>ERZ1027089.476-NODE-476-length-20389-cov-4.486279_pt1 | contig 20389 bp, 20 predicted proteins | sample MGYA00519412_ERZ1027089 | MGnify/ENA primary metagenome ERZ1027089 (study PRJEB26926, sample SAMN06164433) | human gut metagenome | biome: ENVO:00009003; feature: ENVO:2100002; material: ENVO:00002003 | host: Homo sapiens | place: USA | collected 2012 ... | reverse complement strand
AGATGTGTATAAGAGACAGCATTAATACAACTTCTTCTGCCATATTCTACTGATTTACAGATTTATTCAACTTTTACTTTATAAACAGAGATACATCCGTCCGGGCAAACCTGGGCGCACGACGCACAGCCGTTGCAGGTATCTTCCAGTATTTGGTGGGCATAGTTATACCCTTTTACGTTCACCTCTTTGGTGAGGGCTATTACATGCAGAGGACAGGCTACCACGCATAGATTGCAGCCTTTGCACCGTTCGGTGTCCACTACGATTGCTCCTTTAATCTTTGCCATAATTTACGTTACTTTTATATGTTATTGATTGTACATATCCTTATTGAAGAAATTCAGGATATCCATTGCCATACGATAGGCTTCGCGGGCAGGGCTGTCGGGATTAAGGTCGATAGCATACTGGTAGTTGTTCAAAGCCAGCTGCCAGTTACCTTGTTTGCGATAGGCATTTCCCAGGAGATAAAAAGCTTCGTCCCGGTCGGTAGAGTCGGTGATCAGATATTCATCGAGCTGCCGGATAGCTTCTGCTACATCTCCTTGATTGATAAGCTCTTTGATAGTTTTCAGTTGCTCCATATCGTATTGAGTTCCGGATTATTGGAATACAAAGATAGTTTTTATTTAGAGACAACGAATAAGTATTCTGTGAAAAATAAGAAAAATGGGGAAATAAAAAGCCCGAAGTTGAATGAAATTCTGTCAGAATGTCACAACTTCGGGCTCGTATGATATAAAATATGGTTTTGTTACTTTACGAGTTTTCCATTTATATAGAGATTTTTGAACGTAACGTCTTTAGCTCCTTTTATGTCATTTCCATCTTTGGCAACATTATTAAAGTGGGAGTCTTCAACACTGATATTGTACACATGATCATTGTCGTCGAGACCGATAATGAGGACACCAAGCTTGCTTTTCTCGCAAGTCACATTCTTCAGATGAACGTTGCGGACAGTAGGAGTGAAACCACGGTTACAGTTCTCACGATTCTCGTATTGAAGGTTGATGCGCAGCACGGCTTCGCGACACTGTCCTACGGTGACATTACGTACGAATACATTTTCAATCAGTCCGCCACGGCAGGTGCTGGTCTTGATGCGGATAACACGGTCGAGGTCTGGACTATCCATCTTGCAGTTTTCTACATACAAGTTGCGATATCCACCGGAGATTTCGCTACCGATGACTACACCTCCATGTCCTTTCTTCATATAACAGCCGCGTACAATGATGTTTTCGCTGGGGATACCCCATTTGCGTCCATCCTGGTTACGTCCGGACTTGATAGCAATACAGTCATCTCCGGTATCGAAAGTACAGTTCTCTATCAATACATTTTTGCAGGATTCAGGGTCGCAGCCATCACCATTGGGACCGCGATTATAAACGTATACACCGCGTACAGTGAGACTTTCGCAGAATAACGGGTGAATAACCCAGAAAGGAGAATTCAATAAAGTTACATCTTCTATCAGCACTGTATTACATGAGTATAGGTTGATGAGTTGCGGACGTAATCCGTCTTCAGGTGTCATTACGCGTTTATAAATAGGAGTGGAGGTTTCACCGTACATCAACAGGCGTTCCCGTCCTCCGTTGCGTTGTGCCACCATGCCCTCTTTCCAGCCATAGCGGGGAGCGCCACACATAGGCCACCAGGTTTCGTTGGAGCCTTGTCCGTCGATAGTCCCTTTGCCGGTGATGGCGATATTTGTCTCACCGTATGCATAAATCAACGGGTGGGCATTATAGCAGTCTATTCCTTCCCAGCGGGTGATAACTCCGGGGAAGTAGAGGCTCTGATCGGTTGAAAATCTCAATACGGCTCCTTCTTCTACATGAAAGTTGACGTTACTTTTCAGTGTGATGGGACCTGTGTAGAATGTACCTTTGGGAACTACAACCGTGCCACCGCCATTCAGGCAACATGTTACGATAGCCTGGTTGATTGCCTCATGGCAGGGAGCATCCGGGGTGTCGGGTTTGGCACCGAAGTCCGTAATGAGATACGTCTGTTTTGGGAAAGATGTTTTCTTGATTTGTTTTTCAATCTTTGCACTCTCCTTGAAAGCCTTATCGAAATCTATCGAGTTGGCTGTTGCCAATGTGGTCGAGAGAAGCAGGGAAATAATTCCGAGTACTTTTTTCATGCGTTTCCAGTTTTACTTTTAATGGTTATTAGATATGTGGGCAAAAGTACGGAAAGTGACTCTATTAGAGAGAAGAGTTTTTGGCATAAAATGTGTAAAATTTGATGTGTTTATGCTTCTCAGCTCTGAAGAAGGTGTATAAACTAAAAACACTTGCAAGTATCGGTTCCCGCACCTGCAAGTGTAATTTCAAATTGGGATGATTATCTAACCGGTATCTTCTCAATACGTTTCTGATGACGTCCCCCCTCAAACTGTGTGCTGAAGAATTCTCTCATAATCATATCAGCTTCTTCGGTGCTGATGAAGCGTCCCGGCATGACGAGTACGTTGGCATCATTATGCTGGCGAGCCAGATGAGCTATTTCCGCTGTCCAGCAAAGTGCGGCACGGATGCCCTGATGTTTGTTCAGTGTCATGCTGATACCTTCACCACTTCCGCAGATAGCAATACCCGGGTAACACTCTCCGGCTTCAACGGCCAATGCCAGGGGATGAGCAAAATCTGCATAGTCGCAGCTCTCCGTTGTATAGGTTCCGAAGTCTTTGTATTCCCATCCTTTAGTTTCCAACCACCCCTTGACGTATTGTTTCAATTCAAATCCGGCGTGGTCGGAACAAATTCCAATTGTTTTCATTTTCTGTTGTAGTATGATTGATTTAGAGGCTCTATAATGGGATATCAGGTGAAAAATATTTCGCCCCTACAAGCCTGTTACAACCTGTAGGGGCGAATAGTCATTCGCCCGGTATGCACCCAGGGCTTTTTATAACATTGCTTTTACTTGCTTATAAACATTCTCAGCAGTAAAACCTAACTTCTGATCCAGTACTTTGTAAGGAGCTGAGAAACCGAAAGATTCCAATCCCCAAACTTTACCGTGAGCACCTACCAAACCTTGCAGGTTTACAGGCAGACCGGCTGTCAGACCGAAGACTTTTGCGTCAGCAGGGATGACACCTTCCTGATATCCCGGAGCCTGGCTGCGGAACAGACCTTCGGAAGGAGCAGATACGATACGTACTTTTACACCGTCTTTGCGCAATAATTCGGTTCCTGCCACCAGTGTAGATACTTCTGAACCTGAAGCTACCAATACTACATCCGGGTTTTCATCAGAACCTGCTACGATGTAAGCACCCTTAGCAGCCTGAGAATAGTCGTTTCCAGCAGGCAACATAGCGATGTCCTGACGAGAGAAGATCAAGCCGGTCGGAGTAGTAGTATTCTCCATAGCCAGTTTCCATGCAACCGTTGTTTCTTCTGCATCTGCCGGACGGAGAACCAACATAGAATTGTGTCCTTTATGGTTTTTCAGTTTTTCCATCAGGCGGATCTGAGCTTCCTGTTCTACCGGTTCATGAGTAGGACCGTCTTCACCTACACGGAATGCATCGTGTGTCCAGATGAACTTCACGGGAACTTCCATCAGTGCAGCCATACGTACGGCAGGTTTCATGTAGTCAGAGAATACGAAGAACGTTCCACAAGCCGGAATCACACCACCATGCAGTGCCATACCGATACAACAGCAAGCCATTGTCAACTCGGCAACGCCAGCCTGGAAGAATGCACCGCTGAAATCACCTTTCTTGAAAGCATGGGTCTTTTTCAGAAAGCCGTCTGTCTTATCTGAGTTTGAAAGGTCAGCGGAAGCAACGATCATGTTTTCTACTTGAGTAGCAAGAGCACCCAATACGGTAGCTGATGCAGCACGTGTAGCAGCACCTGCTTTTTGCTCGATAGCTGCCCAGTTTACTTCAGGAGCCTTACCAGAGAAGAACAGGTCAAGTTTTGCAGCCTTTTCAGGATTAGCCTTTGCCCATTCTGATTTAGCAGCATATTTCTTAGCCATAATTTCCTTCAGTTCGGCAGCACGCTTTGCGTACAGTTCCTTCACTTCGGGGAAGATTACGAATGGATTCGTCGGATCACCACCCAGGTTCTTGATGGTATTTACATAAGCATCACCACCTAGAGGAGCACCGTGAGTCGCACAGTTAGCTTCGTAACTGCTACCATCTGCCTTGCGTGCACCCTTACCCATTACAGTATGACCGATAATCAGGGTCGGACGTTCGTTTTCTGCTTTCGCTTCGTTCAAAGCGCCACGGATAGCGTCGGGATCATTACCGTTGATCTTGATCACCTTCCAGCCCCAAGCTTCGTATTTCTTGGCAGTATCTTCGATGGTTACGTCTTTGGTTTCAGTAGAAAGCTGGATGTCGTTGGCATATAGAACATGATGAGGTTATCCAGTCCCAGTGCACCTGCGATACGGCCTGCACCCTGAGAAATTTCTTCCTGTACACCACCGTCCGAAATATAAGCGTAGATGGTTTGCTGCATCACTTCTTCGAAACGGGCTTTCATGAATTTAGCTGCGATAGCTGCACCCACTGCAAAAGTATGACCTTGACCGAGCGGGCCGGAAGTGTTTTCAATACCACGCATGATGTCGCGTTCAGGGTGTCCCGGAGTGGGGCTGTCCCATTGGCGGAATTCCTTCAGTTCATCCAGTGTGAATTTGCCTGCCAATGCCAACTGAGAGTAGAGCATCGGTGACATGTGGCCCGGGTCCAGGAAGAAGCGGTCACGACCTTCCCATGCTGGATTTTCGGGATCATACACCAGAAACTCAGAGAAGAGTACATTCACAAAATCGGCACCACCCATGGCACCGCCTGGGTGACCGGAATTAGCTTTCTCAACCATAGAAGCAGCGAGGATACGGATATTATCCGCTGCACGGTTCATAAGTTTGTTGTCGTTCATATTGATATTTATTTGATTTGAATACTATAATAAAGCAGGTTGAAGTGTCACTTGTTAATTTTAACAGCGACAAAGATAACTCTTTATGCGTAATTCACAACACTCGAAGAGTGTCTTTTTTATCAGTATTACTGCCTTTTTGCTGCTAAAATGATACTAAACGTATTTAGCTGATTTTGTGCGGTGCACGGTAGTTTTACTGTAACTCAATAGTAACGATTGATTTGGCCGGAAGTTTAATCTTGAGAATATCTTTATTGATTTTTACCTCTTTGAACGGAACGGGTTTCACATTGTCGGGATTTTCAAATGAATTGTAGTCCGTCAGATTGGTGGAAGTCAATATTTCACCAACTGCTTTCTTGGCTTTCGTTCCAGACAGATTGATGGTCACTTCCTGTGCATTGTCTGCATCTACGTTGGACATGGAAATGTGTATCTTGCCGTTTGGGTCTTTGGAGGCGGTAGCGCTGACCATTGGTATTCTGCGGTTGTCGCGTACATCCATCATGTCGCAGTTCAGCTCAAGAGGAATGTAGGTGGCATCCTGGTGTACATTGTACATTTTGAATACATAATAAGTGGGGGTGAGTACCATGTTTTTTCCGCTGGTCAGAATCATGGATTGCAATACATTGACGATTTGGGCAATGTTTGCCATTTTCAGACGGTCGGTATATTTATGGAAGATGTCGAAGCTGAGGGAAGCGACAAAAGCATCACGCAATGTATTCTGTTGGTACAGATGTCCGGGATTGGTACCCGGTTCAGTGTCCCACCAGGTTCCCCATTCGTCAAGCATAAGAGCCACGTTCTTTTGAGGGTCGTATTCATCCATAATGGTGCAATGCTTCTTGATGACATCTTCTATTTCGCGGCATTTGCCCAGTGTCCAGTAATAGTCGTCTTTACTGAATTGGGTGGCGGCGCCTTTACTGCCGTTCCATCCGCTGACGGTATAGTAGTGCAAGGAAAGACCGTGCATACGGCCGCCTACGCGGTCCATCAGCACTTTGGTCCAGTTATAGTCGTAGTCGCTGGCACCGCTGGCTATCTTGAAAAGGCTATTGCCGTCATAGTTGCGGCAGTAGGTGGAATAGCGGCAGTAGAGGTCGGCATAATATTCGGGACGCATGCTTCCACCGCAACCCCAGCTTTCGTTACCCACGCCGAGGTATTTTACTTTCCAGGCTTTGTCGCGACCGTTCTGGCGGCGCAGGCGTGCCATGGGGGAGTCTCCTTCGGAGGTCATGTATTCCACCCATTTGGCAAGTTCTTCTACGGTACCACTGCCTACGTTTCCACTGATATAGGGTTCACATCCCAGCATTTCGCAGAGATTGAGGAACTCATGGGTTCCGAAACTGTTGTCTTCGATAGTGCCTCCCCAGTTGTTGTTCACCATTTTGGGGCGGTTTTCTTTAGGGCCGATACCGTCCATCCAGTGGTATTCATCGGCAAAGCAGCCTCCCGGCCAGCGAAGGACGGGTACACGGAGCTCCTTCAGTGCATTGAATACGTCGGTGCGATAACCGTTGATGTTGGGAATATCGGAGTTTTCACCTACCCAAAGTCCACCATAGATACAAGTTCCCAAATGCTCTGCAAATTGGCCGTAGATTTCTTTGGGAATGATTTGCTCGCTCTGGTCTGTGTGTAAAGTGATAGTGGCACTTTTCTGTGCGAAGAGTGACAACGAGGTGGAGAGAAATATGCTACTGATAAATAACTTTGTGTTCATAGTTTTTTAGTGTTATTAAATACTTAGTTCTTGAATCTTACTGCTGCTTCTTCGATGGGCAAACCAGCTTTATAGCTTTCGATGTAGGTGTTGAATCCGCTTACATCTTCGGCTGTCGGTGAGATTTCAATACCGGCATTTCCGGTGAATACATGCTTGTCCAGGAAGTCGGCAAGGGATTGGCCGTTTCCGTTGTTTGCAAGGTAGGAAGCGAGGAGGGCAATACCCCAGGCACCACCTTCGCCGGCTGTTTCCATAACGGAAATGGGTGAATTGATGGCAGCTGCCAGTATTCTCTGGCCTACTCCTTTGGTTTTGAAGAGTCCTCCGTGACCGGTGATTCTGTCTACTCTGATTTTCTCTTCATTGAAAAGGATGTCGTTGCCGATTTTGAGAACTCCCACTGAAGCATACAAATGGGTGCGCATGAAGTTGGCAAGGTTGAACTTGTCGTTTGCCGAACGTACAAACAGTGGACGTCCGGCTGCCAGTCCCGTTATAGGCTCGCCTGATATGTAGTTGTAAGAGATGAGGCCTCCGCAATCTGCATTGCCTGTCAGGGCGTGGTTATAGAGTTTTCCGTAGATTTCGTCCATATCTACGGGGATACCCATCAGTTCCTGGTATTCTTTGAAAATATTGATCCAGGCATTGAGGTCGGAAGTGCAGTTGTTGCAATGCACCATAGCTACGAGGCTTCCGTCGGGGGTGGTTACCATGTCAATCATTTCGTAGGGCTTGGACAATTCTTTCTCCAATACAATCATTGAGAAAGAGGAGGTGCCTGCCGATACGTTTCCAGTGCGCTGCTTTACGGCGTTGGTGGCAACCATGCCGGTTCCAGCGTCACCTTCGGGCGGACAGACGGGAATTCCTGCTTTCAGATGTCCCGATACGTCGAGGCGACTGGCTCCTTCGGGAGTAAGGAAGCCTGCGTTTTCACCGGCCGACAATACCTTCGGCAGAATATCTCGAAGCTTCCAGTCGTATCCTTTCGGAGCAATAAGTTTGTCGAACTTATCCACCATTTCAGAAGAATAGTTTTTGGTGATGGGATCGATAGGGAGCATGCCGGAGGCATCTCCTATGCCCAGTACCTTTTGGCCGGTTATTTGCCAGTGGACAAAACCTGCAAGGGTGGTCAGGTAATTGATGGATGGAACGTGCTCTTCATTATCCAGGATGGCTTGGTAGAGGTGGGAGATGCTCCAACGCAGAGGGATGTTGTAGACAAATAGTTCGGATAGGGCTGCGGCAGCCTGGCCGGTATTAGTATTTCTCCAGGTACGGAAGGGTACAAGGATTTCTTCTTTTTCATTGAATGCCATATAGCCGTGCATCATGGCACTGACACCGATAGCTGCCAAGGTCTCTATCTCTGTATCGTAGAGGCTCTTTACATTGGTACGAAGGTCTGCGTAGCAATCCTGCAACCCATACCAGACAGCCTCGACGCTATATGTCCACAGTCCGTCGACTAACTGATTCTCCCAAGTATGGCTTCCCTGGGCGATGGGTTTGTTTTCCTGGTCAATCAAAACCGCCTTGATTCGTGTGGAACCGAGTTCTATACCAAGGATGGCCTTACCTGCCTCAATGGTTGATTTTGCATCTAATTTCATGGTATTAATGATAATTTACGGATTTATAGTACGATTATAAACAACGGATTACTAATTGCAAACTACTAGTTACGTTTGTGGTACGTGTAATTAGTAGTCCGCAATCGGTAATCCGTAATGATTATCAGCAAAGTGCCTTGTTCAGCATATAGTAGACTTCATTCATACGCAATTCTTTTTTGAACTCGCTAATGGTGGTATTTTCATCGATAACCACCATTTCGATGCCGGCCATTTCGGCAAAGTCTTCCCAATATTCCACCGTCAGGTCGTAGGAGAAGCTGGTATGATGTGTACCTCCGGCCAGAATCCAGGCTGCAGCGCCCACCTCGAGGTTGGGCATTGGAATCCACAGTGCGCTGGCAACGGGCAACTTGGGCAGAGGCTTGCTCTTGATGCATTCTACTTTGTTCACAATGAGGCGGAAGCGATTGCCCAGGTCTACGATGGTAGCGGCTACACCTTCACCTTGCTTGCTGGTAAATACCAGGCGGGCTGTTTCGCTGTCGATACCGATGCTCAGACGGTGCACTTCCAGTTTCGGCTTCTGTTCGGCAATCAGTGGACAGACTTCCAACATGTGTGCCTGCAGGATGGCGCTCTTTTCTCCGTCGAAGTTCAGCGTATAGTCTTCGAGGAAGGAGCACCCCTTCGGCATGCCTTGACTCATCACCCAAGTGGTACGGTATAGTGCCGCAGTTTTCCAGTCGCCTTCGGCACCGAAGCCGTAACCTTCCGCCATCAGTCGCTGTGAGGCCAGTCCGGGGATTTGGTCAAAGTCGCCCAAATCGTTGAAGTTGGTGGTGAAGCCTTTGGCACCCGTGTCTTTCAGCACGCGGCGAATGGCGATTTCGGCCTTGGCGGAGTTCCATACTTTGGTGTAGGCTTCCGTACGTGCGTCTTCCAGTTCGGGAGCGTGGTCGTAGAGCTTGAAGTATTCTGCTACGAGTGCCTTCACGTCCTCGTCGCTGACAGCATTGTAGTGTGTCATCACATCATTGATGGGATAGTAGTCCACATGATAGCCCAATACTTGTTCGGCACTGACCTTGTCACCGTCTGTCACAGCCACGTTGTTCATCTGGTCGCCGAAGCGGATGATGAGCATATCCTGCGCATCAGCCCATGCGGCAGCTACGCGCATCCATGCGGCAATCTGGTTTTGGGCTTTTTCGTCCTGCCAGTGGCCTACTACCACTTTGCGGTTCTTTCGCATACGTGTCACGATGTGTCCAAATTCGCGGTCGCCGTGAGCCGATTGGTTTAGGTTCATAAAATCCATGTCCATCGTCTCCCAGGGAATTTCCTTGTTGAACTGTGTATGGAAGTGTAGTAATGGCTTCTTCAGTTCCTGCAAACCGTGAATCCACATTTTGGCAGGAGAGAAGGTGTGCATCCAGGTGATGACTCCGATACACTTATCGTCGTTGTTGGCGGCTTTGAAGGTAGCGGTTACTTCTTTGGATGAATTGACCGTACCTTTATATACTACCTTTACGGGCAGTTTCCCGGAATCATTCAGACCTTTCACCATTTCATTACTATGTGCGTCTACTGCGATAACTGCGTCACCTCCGTACAAGAGCTGTGCTCCGGTTACGAACCATACTTCATATTGTTCAAATGTGTTCATACAATTTATTTTTATAGTTTATATTTAAAGAATGATAGTTATTTCTGTCCATAATAAGCGTTAGGACCGTGCTTGCGGCTGAAATGTTTTTCTATCAGCAGCGGATTCATGGTCAGATTGGGGTTCACGGCATAGGCTATACTTGCCATTTTTGCCACCTGCTCCATCACTACGGCATTATGTACCGCTTCGTGTGCGTCTTTTCCCCACGAGAAAGGACCGTGGTTCTTTACCAATACTCCGGGAGTATGTACCGGGTTCAGCCCCTCAAAGCGTTTTACGATGACATTTCCCGTTTCCAGTTCATACGCTCCTTCCACTTCCTCCTTCGTCATGTCTGCTGTGCAGGGTATGGCGTCGTGGAAGTAATCGGCATGTGTTGTCCCGATATTCGGTATGTCACATCCGGCTTGTGCCCAGGCTGTGGCGTAAGTAGAGTGCGTGTGCACCACACCGCCGATTTCGGGGAATGCTTTATAGAGAACCAGGTGGGTCGGCGTGTCTGAAGAGGGCTTTAACCGTCCTTCCACGACCTTGCCGTCAAGATTCACTACCACCATATCCTCTGCTTTCATTTCATCGTAACTCACCCCACTGGGCTTGATGACTACCAGACCAGATTCGCGGTCAATGCCCGATACATTGCCCCATGTGAAGATAACCAGTCCGTGCTTCACCAGTTCAAGGTTAGCATGGAATACTTTGTCTTTCAGTGCTTCCAGCATATTATTTAAATTACTAATTACAAGTTGTTGAATATTAGGTTCTCAGAGCTTAAATTTCGGAGCTTTGCGGTATGCCTTCTCATTAAACTGATATAAAGCAGCTCCACGTTTGGACCCCGTTTTGTCTATTTTGTCAGTTTTTTCTATATAGTCCATTTCTGCTATGCGTTTTCGGAAGTTCCGTTTGTCAATGCTCTCGCCGTATATAGCTTCGTATAAGCTTTGCAGTTGTGACAGCGTGAACAGTTTAGGTAGTAGATTAAAGCCGATTGGTTCGGTGGACGCTTTTTGTTGCATCAACTTCCGAGCTTTCTCCACCATTTGCGGATGATCAAAGATTAGCGCTGGCAGTTCATTGATATTTACCCAGAAAGCATTGTGTTGCTGTACGGATTCTTTGTCGTATTCGTTGATGTTGATGAGCGCATAGTAAACAATGGAGACTACGCGTTCTCCTGGGTCACGATCTATGGCTCCGAAAGCTTGGACTTGTTCCATATATACATCTTCCAGTCCGGTTAGTTCATTCAGGACTCGTTTGGCTGCATCATCCACGCTTTCGTCTTCCTGCACGAATCCACCCATCAGCGACCATTCGCCCATTGCCGGTTCGAAGTTACGCTTCAGCAACAGCAGGTTCAATTCTCCTTCATTGAAACCGAAAATAATGCAGTCGATACCTACATAAAGTTTCGGATTTGAACTATAGTAATTACTCATATCTTAATTTTTGTTTAAGGGGTATGCTGCATGGATATATATCATAGCAACATACCGATTTACCAGAAATACCAATAAAAAGCAGCAGTAATACCCAGGATGATAAGGGTATGAATGATATCCCATTTATTCCAACTCGCACGTGTAGCTGCTTTTTGTTCAGGAGTTGAAGTTCCGAATACCAGCCCTTGAATCTTTTCAGCGCTTGGGGCAGCTGTAAACATGCTGACTGCGATAACCACTACGATGCAGAACAAGAACATCCATCCGCAGAAAAACAGCCAGTTCATATCATAGAACAGATACTTGAAGGTACTGCTTGACACATCTCCTACATTGCTGTAATATACTTTTGCCCCCAGACGGGTTAAACCGATAATCATTCCGGCAATCAGTCCCCACATACCGCCTTGTGCAGAGGTGCGTTTCCAGCAGATCCCCAAGAGGAAGGCTGCGGCAATGCCTGGTGCTAATACAGATTGTACATCTTGTAAGTAGGTGTAAAGTACATCGCCTACACTGCGCATAATGGGAATCCAGAGTATACCCAATATCACAATCGCAACAGTTGCCATTTGTCCAATTCCTACCAACTTTTTCTCAGAAGTGTTCGGCTTGAAACGTTTGTAGAAGTCAATGGTGAAAAGCATAGCAGATGAGTTGAACAAAGATGCGAGAGAACTCATCAATGCTGCAAGAATACCGCAAACAACCAAACCTTTGACTCCTGCAGGAAGCAATTTTGCTACTAGAGTTGGGAAAGCAGCATCTGCATTGGCATTTCCGTTTGCCAGCATAGGTAGAAAACCTTCTCCCCCGGTTCCGAGATATTTTTGGTGTAATGCGAAAGCAATCATGCCTGGGATAAGGAATAAGAATACGGGCAATAATTTCAAGTAAGCTCCGAAGATGGTACCGCGCCGTGCTTCCTTTTCATTCTTTCCGGAAAGTACGCGTTGCACGATGAACTGGTCTGTACACCAATACCAGAATCCGATAATGGCTGAACCAATCAGTGCACCCAACCAAGGGAAGTTAGGATCGTTATTACTGCGTATAAGTTCTGTCATTGTGTTGCCATAATCGTTCACTGTGACTGCACCGCAGATTCTCATCATCTCATCCCAGCCTCCCAATTCTTTGAAGCCGAGTACAAGGATTATCAGTGAACCTAACAGCAAGATGGGGGTCTGCAGGATGGAGGTATAAAGTACCGACTTCATTCCTCCGAAGATTGTGTAGAGCGCAGTCAGTATAACCAGACCGATGGCGGCAATCCAAAAGAAGTCGATTCCCCAAAGTTCTTTTATACCGAATACTTGTTGGAATACCAATCCTCCTGCATAAACCGTCACGGCAACTTTTGTCAGTACATAGCTGATTAAAGATATTACAGACAATATTGTACGTGATTGTGGATTATAGCGGCGTTCTAGGAATTCAGGCATTGTGAATACCATACTTCGCGAATAGAACGGTACGAATACCCAACCTAAGATAAGGATCATCCAGCCTTGTATTTCCCAATGTGCCATCGCCATACCGCTGGAAGCACCGGCACCGGCTAATCCGATTAAGTGTTCCGAACCGATGTTGGATGCAAAGATAGATGCACCGATAGCGAGCCATGTGGCATCACGACCACCTAAAAAATAGTCTGCTGAGTCATTCTGTTTCTGTTTGACAACCCAGACAATAATTCCAATTAAAGCCAGGAAAAAGATTCCAATGACTAACCAATCTAATGTTTCCACGATAATAAATGATTTATAAGGTTATTGTTATTTTTCTACGGAAAATTTGAAAACACATTCACTGTTGTAAATTTGTCCGGGTTCCAGTACGACAGAAGGCCATTGGGATTTGTTGGGGCTATCCGGATAATGTTGTGTCTCGAGGCATACGGAAGCGCGCTGGTTGTAAGTAATGCCTTTTTTACCTTTTACGGTGCCATCCAGGAAATTCCCGGTATATACTTGTATGCCTGGCTCATTGGTATAAACTTCCAGGGTGATGCCGCTTATAGGCGATGTCAGTTTGGCTGCCACTTGGGATAGGTCACCTTTAGTATTCAGTACCCAATTGTGGTCATATCCGTTTCCGTTCTTTATTTGTTCAAAGTCCGTCCGGTTGATGTCTTGTGCCACACTCTTGGGAGTGGTAAAGTCCATTGGTGTTTCTTTGACGGAGATGATGTCACCCGTTGTCATGAAAGTACTGTCTACCGGAGTATAGTTGTCTGCATTGATGTATAAGATGTGGTCTGTTGCTGCCTTTGAAGGGTCACCTGATAAATTGAAATAAGAATGGTTAGTCATATTGATAACCGTCTTTTGGTCTGTTGTTGCACTGTATTTTATATCAATGGCATTGTCATCCGTTAACTTGAAAAGTACTTTTGCCGTAACATTACCCGGGAAATTCTCGTCTCCATCCGGTGAAATGCGGGTGAGCTCCAGAGTTGTGCTGTCAATGGGATTGGCACTGTATACTTGGTATTGCCATCCTTTGGGGCCACCGTGCAGGCAATGTCCGAAATTGTTCTGTGGTAACTGTATGGTATCTCCGTCAAGAACGATTTTCCCTTGGTTAATCCGGTTGGCGTAGCGTCCGATAGAAGCACCAAAGTCACTTGGAATGTTGATGTAATCGGCAATGCTGTCAAAGCCCAATACTACATCCTGCATAACTCCATTTTTGTCGGGTACCATAATGGATACAATACGTCCTCCAAAGTTTGTGATGCATACTTCCATGCCCGCTTTATTCTTCAGCGTATAAAGCTGTGTCTGGGCGTCATTGACTGTTGTTTGGAATTTTACTGGATCAAGACCGGACAGCGTAAGCGTTGTTTCTGTCTTTTGATTGCACGCAGTTAGCATCATTGCGGCAATTCCTGCAAGTAGAACATGTCTTTTCATGGTTTTGTATTTAATGTAAATGAGATGATTATCTTTCTTTGGGTGTAAAAGTAACACTTTTCTTTAGTGTAGGCTGTACACTTTTATATGTTATGCAACATAAGTGTCAAGAAACATATCTGTGCCAACTGGCTGTACAGATAGATGTGTTCGGAATAAACTTCTCGGATGATTTTGTTTTTAGAGTGGAAAACGGTGGAATAGGGGAGAAGAAAAAGGCGCTTCCCATTACTGGGAAACGCCTTTTATTTGAATGCTGATGTCTATTATTCTAATCTGCGGGCACCGTCGCTGATGACTACATCATATACTTTTGGGCTTCTGCCGAACTTCTTCTTGAATTCATCTTTTGCTTTTTCGATGAATGTACTGTACAATTCATCCTTTACCAGATTGATTGTACATCCACCGAATCCACCGCCCATGACACGTGAACCGGTAACTCCACAATCAAATGCAAGGTCATTCAGAAAATCGAGTTCTTCGCAGCTTACTTCATACAACTTACTCATGCCATGATGTGTTTCATACATCTTTTGGCCTACAGTTTCATAATCGCCTTTCTCCAGGGCGTCGCAAACGTCGAGTACGCGTTGAATCTCTTCGATGACATATTCTGCACGCATATAGTCTTCTGCGCTGATGTCGGCTTTGGCTTCTTCCAGCATGCCCATGGTAACGTCACGCAGGAATTCTACGTGTGGATGCTTCTTCTGAACAGCGGCAACAGCAGCTTCGCAGCTTTGACGACGTTTGTTGTATGCTGAAGATGCAAGTTCGTGTTTCACTACAGAATCTACAAGAACCAGACGATAGCCTTGCGGGTCGAATGGGAAATACTGATATTCCAGTGAACGGCAATCCAGGCGGATGAGGCTTCCTTTTTTTCCGAATACAGAAGCAAATTGGTCCATGATACCACAGTTTACGCCACAATAGTTGTGTTCTGTAGATTGTCCCACTTTTGCCAATTCAAATTTGTCTATCTTGTTGTCACCGAACAAGTCGTTCAAAGCATAGGCATAGGTACTTTCCAAAGCTGCTGACGATGACATTCCTGCACCCAGAGGCACATCGCCTGCAAAAGCAGTATTGAAACCTTTTACATCTACACCGCGTTTCATCATTTCCCGGCACACGCCAAAGATATATCTTGCCCAGCTTGCGCGGGGTGCATCTTCTTCATTCAAGCCAAATTCCACATAATCTTTCAGGTCGATGGAATAAGCTTTTACTGTGTTTGTGCCGTTGGGCTTTATTTCTGCAATCATTCCCTTATCGATTGCTCCGGGGAATACAAAACCACCGTTATAGTCTGTATGCTCACCGATAAGGTTGATGCGACCCGGAGAAGCATAAACAGCTCCCGTTGTTCCGTCAAAGTGCTTGATGAAACGGCTTCTTACGTATTCTATATCCATGATATTTATATTTTATAAGGTGAATAAATAAATTACCTATATTTTCTTGTTAATCGACCTTGATGTCCTTATTGACATTTTTGCAGCCTACCAAACCGTAGAACAACAGATAGCCAAGGGCTGCGATGATAACCCAGTAACTCGGCATGAAACCTGCAATGTCGGCCACCAAACCTTGGATAACGGGCAAGATGCCGCCGCCGCATACCAATACCATGAACAGACCGGAAGCCGCTGCCAGATATTTACCCAATCCTTCTACGGCCAAATTAAAGATACCACCCCACATGATGGAAGTACACAGACCTACCAGTACCAGATACATTGCATTGATGGGTACTTCTGCAAATCCGAAAGAGAGACCTCCCGTAGCACTTTGTTGGAGTACCGGCAGATTGACAAGCGAACCGGTAGATGAGAAGATGGCAAGGAATACCAAAAGTAAGCCTAATGCGGAAGTAAAGGTAAGCATTGCCTTACTGGAGATTTTTGCACCCAATGAAGCGCCGGCCAGACGTCCAATCAGCATGAGGAACCAATATGTACCTACAACAAAACCGGAAATGGTGGAAGAAATGCCTGCTCCTCCCTTTTCAATCGGGTCGGTCAAGAACAAGTTCAGAGTACCCGGTACACCAACTTCGACACCTACATATACAAAGATCGCTATAGCTCCCAAAATGAAGTGGCGGAATTTTAAAGCGCCTGACATCAACTTACCGATAGGTTCTGTTGAAGTTGCAGCATTGGGTTCCGGTATGGGCACAATCAAAAGAACGAAGAACGCGATGGCAAATACAGCCATTGCTGTGTACATTACAGGGAATATCTGAGAGATAGTAGCTTTTTCAATGGAACCGGCAATCAGGATACCTACGAACATCGGAGTAATGGTGGCCATTACGGAGTTGAAAGAACCACCCACTTGGATAAGCTGGTTTCCTTTGTTACCTTCGCCGCCGAGCTTGTTCAGCATCGGGTTGACTACCGTATTAAGCAAACACATGGAGAAACCGGCGATGAAAGCGCCAATCAAATATACGGCAAAAGCCATATCAGGGCTTGAATGACCGGATAAATATTGGATACCTACACCGATAAAGCCTACAGCTACTGCTATCAATGCCGTTTTTTTATACCCTACCCGTTGTAGTAAGATGCCGCTTGGTATTCCCATCACTGCATATGCAATAAAGTTACCAAAGTTACCCAACATCCCTAAAGCGTTGGATACTGAAAACTGATTTTTCAGTACGATTCCCATAGGGGCAGCAAGGTTGGTAACAAATGAAATCATACCAAAAAGGAAGATCATCGTGATAATTGCGATGAGTTTACCATTCTGTTTTTGTTGTGTCATGGTTTTGTAAAATTAATAAGTTTATAAATTGGATTAGTTATTTCATTCTTGTACACCAAACTTGTAGATTGTCACTTGCTGGTACTCATCACCCGGTAGCAATACTGCCGACGGAAAATGGGACTTGTTGGGCGTATCGGGAAAACACTGGGCCTCAAAGCAGACTGCACTTCTTGCAGGGAAAGTGGCTCCATGGGCACCTTCAAAGCCCCCGAGCCAGTTTCCTGTGTAGAGCTGGACGCCATTTTCAGTGGTATATACTTCCATCGTTCGCCCGCTGTTGGGCTCTATGCAGGTGGCTGCAAGGCTCAGCTCTCCACTTTCAGTCTTGTTCAGTACATAGCAATGGTCATATCCTGTGCCATTCACAATTTGCGTATGTTTCTCATCAATTCGTTCACCAAGAGTATGGGGAGTACGGAAATCCATAGGAGTACCTTCTACCTTCAATATCTCTCCGGTAGGAATGGATACTTCATCGATGGGTACATAAAAATCTGCGTTGATGGTAACGATATTGTTTAAGACTGTAGGGGAGGGATTGGCTATACCGGCAAGATTGAAGAAACCGTGATTGGTCAGATTGACGATGGTGGCTTTATCGGTAGTAGCCCGGTATTCGATGACCAGAGCATTGGTCTCATCCTCCAGGCGATAAGTCATTTCTACTTCGAGATTTCCGGGGAAGCCCTCTTCGTCGTCAGCGGATGTGTAGTTGAAGATGACTGTTGATGGCTCTGGCTGGACAGCATCCCATACACGGGTATGAAAACCAGTCGGACCACCATGCAGTGAGTTGGGACCATTGTTGATTGCCAATTGGTGCTCTTCGCCGTATAAAGTAAACTTTCCTTTAGCTATCCGGTTACCGTAGCGTCCGATGGTAGTGTTTAGAAAAGGTTCCGGGCTGTTGATTACATGTTCAATACTGTCGTGTCCTAATACAACATTGGCATATTTGCCATTTTTGTCGGGTACCATGATGGAAAGTATTGCACAGCCGTAATTAGTAACTGCAACTTCCATTCCCTGGGCATTCTTCAGGATAAACAAATCTGTCTTTTTGTTATTTATATCCTTTTGAAAGTCTTTTTGGTTCAAACCGGACAAATTACTTTCTGTTGGAGTAGTGTTTATCATATCCATGGTATTAATTAAATTTCTTGCAAATAAAAAGAAATTCTTTTGTTCCCCCAAGTAATTGGAAGGAAATGTGGAGAACATTTTAGGAAAGTTTAGCGTTTAACAAATGGAATACAAATTGATATTTTTTGTATGTTTGCCCCCGGAATCTAAAAAAATCACATCATTAACAGAAAGTTCTAATAAAAACAACGAATGTATCCTCTAAAATTTGAGCCTATTCTGAAGCAGACGCTTTGGGGAGGCGACAAGATTATTGCTTTTAAGCAATTGAATGAAACGCTATCCGGAGTAGGCGAAAGCTGGGAAATCTCAGCTGTAGAAGACAATGAGTCTGTTGTTGCCAATGGCCCTGACAAAGGCCTTACACTCCCGGAGATGGTGGGAAAATACCGTCATGAACTTGTCGGTGAAGTGAATTATTCTCGTTTTGGCACAAAGTTTCCCTTGTTAATAAAGTTCATAGATGCCAGATTGGACTTGTCTATTCAGGTACATCCGGGAGATGAACTGGCTAGAAAACGCCATAATTCTTTTGGTAAGAATGAAATGTGGTATGTGGTGTCTGCAGATAAGGGGGCAAAGTTAATTTCCGGTTTTTCTGAGCAGATAACTCCGAAAGAATACAAGGAAAGAGTTTATAATGGAACTTTTGCTGAAGTGCTGCAAACGTGTGATGTAAAACCAGGGGATGTATTCTATGTGCCTGCCGGTCGTGTACATGGTATTGGTGCCGGTGCTTTCGTGGCTGAAATTCAGCAGACTTCGGATATCACTTATCGTATTTTCGATTATAACCGGAAAGACGCAGAAGGTAAATCTCGTGAGTTACACACTACTCAGGCTATCGAAGCCATTAATTTTTCCGATGTACAAGATGATTTCCGTACTGAATACGATCACTTGAAGAACGAACCGGTAGAATTGGTTGCCAGTCCTTACTTCACTACTTCCATCTATGATATGACGGAGGAAATTACGTGTGACTATTCTGAATTGGATTCATTTGTGATTTTCATTTGTGTAGAAGGTGCATGCCACATCACAGACGACAGCCAGAATGAAATTGCTGTTCGTGCAGGTGAAACGGTGTTACTGCCTGCTGTTGTACAGGAAGTGACAATTGTTCCGGAAGAAGGTGGCGTGAAGTTGCTTGAAACGTATCTGTAATCTTAGAATTGAATTAAAACAAAAAAGCTGCACTTTGTAAAGTGCAGCTTTTTTGTTTTAATATCTGTTTATCTTTTGGCAGAGAACATCCTCCTGGCTTTTCTCATTAGTTTTACTCCTAGCATCAATCCGTCGAAAACAGCCATGCCTGTATTAAAGGCACGCATGATAGCATTACCTTTATCAGCGGCGGGTGCAAGCGGAGCAAATAATTCTCTTGCCGTATCCGTCATGATTTCTTTCTGTGCATGTATTTTCTTCCGTAATTCTTTTTTCTGTAATGCAATACTTTCCAGAGTCATGGAAGAAGTATCAGGCATATTATTCATGATGGTATCATTTTTCATTATCATTATCAAAAAACAATCCGGCAATAAAATTCACCATCGGGTTGATGATGAGTTTTTTGCGGAAGGTAATTACTAATAAAACCAGTAGAAGATGGAAACAGGCGATGATGCTGAAGCTTACCATGAGTCCGCCTACGAGTGGATCTAAAATATAAGCCAGCGCAAACGACAAATAAAACAGTGCCACCATGCCTAAAATAATAACCACTGATAATAATATCAGGGCAGAAAGCAGGATTGAGAGTTTCTCAGTTATTTCCAGTTTAGTATATTCTTTTTGTAGGTTCAGATATTTCTTAAACTCAATGAATAACTGCTGGAGGTTGTCAATACTTCTATCGTCTGCAAACATCATAGTGGCTCTGTTTTTTTGTAGATTTTGTTTTATTCGGCTGCTTCGCCTTTAATTTCTGCTGCAATCTCGTCTACCAGATTTTCCATTTCGCTACGGTTCAGGCGAATTCCCTTTTTACGGAGGATTTCTGCAATTTTGTGACGAGTGTCTTCTCCTTTTTCGGGAGCGAAGAGTATTCCTAAGGCTGCACCGATGGCTGCGCCGGTGAGGAATCCTGCTAATAAAGATGCACATTTCATAATACCGAAAATTTTATGGGTTTGTTACAAAGATAACAAAAAAATCATGGCT
>ERZ1027089.469-NODE-469-length-20554-cov-9.304649_pt1 | contig 20554 bp, 17 predicted proteins | sample MGYA00519412_ERZ1027089 | MGnify/ENA primary metagenome ERZ1027089 (study PRJEB26926, sample SAMN06164433) | human gut metagenome | biome: ENVO:00009003; feature: ENVO:2100002; material: ENVO:00002003 | host: Homo sapiens | place: USA | collected 2012 ... | reverse complement strand
ACAATAAAGAGGATACGATATACATTAAAGATGTTGTAGATAACGATATTTATTGTTACGAAGTCTCAAAAACTGAGTTTAATTGGAATATTTGTGATTCCATAAAATATATTAAAGGCTTCAAATCATATAAAGCACGCTGCAATTATCATGGAAGAGAATGGCACGTTTGGTTTACCCCTGACATACCATTCAATGATGGACCTTGGGTATTATGTGGGCTTCCGGGACTTATTCTTGAAGCACAGGACAAAGACAGGCTGTTCTTATTTAAGATTATTGGAGTTACATCAAATCAAGCTCTCAAAAAAGATTGGAGTGAAGATGGGGAAAAAACAAATCGACTTACATTTTTGAGAAAACAATATAATTACCTGCGCAATTTAAATTCTATTTTTAATGCTGAGATGGGGACAAATATCCAATATAACAGAGATACTCGCTATCTTGATGGCTTAGAACCGGATTTTAAGATGCAAAGGGCTAATAACTAAATTTATCTAAGTATGAAAACATTATCATTAAAAGAATTGCTTTCAATCAATGGAGGCAAAAAGTTGAGTAAAGAGTGTCAAAAACTCATGGCTGAAATAGAACAATCATGGGAAATATGGGATACGCCAAAACGCGATTCTAAAGTTCAGGAATGGGCGGATAAATGCATGGATTAAAATGGATATATCTCTGTGCCTATTATATATAGTAGGCACAGAGAGTGTTCTCTAATTAATAAAATATCAATACAATGTTACCCAAAACACTGATTTGCTATAGTAGATTATTTATTCGGAGTATTGATAAGAATGATATTAGGACATCTTTGGAATCATCTCCACAGTACCCGAACCTACTTTCTGTCCTGCATACGTTACATTATGTGGGGTTGGATGTTTATGCGGGTCAGTGTGATTGGGAATATTTGAAAAACTTAAAAGCCCCAGTTCTCCTTCATCTGAAATCGGAGAATAAACAAATTTTAGCAATAGCAAAATGGGATTATAAACGGAACTGTCTTAGAATACTTAACTTACGGAATAAGAAGTGGGAGATTAAAAGTCGTGAAGATATAACTACGTATTGGGATGGGGTCGTAATATTTACCTCCAATCAACAAATAAATCGGCATTATAGGACTACTATTGGAGTCTTTTTATCAGTTATTATATGCTTGGTTCTATCTGTTCTGTTCAAGACCAACACATTGACCATTGACATTCTATTCTATGTCCCCATAATCTTAGGATTTGTGGTAAGCTGTTGTCTGTATTTGAAAAAAGCGGAAATGGCAGATGGTGGTATGATTGACAAAATATGCTATATATCAAAGATTACCGATTGTAAACGTGTGGAAGAATCAAAATACAGCTCAGTATTTGGCTTCAAAATGAATTGTCTAGCGTTTTCATTCTTTATAGCTCAAGTAACTTGTATAGCTGTAAGTTCTTTGTTTGGAATTATAGATATCCTATATTCGCTTTACTTTATCTCAACAGTTATTTCATTACCGACGATTGCCTACTCAATATATGGACAACTGAAAGTAAGAAATATCTGTCCGCTTTGTGTGATTGTTGCACTTTGCATCGCAAGTGAAGCAGTTATATTTATCCACTGGGATAATCAAGTTATAAATATGAGCATAATAACATTATATTGCTGTATATTTCTTCTCTCACTGGCTATCCTGCAATATATTTCAAATATCAAAAATCGTATCAATAATCTATTTGCAGATAGCATCAGTTTGCTTAAATTAAAACGTAAAAAAGAGGTTTTCCTAATAGAAAGCTCTATTACGAAACCGATTAGCTCACCTATAGGTTTTGGTAATGAGAAATCGACATCTAACATAACTACTATTTTATCCCCAAGTTGTAGTCATTGCAAAAAAGTAGTGTCCGAATTTATAGCATTACGACAAAAGGGATTAGACTTTAGATGGAATATAATTCTTGGTCAGACAACACAAGCAGATGCCGATATTATAGAAGAATGGATTCATCGCTTTTTAACAGATAAGGATAAGTTTTTAGAAGACTTGATTCTTTGGAGCAACGGAAAAGCACAAATATCAGCATCCATACCTCAAAATTTTGTCAAAGAGACCGATTTATCAGGAATCAGACAATCGTTTAACAATCATATTGCAGATTTAAACATCTCGGGATTTCCTAAGATTATTCTGAATAACAGATTATTATCCTCCATATATACCTCTAATGATCTTGAATTTTTAATAGCTGACGAAAATATAATACAATGATATCATTCTATTTGGAGACGCAGGCTTTGAAACGACCTGTAAACGCAAAATCATCCGCGTACAAGTGATGTATAATACGGCCAATCATAATCGGATATGAAAATTTTATCTAACGACAAACTGACCAACTTGTTCGGAGGCTCAGATCCTAATTGCGATTATCTGCAGGTTAAAGCAAATCTACACGAGAAGCTTGAAGACCAAGACGCAGAAGACGCATGGTGGGACCAATGGGCTGAAGACTGGATTGATTGCGTAAGCAAACTCTAATTAACATTGCCAACTGTTTAGTGAGGATTGGAACTGCTCTCCTGATTGTTTCAATCCTCACTCTAAAAACCATTTTATGAGAACTATTTTCATAATTACAATCATTTTCCTGCATAGTATTGTAATGCAGGCTGCAGATATACGCCCTATAGAGAAAGGATTAATCGAAGTTGTGTACAATAAACATGTAGTTAGGGATACACTAAACCGAGATACGAAATTTATCGAAACTCCCATGAAACTCCGAATCGGAAAAGATATGGCCATGTTCTATTCCATAAAGAAAATGTGGGCGGATTCACTCCGGTATCATAATCTGGAGCTATATGCACATATCTCCATAGAAAATGAGAAAAAAGGAGGCGGATTAATGAAAGGATATGAAACAGAAACAGTTTATTCAAATTTCCCCAAAGACAAAATTACTGTTACCGGTTCTTTCGATATGGAACTTTGGGAATACGAGGAGGATTTATCATATCCCGTATGGACAATTCTGTCGGAATCAAAAAATATATTGGGATATAATTGCCAGAAAGCTATGGCCATCTATAAGGGAAGAGAATGGACTGCATGGTTTTGTACCGATTTCCCGATAAATTTTGGTCCCTGGAAACTTCATGGACTCCCAGGATTAATACTTGAGGTTTACGATAAGAAAAGGGATTATGTGTTTACTGCCGTATCAATAGGAATTGCCGATATACCCGATGTAGGATATTACCAGTATAACAGAGGTACCCCGACAAAAATATCGAGAGACAAATATCTTCAATCAAGATACAAGACTATAAACAAAGACAATTCATTCGGAATACGACAGGCCTTCGGATATACCGAACCGGGAGAAAAGCCAAATGAAGTGAAAGCAAACTATGATTTTGAGGAAATAGATTATCCTCATTAGACAGATCGTTTCGAAACAGGAACCACTAACACATCATCTGCAATATGAGAATATATTTCACACTATTGTTCACAATAATCAGTTTAAGCGCTTTTGCAAAAAACATAATAACCGGGACTGTAGTAGAGGCGTCTGACCGGTCTCCGATAGTGGGAGCAAATGTTCTCATAAAGGATTCCAATGGCAAGATGCTGACTTATGGAATCAGCGATGATGGCGGCCGATTTTCCATCGAGACTCCTGATGGAGCTGAAAATCTTTACATACAAGTCACAATGATTGGGTATAAGACTTTTTCAGCACCATGTAAAGTAAACGCCCAGCCGTGGACCATACTGATGGAGGAGGGAGCCTTGCAGTTGCAGGAAGTGGTTGTCAAGGCCGACCGCATCCGTGAGAACGGCGACACCATAACCTACCACGTCGGCAGTTTCGCACAGAAACAGGACCGCACCATCGGTGACGTGCTGAAACGTATGCCCGGCATCGATGTGGCAAACAATGGCAGAATAAAATACCAGGGCACCGACATCAACAAGTTCTACATCGAAGGTAACGACCTTTTAGGTGGTAAATACGGCATCGCGACAAACGGTATTTCACACGACGACATCGGCGCAGTGGAGGTGATGGAAAACCATCAGCCTATGCAAGTGCTCCGGGGACTGAGTTTTTCTGATCAGGCGGCAATCAACCTTAAGATGAAGAACAAATCGAAAGCCACATTGCTCGTGCATGGGACTCTGGGAGGCGGATGGTCTCAGCAGCCACATGGATCACTATGGCAAGGCGACATATTCACCATGATGGTGACCGGGAAGTATCAGATGATTACTACACTGAAAGGCAACAACACCGGACTTAACCTCTTGGATCAGCTTAGTGATTTCACATCGGACAGAACAGATGAAAGTATGTCCGGATACATCTCTCTTTCAAGTCCGACAACTCCCAACCTACAAAAACGCCGAAGTTATTTCAATCGCTCATGGATTGTGTCGTCAAGCCATCTTCTGAAAACGAATAAAGACGGCGAGATGAAAGCGCAGATTGACTATCAGAACGACAGGGTGACAGCCCGCGGGACGAATACCACCACTTATTTCCTTGATTCGGGCGACAGGGTGATACTCGAAGATAAAAATTCGCTCTCCCACCGTAGCGCGGTGACCGGGAAGTTTTCCTATGAGGTCAACGAAAAGAAATATTTTCTCAACAACACCCTCTCGGCCGATTTCTCCTGGAACAAGCTGGCATTAAACACCGCCGGCACTCTGTCTAACACACAATCCGCAAGGATGCCGGAATATTCCGTGTGCAATCTGCTGAAGGTCATCAGACGTTTCGGCGGCAATAAACTTGTCACATTCAACAGCCGCAACGAATGGAACTCACTTCCGGAAAGGCTGACTGTGAGCAGAGATGGCGAGGATTATGGCCAGAGGATAACACAACATTCCTTCTACACGGATGAACGGGCCTCCCTCGGATTTGTGTTCAGACGCGTGCTACTGTCGCTTGAAGCCGGTGTTTCGGGTTATTTCCGTAACCTGAACACCGATTTATGGGGCGTTGACCTGCAAGAACTGACTGACCGGGAGGAATTGACCACGGATTATCTCAGAGTGTTCGCTTCTCCAAAACTGGAATGGAGTTATAAAAAGTTGGAACTGACATTTAATATGCCTGTGAACCTTTATTCCTATTTCTTTTCCGGAGCGTTACGCAACCGGTCTGAATTTTTCATTTCCCCGTCACTCTCGGCAAGATTCCGTCTGACCCCGAGAATGTCTCTGGCCTTGCGTGGCAGCGCGCGCCGTTCTCCGGCCTCCCTGCATACCATCCATGACTCGTCGATACTCACAGATTACCGGTCGTTCAGTTCCGGTATAGATGATTACTATACAACCTCCGGACAGTCCGTGTCGGCTTCATATAACTTCCGTAATGCACAAAGCGGTATATTCCTTATGGCTATGGGCAGTTACGGCTGGAATAAATCGAAATTCGGCACGGTACAGAACGTAGTCGGTGATTACATATTCCATTCCTATCGCCCGCAGCCGTCCGATTCACGCAACGCGATGGCGTTCCTCAATGTCAGCAAGACCCTCGATTTCATGAGGGGAGCAATCGGTATCAGGGGGAATTTCAATAGAATTGAAAATAATATTTTGTCGCAAGGAGTTCAGACAGATTATAGAAACGATTCCTTTTCATTGTCCCCCTTCGTCAATGGCAACATCTCGACATTCTTCAACTGGAACCTGAAATTCACATGGGACAGATCATCACTGAAAATCTCCGATATGCCGGGGCGCAGTACCGACGGTTTCATATACTCGGGAAGCGTGACGCTTACTCCATGCTCCCTGATAACATGGACAACCGGTGGGGAATATTACCGTAATGAGATTGAGGACGGCAGATACAAGGACATGCTTATGCTTGATACAAAACTCACTTTCAACATAAGCAAGCGTGTTGAAATTTCGGTATCCGCAACCAATCTGCTCAACAAGAAAGAATACAGCTACACCACATATGGCACTCTGTCGCAATACGAGCGTTCCAGCCGCTTGCGTGGAAGAGAATTCATGATTTCAATCTATCTTAAGAAGTAATGATGGGATTATTCAAAGGTAATAAATTCAAATGGATAAAGCAGCATGATTCCATGCAGTGTGGTGTTGCATGTCTTGCAATGATATGCCGTCATTATGGAAAGGACTATAGTCTTGAATATCTTGACGGGTTCTGTCATGCGAACATAGCCGGCGTATCAATGCTCGGCATTGCAGATGGGGCAAAAAGTGTAGGATTCCAGACAATGACCGCAGCGGCATCTACTGACGAGCTGAAGGAAATCACGCTACCTTGTATTCTCCATTGGAACCAGAATCATTTTGTGGTTCTTTATGATATCTCTGGAAATGGTAAACGCTACAAGATTGCCGACCCCGGAAAAGGGTTGATCTCATATACTCGCAAGGAACTCGAGAGCCATTGGATTAGTTCCGTAACAGATGGTGAACCAAGTGGAACTGTCATGCAACTGACCCCTACAAAAGACTTTTACAGTCATATATGCGATAAGACAGCGGAAAAAAGATCTTTCAGGTTTCTATTCGGTTATCTGAAACAATACAGAAAATATTTCACACAGATTATACTTGGACTGGCTATCGGCTGTATTCTTCAGCTCATAATGCCATTCCTGACACAATGGATTGTAGATATTGGCATAAGGCATAAAGATATCAGCTTCATCTGGCTTGTGTTGTTAGGGGAATTGATGATAGTAATCGGACGTACTGCCACTGACTTCATTCGTCGATGGCTGCTCCTTCATATATCAATGCGCATCAACATATCTTTGGTCAGTGACTTTTTCATAAAATTGCTGAAACTCCCTATGTCGTTCTTCGACACTAAACTGATGGGAGACCTCCTCCAACGTATTGGAGACCATACACGTGTTCAGAACTTTCTGACTGGACAAGTGCTAAGTATTATATTTACATTCCTGAGCTTTGTTATATTCGGTGTAGTGTTGTTCATATATAACCCATTTATTTTCGGAATTTTCGCACTTGGAAGTATTTGCTATGGATTATGGATTACTTCATTCCTAAAGAAGCGAAAGGTTCTTGATTATGAACTGTTCGAGCAACAGGCCATGAACCAGAACCGAACATACCAGCTTATTACTTCCATGCAGGAAATCAAACTCCAGGACTGCGAGCGGCGCAGACGCTGGGAATGGGAGGACACTCAGGCTGACCTGTTCAATGTACAGATGAAGGTGCTCAAACTCCAGCAGACACAGGAAGCAGGATCCATATTTATCAATGAAGTCAAGAACATAATCATCACAGTTCTTGCTGCAACAGCGGTGATAAACGGTCAGATGACATTAGGAGCCATGCTCGCCGTGCAATATATAATAGGCCAATTGAATTCACCGGTGGAACAGTTCATGACATTTATTTATTCTTTACAAGATGTCAAAATATCTCTTGAACGTATCAATGAAATCCATGAAGGGAAAAATGAGGAGACAGAGACGAACTGCGTAACATGTTTTGACTCAGAGAAGTCGATTATAATTAAAAAGGCAGATTTCAAATATGACCCACACGCATTAAAGAATACTCTTGAAGGAGTTTCTTTCAATATTCCAGAAGGGAAAGTTACAGCTATCGTCGGAGCATCAGGAAGTGGAAAAACAACCCTTATCAAACTTATGCTTGGTTATTATCCAGTTTTATCAGGAAGTATATTAATTGCCGGACGAAATATAAATGAATACAACCTGAAATGGTGGCGTCGCCATTGTGGTGTCGTAATGCAGGATGGGGTGATATTCTCTGAATCTATTGCCAGGAATATAGCTATAGATGATGGTGATATTGATATCGAGCGTCTTGAAATGTCTGCGAAGATAGCCAACATACATGACTATATCATGGGACTTCCTCTAAAATACAATACCCAGATAGGCCGCGATGGAGTCGGATTGAGCCAAGGACAAAAACAGCGGATACTTATAGCGCGTGCTGTATATAAAAATCCTGACTTCATTTTTCTTGATGAAGCCACTAATGCTCTTGATGCCAAGAATGAACGAGCTATCGTAGAAAATCTTGATGAGTTCTACAAGGGACGTACAGTCGTAGTAGTGGCGCATCGACTATCCACCGTCAAGAACGCAGACCAAATAATAGTACTCGACGGAGGCACGGTTGTCGAAACCGGAAACCATACCTCTCTCATTGAGAAGAAAGGAGTATACTACAACCTAGTTAAAAACCAACTTGAACTCGGAAATTAAAATGGATATTTCAAACAATACCAACAACAAGATCGAGCTTCGCTCCGAAAAAGTCCGTAAGCTAATTGGAGAGATTCCACCGTCATTAGTACGATGGGGGACAGCAATAATAGCAATAGTCTTTATTGCTCTATTGTCCGCTGTATGCCTGTTGCCCTACCCCTACTCAAACGGAGAATCTATCCTCCGGCATTTTATTGAATAGACCGTACTAAAAACGGCCGTTTTTGAGAATGTCCGGCAACCGGGCTTCAGACTGCCTCAATCAAGGAAATATACGTCTCAAAAACCATATCTAAATCAAGTTCTCTTTTCGTGAGAGAAACTTGGTTTTAGAGACACCTCAAATTGACTTCTTGCCAAAAGTGGCAGTTTTAACCCACTTATGGCTATAAATCAATTTCAAAAAGACTTTTTTACCTCGAATAATAGCCACAAGTCCATTTTTAGACCCATTTATGGCTATTATTCGATTTTTATTTGTACCTTTGTGAAAATTTCAGACTTATGATAATAGGGCGCAAAGAAGAAATAGCACGACTGAACAGGGCATATAACTCCGAATATTCGGAGTTTGTAGCAGTTTATGGGAGAAGACGTATCGGAAAGACCTTTCTTATAAGGGAAACTTTCAAAGAGGGATTCACATTCCAATACAGTGGAGTCTTCAAGGCAAGCAACAAGGAACAACTGGAGATGTTTTATAAAAGTCTCCTTGAACAAGGCTTAGACCCATCTGAGGATGCTCCCAAGAGCTGGTTCGATGCTTTCTTTCTATTGGAACATCTTATCAAGAAGTCAACGGAGTCCCGCAAGGTAATATTTCTTGATGAACTTCCATGGATGGATGCCCGCAATTCCAGATTTATCCCCGCCTTTGAACACTTCTGGAACGGATGGGCCTCGGCTCGAAAAGACATCCTTCTAATAATCTGTGGAAGTGCAACATCATGGATTATAAACAAGATATTCCGTAATAGAGGGGGACTCTACAACAGAGTAACATACAAGATTCTGCTCAAGCAGTTCACCCTACATGAATGTGAGGAACTGGTATCATCCTTAAAACTTCCCTTTAATCGCAATACGATTATCGAGGGATATATGGTGATGGGCGGCATTCCCTATTATTGGACAAAACTTGAACCGTCTAAAAGCATGAATCGGAACATCAACGATTTATTCTTATCAACAGGTGGAGAATTACATAACGAGTTCAGCTACATTTACGCCTCAATGTTCCAAAGTCCGGACAAATATATGAAGGTAATTGAAGCCCTGTCCGGTAAAAAATCAGGTCTGACCCGTGATGAGATAATAACAAATGCCAAGCTAGAAAGCAACGGACAATTAAGCCGGATACTTGAAGACTTAATAGAGTGTGGCTTTGTTCGTAAATACTGCCATACTGATAAAAGAATAAGGGATGCCATATACCAACTTGTGGACTGCTACTCTTTATTCTACTATCAGTTTGTCAGAAATGCCCACGGTGTAGATGAAGAATACTGGGTAAGGATAATGAGAACACCCACCTATAACACGTGGTGCGGTCTATCCTTTGAAAGAGTCTGCCTACTGCATACCCGGCAGATAAAGGTCGCTCTCGGAATATCCGGGATAATGGCAAACATTTTCTCATGGCATACCAAGGGCAACGACTATCATCCCGGTGTTCAGATTGACCTGCTTATCGACAGGGCAGACAATGTGATCAGCGTCTGCGAAATGAAATATGCACCGGACGGATATGAAATGACCTCAAAAGCCTATGACAACTTGAAAACCAAAATGAGTGTGTTAGGTCGGTATATGCCCGCGAAAAAATTCATATCACCAGCCCTTATAACATCCAACGGAGTCAAGAGGAATATGTATTCTGACGAAATATACGACAAAGTTACAGGAGACCAACTATTTCAGCCATGACCATAGGATATGCAAGGGTATCGACATCTGGACAGAACCTTGACGGACAGTGCGACAATCTCCGGCAAGCCGGATGTGAAAGAATATACAGTGAGAAGATATCGGGTGTCAAGGCGCAGCGTCCGGAACTGGAGCGGATGCTCGATGCTTTAAGGGAAGGGGACACAGTGGTTATAACGGAACTCACCCGGCTGGGTCGCTCCGTCAAGGAACTGTTCGCCATCATAGAGAGGGTGCATGAAGCCGGAGCCTCGATAAAGTCTCTACGTGAGACATGGCTCGACACCACCACACCGCAAGGCAACCTGCTCTTTACAATCTTCGCCGGACTGTCCCAGTTCGAGAGAGACCTCATACGGCAGCGCACAAAATCCGGACTTGAAGCTGCCAGGGCAAGAGGTCGCAAGGGAGGACGTCCTAAAGTATCCTCCGGCAAGGTAGAGACGGCACTGAAGATGTACGATTCAAAGCTGCACACCATAGAGGAGATAACCGTTGCCACAGGAATAAGCCGTGCCACGCTCTACCGGGCTATCGAGGAACGCAAGGGAAATAAATCAATAAACAACTAAACAAATATTTATTGATACACATCACATCTTCATGCCACGCCTCGGAGTGTCCGGCTTCTGCCGACGCTGCTCTTCCTCCTGTCTTCTCTTAAGACCGAGTGCTTCAGTGACCTTAGCCCATATCTGCTTGAAGAAGTCCGCTATCCGCATCCCGCACATCGAGATAAAAGAATCCTTCCCCCGGTTCTCCATCCTTACATCGACCTCCTGATAAAATTCCTCCGGAATTTCCTTGCCGTTGGAAGGATCAGTCCATTTGCGGGGAGCGAATCTCAAGGTCTCACCACCGAGTATCCTGTCTTGCCAGTCAGGTCGATGTATCCCTATGGAGACAAGCTCCTCCAGCAGCCTCGCCTCCAATGGATGCCTCCGGGCAAGAGCTGACTGCGAAGCCGTGACAGTCTCCTTCAGACGCTCCATTCCTGCTTCAGCCCTCTCCCTCGCTTTTCTCTCCTTCTCAGTCTCATTCCGTTCCTTCTGAATCTCGGTGTCCTTGCTTGAGACGAGCAGCTTGAGTCCGGCGTTCTCCTTCGCCAGCCTCTCGACATCCTTCTTCGCCCAGAAACTTATCGACGCGCTGTTGATACGGTCAAGAGCCTCTAACTCTATCCTCACCACTTCGCTTTCCCTGCTGTCATACGCCTCCAGAAGCCTGTCGGCGGAAAGCTCCACACCCTCAAGATACTCGTTGGCCGTGAACAGGGTGTCGAACCTGCCCTGCTCCCTTTCAATCCTGGGCCGGAGTTCATCCAGAGTCCTCTGTTGCCGGGCAATCTCACGGTCTTTCTTCTCAAGCTCGGAATCCCTCTGCGATATCTCGTCCTCCTTCCTCCGGATTATGTCGTCCCGGTGCCGGATCTCGGTGTCCTTGTCCTCGACCAGACGCTCAACTTTCGCCAGCTCCGAAAGAACCTCGTCAAGCCGGGCGTGCATCTCCTCGCAATGTTCCTTGTAGTATTCGGCAAGATCCTTGTGGCGTGCCGGGCTGCTCTCCTCTCCGCGCCGGAGACCGAACTGCTCCATCGCGGCGGCATACTCCGTCTGGTAACGCTTCAGTCCGCCACGGGTCATTATGTCGTCGGCGCACAGTCTCAGCGTCGATGTGTCCGCCTTCTTCTTGTAGCGTCTTTTCTTTTTCGGTGGTTCCGTCCCCTCGGACTCTGCCTTCTCCTTGTCCTTCGCCGCCCTTTTCTTCGTGGTCGCCTGTTTCTTGCTCTCACCCTGAACCACCGGGACAAGCGACACATGGAGGTGCGGTGTCTCCTCGTCCATGTGCAAAACGGCACTGACGATATTCTCCTTCCCGTGTTCACGCTGCGCCCACTTCACGGACTCCCGGCACCATTCCATCAGCCTACCCTGCTCGATAATCTCGGCCATCGCCTCCGGCGACGCGCTGAGACGGATCTCGATGCAGCACACCTGGTCTTTCCGGATCTTGCGCTCGTATTCGTTGCCGTCATTGTCCTTCTGACGCTTGACGGCCATGAGACGCTTCTCGATGGCGGCGGTGCGACCTATCTTCCTCGTATCGACTATGAACTCACGGTTGTGCCGGGTAAGATCGGAACGTTTGATGTTGTAAGGTATATGCTCGGAGCCGTCAGCCTTTCTCCTCTCGATATGGGTGGTGTAGGAGACCGGAGGCCCGTAGCACTTTTCGTAATGGCAGACAACGTAGTTTCTCATCTCTGTTCTGTAAGGATATATAGGTGCATGGACAAATGTACTTAAGTACACGTTTATATATTCATTTGTCCGTTCTGATTGCTTGATTGCAGTTAGTACGTCTGACTGTCAGTACATACATACAATCATACATATGTTCGTTCAATCATTCGAACACACGTTTGATTGATTGTTTGATTGATTGATCAAACAAACGTTCAAACGCTAAAACAGAATCCGGACACTTCCGGACACGGCCGGGAAGGGATGCAAGGGGAACGGCGGCCGCAAAGCGGTTCCCCTTGCCGGAGGGTGCAGGGAGAGGGTCACTCCCTGCTCAGGGGCGCCGGGGGCTGAAAGCCCTTGGCCGAGGGTCCGGGAAGGGTCATCCCGGCGGTAGGGTTCAAAGGGGAGAGGCCACTCCCCTTGTGAGGGTTGTAGGGGGCAAAGCCCCATGCCTTAATAGGGCTAAATGTAGCGTCCCAACGGAGTGGATGCGGTGGCGTAGCCAATATTTTGCCCTATTAAGCTATGGCAAATTTTTAAATTTGCTCTTTCGCGCAAGCGATGGCACTTCACCTATAACACCGTGGACGAATGTTTTGTTTGCCTCCGGCTCCATGCCGTCATTCAGACGGAACCTGATGATATCGGGAGACAGGGACTGTTTCCGAATAGTCTTGATGGAGATACAGGTCGATACCTTTAAGACAAGACATTTCATTCCGATTCGTCAGAATGGTTACATAAGGAATCGTCCCACCATCTGTGGACTGTCGGTCTTGTCAATCCGGTCTCACGTGCGCACAGCGATTTGTTCCTGCATCCGGTATGATGTTTCTGCCACTCTCTGACAATCGACTCAACGGATTTTCGCCCATTTCCATTTCTCCATTCCCCATCAGGATAATCTGAATCTTGTAACGCACGTATCCTTCGTAAATGAACTTCTTGTTCACGCCCATTTCTTTTGTTCCTCTCAATGCGAATACCTGTTGTCGTCTCTATGACCCTTAACGGCCACTTGCAATACTGTTCGTCATAAGCCCTCATAGCGTCCCTCACATCATCCTCCGAGAACGGGTTGTCAACCGTCTCCGTCTTGCGGTCAAAAGCCGGCACCAGGGCAAGGGCGTCGTTAAGGACTTCCTCCCGGGATATGCCACACTTGACGGCATACACCACCAAGGTAAGCACACACCAATAGCGGTGGTGAACCGTGACCTCGCTACCGTCCCTCAGCTTGCCGAGCCACCAGTCATAAAGTCCCCTGTTGATGTTCCATCTCTTCCCGACACGCTTGCGGCCGATAACCCTCGATGCGTACCATTCCGGCCATCGCTTCCTTGCCTCCTCCAGAGTGACCCTTGCCGGATTATGCGGATGCTTGTCGTTCAATTGGGCTATCTCCTCATCCGACAGTTTGTAAATACCAAGAAAACTATTCAGACTTTCCAACGTGTGCAACGGTGCCGACCTATTCCAAAACGCCCGTATGGGCTTGCCGAATTTAGTCTTTGTTCCCGGCAGACGGAAACCCTGCACTACACTCTGAACCTGAGGATTCCCTAGCCTCGACACAAGCCACACTATCTTGGTCAGACCCGCCTTCAACTTGTTCAAGGCATCAAGACGTGTCTCAAACATCCCGACAGGACGCTCAAGCAGATAATACACATGAACGCCATGCCCCGAATTGACTATGATGTTGGCAACCGGATAGACCCCGGTCGTCATACCTCTCAACAACGCCCTGACTTCATGGATACTCACACCATCCAGATCTATGGCAAACGCATAAAGGTAACGGGCGTTCCGATAAGAATTTGTTCTTCCCACATAGGTGACAGGTGACATGATCGCAAACTCCCGGTTCTCCAGAAAAGTCAACGTCTCATCATCATCAAGAAGCATCAGCCTATGTCTCGCCTTGCCATCCTCCTTATAGAATATAACAGGGTTATACCTCCACATACGGTAACCACTGTAATCAATCTGAGGGGAGGACAACTGACCGGGGGCTTCGCCATCACTGACCCCTCTACGGTTCCTCATCTTCTGACTAAGCCAAAGCCGGTACTCATGACTCTGAATCTCCTCAAACGGAACAACGACCTCCCCGTTACCCAAAGATCTCCGCTCAAACAACGTCTCCACAAATTCACCGACCTCAAGCTCCGTCAACTCGTAATGCTCATTCTCCAACAAATACAGACTCTTCCCCTCAAACTCACGCTCAAGCTCCTCAACAGAGACACGGTTCAAACGAGCCTTCAGAGCATCCAAAGACCATATAAATTTATTGAACTGTTCATCAGTCAACGAATCAAAATCAAACTTCTCTATATCCATAATCTGAAATTTTGAACAGTTAGGCGCTCGTTCCTCGCGCCATCACAGGGGGGCGTATATTATCAATACATTTTTTTTACACTTTTAGCAAATTTAGCACCTTTTTTTGAGACCTCCAAATCTATCTGAAATGCGCAGGCGGAATCTGCTAAAGAACCCGCCTAATACAATACCTATTTATTTGTTTACTTGTTTAGCCATTTAGCTATTTAGTGTTTTACTGCTTTATCGGCAAGGTATTCCTTCAAAGCCGAAATCACAATTTCCTTCTGCGTTGTCCTCTCGATTACCGCAAGTAACCTCACTTCTTGAATAAGAGAATCGGGCAGCTTGAATGTCACATTGACTTCAAGCTCATCACCCCCTGCCTTCGGTCTTCCCGGCTTACGCTTATTGTTCACATCATCCATAGCCCTATTTTATTTTAGCGAACTCTTGCGGGAACATCCCGGCTGCATACTCTTCAAGCTCACGAGAGATTTCTCCAACCCGTCTCACTCCATCCTCCGTCTCCATTATGGATATCTCAGGAACAAAGAGAGAAGCTGTATATCTCTGCATTGTTTCTCCCTCTGTAAAGCACAATCCTATCCCGGTGGAGACATCGGTAATGGTTACTACCGTACCATTCTTTTCAATCTTGTATTTCATATTTTTATATTGTTTTATTGTTGCAAAGTTAATCATTAATTCCCATCTGGCAAAAAATAAATCACTAAATAAGTAAATATCTATTTCGCTATATCAATAAATATCGTTAACTTTGCAGAGCCTTTTGAAATAAGGGTTAGACATCAATAACAAAACATCAATGAAAGCAAAAATCATCGCAGTCGCCAACCATAAGGGAGGTGTAGGCAAGACAGCTTCGGTGGCTTCCATCGGAGCCATTCTTGCGTCACGGGGTAAAAAGGTCCTGCTCGTGGATCTCGATACCCAAGCAAACCTTACCCGTCATTTCATGGAGAACATTCCACCCCGCATAATATACCATGCGATAAGAGAACAGTCCAACCTTCCAATCTATCCGATCCGGACTAACCTTGATATTGTTCCCAGCGGTCTCGATATGGCAGGAATTGATCTGGAGCTTCAGATGATGTTTAACCGGGAACGGGTTCTTAAAGTCCTTCTTGATCCTTATAACACCATCTATGACTACATCATTCTTGACTGTCCCCCGGCTCTCGGTCTTGTCACCATCAATGCACTGACGGCAGCTACCCATCTGATAGTTCCGATGAAAGCAGACCTTATGTCGAACTACGGACTCTCGATGATGGATCAGTTCTGTGTCAAGATGCAGGTCTTGAACCCCGGCATACATATCGACTATATTTTCTTCAATATATATGAGAAGGGGCAGACAATCACGGATGCAATAGAAGCCGATGTCCGGGCAAAATACGGAGACAGGGTTCTATCTACCGTGGTCAGAAAGAACAACGATGTCTCAAAAGCAGCTTTCGACTTTACCGACATTGTGAGCTTCAATCCGGATGCAAACGGGGCAAAGGACTTCCAATCCCTGGTCACAGAACTCGAAAGCAAGATATAACTAAAACACTACATATTCATTTAGCAACTTAGTTATTTATTGATTAAACTAAACAACTAAAATAATGGCAACAAAGAAACCCTTAACAGTACCCCAGAACGGTACACAACCAGCCGAAATAAAAACACCAATGGACAACATGATATCCGGGACAACAACAACGAAATCGACAGTCAAGAAACCAACGTCTTTCAGCCTTGACCCGGAACTGTTAATCCAGTTCAAAGCCGGATGCGTACACCAGGGCCGGCCGATGTCAAGTGTAATTGAGGAACTGATGCTGCAATTTATAAACTCCAAGTGCTGATGAAGCGAAAAGCCAAAAGATTAAAGTCTATCAAAATACAAGGATTCAAGTCAATCCCATTCCAACACCCATTGGAACTGATGTTCGGAGACATCAATATTCTATTGGGCGCAAACGGTGCGGGGAAGAGCAATATCATCAGCTTCTTCAAGATGCTCGGATTCATGATGAGCGGGAGCCTTCAGAGATTTATTGCGGAATCCGGCACCAATCAGAAATTCCTATATTACGGGTCTAAAAAGACCCCGACAATGTGTGCGTCCCTTAGATTTGAGGCTCCATCTTTCTACGACATCTACAGTTTCAGCCTTACGGCGGCTGTTCCGGACAGGCTTATCCTCACATCAGAGGATATCGAATGGAAGCATGACTGGGAAGAGAGACTTTTCAAGGGTCAGCTTCAGTCTGACTTTAATGAATCTGCCTTGGTAAAATCCAGCGAAAAAACAGAGAAGATTATCCGGAATCTATTAGGCTCATGCAAGGTCTATCAATTCAGTGACTCGTCCATAAGCTCGCCCATGAGACAGGCTTCTACTGTTGATTCCGCCCATTATCTCCAGTCAGAGGCAAACAACCTGGCATCGTTCCTTTATTACCTGAAGAACAACTATCCGGATTCTTTCCGGAGGATATCGGAATATGTCAGAGACATTGTTCCGCAGTTCCACGAATTCTATCTTGAGCCGGAACGGGGTTACATATCCCTCAAATGGATGGATAATTCAGCGAATGACTATGTTCTGTCGGCGAATCAATTCTCAGACGGATCAATAAGATTTATAGCCTTGGCAACGCTGCTCCTTCAGCCGGAAGAGACAATGCCCTTCGTAATCATCGTTGACGAGCCGGAACTTGGACTACACCCTTACGCCATCGATCAACTGAACGAGATGATAAAAGACGCCTCAAAACATGCACAGATTATTGTGGCGACTCAATCAACGGCCATCATCGATGGCTTCTCGGCCGATGAAGTCACGGTAATTGAACGTGATCCGGAAATACAAGGCACATGTGCCCGAAAGTTATCTGAACAAGAGTATCACGATTGGCTGGAGGAATATACCCTGAGCGAACTGTGGAACAAAAACATAATTGGAGGGTCTCCGATATAAAACAACATTCTTTACATGTTCTGCTAAAAATCTGTCAACACTTCAAAGAATGGACAGAAAATATTGAACAATTATATGGCCATTAATATTCTCCAAATCTAAACAAACACATAAGGACAATACACATTTATAATATGAGTTATCGCATAACCATAATTCTCTCATTTCTCCTCCTGACTCTCGGTTGTTCTGAAAATAAGCCTGACAATCGGCTAACACGTATTGCCGAAACAATTTCAGAATCACCCCAAAAAGCATTATCAAGTCTTGATAGCATTAACTATGAAAGCCTTACAGATGCGGACAAACAGTATTTTGATTTCTTGACGATAAAATCTAAAGATAAAGCTTTCATACATCATACTTCTGACAGTCTCATTTTAAGAGTGATTGAACGAGAAGATAAAAACTCCAACATAGAAAGGTATGCAGAAACTTTATATTATGGCGGTCGTGTCTATCATGATTTAGGAGACCTGCCTACTGCGTTAAACTATTATCAAAACGCTTTAGACCTTCTTTCCAAAGAAGGAGATAACTCCTCTTTAAGAGGTTCCATACTTAGTCAAATCAGTGGACTGCTGAACTCATTAAGACTTTACGAACAAGCTATACCATATGCGGAAGAAGTTCTCTCATTAGATTCCATCAGAAAGGATTCTATGAATCTCATGTATGATACTGAACTTTTAGGTTCCATTTATCTCCATGCAAAGAACTATGAGTCTGCCGAAAAATATTTCAATAGATCTAAAGAAATAGCAAAAGAATCAGCTTCTATTGACACTACAAGACATAATTTATATTTAGCAGCCATAAAATACAATAAAGGACAAATAAACTCCGCTCTGGAACTCATCAGGCCAACAATGCTAAATATAGACTCCATTTCCCGCAACATTGCATTAGCCTACGCCTGTGATATCTATAGAAAAGCATCTATTCCTGATACCGCTCTCATGTATGCTTACGAGCTTATCCACAGCAAAAATTCTCATAATCGCAAAACAGGTTATCAAATCCTTCTTTCGGATGATTTGAAGAACTATATTCCAACTGATTCCATCATACGTTATGCCTGTGATTACAGAGATATCGTAGAATCGTATCTGAATCAAAATGGGAACCAGGCTGCTTTAATTCAGAATTCATTCTACAACTATCAACTACACCAACGGGAGAAACTCAAGGCAGAAGCTGCAAATAAAAGGCTTTTTAATTGGCTTGGAGGTTTTTTACTTGCTATTCTTATTCTATCTATATATGTGCTTTATCTAAAGAATAAAAATAAGTCTCAGCTCATACAATTGCATGAGGCAATTAATCTTGTTAATACATTACAAAGGGAATTACATATTACCAAGGATAATTGTGATGACACTTCCGGTAGTGTACAAATATCCAATCCGGAATCTAACATATCGAAAGACGACCATTCTCCAAATATTCAAGATCTAAGAGTTCGTTTAAGAGAAGAACTACTATCCATACGCTACATGGGGAATCAGTCTTATTCTGTCTCTCCAATAATATTGGAATCCGAAGCATATGAAAAGATTTTAGAATACATAAAGAAAGACCGCATAATCCCGGATAAAAACCCTATTTGGGTGGAACTTGAAGAGGCAGTGTTAAAGAGCTCTCCTCAATTCAAACATCGATTACATCTCCTGACAGGAGGGAAATTGAAGCCTTCAGACTTCCATTTGGCACTATTAATCAAATGTGGTATATCCTCAACTAACATATCTACTTTAGTCGGACGAGCTAAATCTACCGTTGCTTACCGAAAAGATGCTCTCGGTTTTAAAGTGTTTGACCAGAAATTAGGAACCGGCGTGATTGATGATATAATCCGCTTATTATAAGCCTTTTACCCCCCCACCATTTAGAGTTCAGGTTTTGTTCAGGACCTCATTTCTGAACAAAATCTGAACTCTATTTTTGTTATATCTAATCCTTTTAGACCTAATTTTGTGAAAACCAAAACCAGACTCTATGAACAAGTTTCTTGCAATTCTAATCATTTTCATCGTGATGTTGTCTTCCACAACATTCGCGTACGCTGACAATTCTACAACGTATTCCGTCAGCGTCACTCAAAGTTCAGAACCGTATTATATCGATGACGGGCCCTGAAAAAGTTATCAAATCTCGAACTTCTGGATCTCCTTGGAGGTACGGCAGTAACGCGAGAAGAGTATTGCGCTACACTTGATATGCTGATTACCGAGAATTGGGACAAGTGGGATCAAGGTGCGAAAGACGGAGCAATGCACGGATGGAATGAACATTGTGCAGGCCGATAGTCAATCTCTCTAACACAACGATGAATCAGCACTAAAGTGTCTGATTACACTTTAGTGCTGATTCATTTATAGCTATAGAATAATAATATGAAATCAAAAGCTTTATTTTTTATATTGTTCTTTATGACATTGCTTAATAGCAATGCAATAACACATAATTATAGGGCGATATATGATTATGAATATACGAAAGACAGCATTAATTCCATAAGAGGAAAAGATGTTCTCTATCTGGATATATCTGAAGATATTTCATTTTGTTTCAGTTATTATTCCTATCAAGTAGATTCATTAAAATCTGAGCCAAACGGCAGGAAAGTTTGGAGAGAACTTTTTTCTGCCGCTATAGCTAAAGACGGAATTAATGCGACATCCTTTCCTCATAAACGCAGTACATTTAAAATTACAAAATACAATAAAGAGGATACGATATACATTAAAGATGTTGTAGATAACGATATTTATTG
>ERZ1027089.458-NODE-458-length-21068-cov-9.111122_pt1 | contig 21068 bp, 16 predicted proteins | sample MGYA00519412_ERZ1027089 | MGnify/ENA primary metagenome ERZ1027089 (study PRJEB26926, sample SAMN06164433) | human gut metagenome | biome: ENVO:00009003; feature: ENVO:2100002; material: ENVO:00002003 | host: Homo sapiens | place: USA | collected 2012 ... | reverse complement strand
GATGTAGAGAGGTCTCGTGGGCTCGGAGATGTGTATAAGAGACAGGTATAAAAATTAATTGCGCGGATGGGATCTCGCAAGAAGAAGCCGCCATTTATCTCAATAATCAATTACAGGTAATGCCGCATAAAACATTGTTGTCTTTGGATTTAGGGCTTGACGGTAATGATGTAGTTGTTAAACCACATTATGACACCATAGTGCGTGTACGCCGTATTACCGGTTATCTCAGTACTTTGCCGCGTTTTAACGATGCTAAGAAAAAAGAAGCCGCTGATAGAGTTTCTCATATTCAATGAAATTAAGTTTTAATGCCTCGACCTGATATGGTCGAGGTTTTTTATTTGGGTGTACGTTTGTTTGCAGAATTGTCAAATCCTGTTCGGTGAAGTCTCTTTAAAAAAGCTATGATAAATGATAAAATATTACTATTAAAGAATTTTTTTAGTCAAAAAACTGCAGATGGGAAGTGTTGAGATGAAATTTATTTCTTGGAATGTAAATGGGCTGCGGGCCTGTATGAATAAAGGCTTTAAAGAATTTATGGACAGCGTCGACGCAGATGTTTTTTGCGTTCAGGAAACAAAAATGCAGCGTGAGCAGGCGGAGTTTGTTTTTCCTGGATATGAGGAGTACTGGAACAGCGCTGAAAAAAAGGGGTATTCCGGTACGGCTGTTTTTTCTAAAGTCAAGCCTCTTACTGTCACCTATGGTTTGGGAATTGAAGAACATGATAAAGAAGGGCGTGTTATTACTGCCGAATATCAGGAGTTTTATCTGGTAAATGTATATACGCCTAATTCACAGCGCGGGCTGGAACGGTTGGATTACAGACAGATATGGGAAGATGCATTTCGTGATTATCTGTTGAAGCTTGACCAAATTAAACCGGTGCTTGTTTGCGGAGATCTTAATGTTGCTCATCGTGAGATAGATTTGAAAAACTGGAAAACTAATCGTAATAATGCCGGGTTTACTGATGAAGAGAGAGCAAAAATGACGGAGTTGTTAACGGCGGGGTTTACTGACTCGTTTCGCCACCTCTATCCCGAAAAAGAAGGTGCTTATACCTGGTGGTCGTATATGTTTAAAGCGCGCGAAAAGAATGCGGGATGGCGTATTGATTACTGGCTTGTTTCTGACAGATGGGCTGACAGAATAGAAGACAGCGTGATTTATGCTGATATCACGGGCAGTGACCATTGCCCAGTCGGATTAGTTTTGAAATAAATTTTTAGTAATGACAAGAGGTCAAAATATGGATTTTAAAATAACAGCACCTTTTGAGCCGGATGGAGATCAGCCTCAGGCTATTGAGAAGTTGGCAGAAGGTATAGAAAAAGGACTGCGGACACAGGTCTTGCTCGGGGCTACCGGAACTGGGAAAACCTATACTATTGCGCAGGTTATTAATAAAGTGAATAAACCAACATTGGTTATTGCGCATAATAAAACATTGGCGGCACAGTTAGCAAGTGAGTTTAAAGCTTTTTTTCCTGAAAATGCAGTGGAATATTTTGTGAGTTATTACGATTATTATCAACCGGAGGCTTATATTCCACAATCTGATACCTATATTGAAAAAGATGCATCGATCAATGATGAAATAGATAAACTCCGACATTCTGCTACTAGCGCTTTATTTGAACGCCGTGACGTAATTATTGTGGCCAGTGTATCTTGTATTTATGGATTGGGTGCGCCACAGGAATATTATGATATGGTGCTGTCTCTGCGTGTAGGACAGAAGATTGACAGACAAGCTATTTTACGCAAATTAGTCGAGATTCAATATGATCGTAATGATATTGCGTTTCAACGTGGTACTTTCCGTGTTCGCGGAGATGTTATCGAAGTTATTCCTGCTGGCTATAATGAAAAAGCAGTACGCATTGAGATGTTTGATGACGAAGTTGAGCGGATATTGGAAGTTGATGTACTGACTGGAGAAATTTTGGCTAAACGCAGCCATGTTGCTATTTTCCCTGCTTCTCACTATGTAACCTCTCGTGAAAACCTGGATCGGGCAATGGAAGACATTAAAGTAGAATTGGCAGAACGACTTGAATATCTTAATTCACATAATAAATTGCTGGAAGCACAGCGTCTGGAACAACGTACTAACTATGATCTGGAAATGATGAATGAAATGGGGTACTGCTCCGGAATCGAAAATTATTCACGGCATTTAGCTAATCGTAAGGCAGGAGAACCTCCATTTACTTTAGTTAATTATTTTCCCAAGGATTTCCTATTAGTAATTGATGAATCACATGTGACATTACCACAGATCAGGGCGATGTACGCTGGTGACCGTTCGCGTAAAGAGATGCTTGTAGAACATGGATTCAGGCTGCCTTCTGCTTTTGATAATAGGCCTTTTACCTTTGATGAATTTCAGCAGCAGATAAATCAGGTGATTTATGTTTCCGCAACTCCTGCAAAATATGAAATGGAGCAGACGCAGCAGGTGGTAGAGCAGATTATCAGGCCTACTGGTTTATTAGATCCGCAGGTAGAAATCAGGCCAATCAAAGGTCAGATTGATGATTTGCTGAATGAAATACATAAAGTTACTGAAGCAGGAGAACGTACTTTAGTTACAACTCTGACTAAGCGGATGTCTGAGGATCTTACTGAATATTTGAAACAAGCTGGGGTAAAAGTCCGTTATTTGCATTCTGAGATTGCTACTATTGAGCGTGCTGAAATTATTGATGATCTGCGTAATGGTAAGTTTGATGTACTGGTTGGAATAAATCTGCTGCGGGAAGGCCTGGATTTACCGGAGGTTTCTCTGATTGCTATCTTAGATGCCGATAAAGAAGGTTTTCTGCGCAGTGATACTGCTATGATCCAGACCATTGGCAGAGCTGCCCGTAATGAGCACGGACGGGTCATAATGTATGCTGACCGTATTACGGATTCAATGCGGCGTGCCATTGATGAAACAAACCGCCGCCGGGAACTGCAGGAAGATTATAATAAAGAGCATCAGATTACACCAAAAACTATCTATAAAGAACAACGTCAGCTGATAAAACTGACGAAGATTGCCGAGGATGACGGGACGGAAGATTACAGTGATAATGCGATAAAAAAACGGTCGGAAAAAGAATTGCAGAAAATGGCGAAAGAACTTGAAAAACGTATGGCTGTTGCTGCCAAGGAACTTAACTTTGAGCTTGCTGCAGAATTAAGGGACCGTTTGATCGTAATTAAAGGACAGTTAGGCCAGAAATTGTCGCCTAAACCTAAAAACAGGAGTAAGTAATGAAAGAACAATTAATTGTAAAAGGTGCCAGGCAGCATAACCTGAAAAATATCACAGTTGAGATACCGCGTGATGAGCTGGTTGTAGTTACCGGTTTATCTGGCAGCGGTAAATCTTCTTTGGCATTTGATACTATCTATGCGGAAGGGCAGCGTCGTTATGTCGAATCGCTGTCCGCTTATGCGCGTCAATTTTTAGGACAGATGGATAAGCCGGATGTGGATTATATTGAAGGGCTCAGCCCTGCCATTTCCATCGACCAGAAGACTACCAGTCGTAATCCGCGTTCAACAGTGGGCACAGTAACTGAAATATATGATTATCTACGCCTGTTGTTTGCCCGTATTGGAGAACCTCATTGCCCAAATTGCGGAAAAATTATTGAACGGCAGACAGTTGAGCAGATTGTCGATCATGTTCTGGAACTATCTGAACATACTAAATTTATGGTTATGGCACCTTTGGTGCGCGGTCGTAAGGGTGAACATCAGAAAATTTTAGATTCTATGCGCAAAGCTGGTTACGCCAGAATGTATATTGATGGTGAGGTGCGCACATTAGATGAAGAAATATCTCTGGATAAGAAAAGAAAGCACGACTTATCCGTGATAGTTGATCGTTTGGCTGTACGTGATGGTATCGCTCAGAGGTTATCAGATTCTGTAGAGACGACTTTAAAGTTGGCTGATGGTTTGGTGGAAATAAATGTTATTAATGGTGAAACGCAATTGTACAGCGAACATTTTGCCTGCAGTGATTGTGGTATAAGTTTGCCTGAAATCGAGCCGCGTCTCTTTTCATTCAATAACCCTTATGGTGCTTGTCCTGAATGTACTGGGTTGGGCATGAATATGGAATTGGATAAAGAGCTGATTATTCCAGATGGCGCTAAAACCTTTGCGGAAGGTGCAATTGCAGCACTCAGCACGAATATGGAAGCTTATCATATGAAACAGCTGGGAGCGGTTCTGAAGGCTTATGGATATGATTTTGGTGCGGTTTGGAACGATTTACCGGAAAAAATAAAAGACTTGCTCTGGTATGGCAGCGGTGAAGAAAAATTTTCTTTTGTCTATGAAAATATGCAGGGAGAAGTAAAAAAACATACTACTGCTTTTGAGGGTATTATTCCTATGCTGCGCCGTCGCCATCGAGAAGCTTTTTCCGAACGGATGCGTTTGGATATTGAAGGGTTTATGACAAGTACTCCTTGTCCTGTGTGTCATGGTGCCAGGTTGAAAAAAGAGGTTCTTGCCATTCTTGTTGGCGGTAAAAATATTTGTCAGGTCACAGCGTTGACCGTACGTGATGCAATAGAATTTTTTAATGCGTTGAAACTTACTGAACGACAGCAGATTATAGCAAAACAAGTCCTAAAAGAAATTCTGGCCCGGCTAAAATTTCTGAATGATGTCGGACTGGATTATCTTACTTTGGATCGTGCTGCCGGAACGCTTTCTGGCGGTGAGGCACAGCGTATTCGTCTGGCAACACAGATTGGTTCTGGTTTGGTAGGCGTATTATATATTTTAGACGAACCAAGTATTGGGCTGCATCAGCGTGATAACAGTAAATTACTTGAGACATTGAAGCATTTGCGTGATCTGGGAAATACGCTGCTGGTAGTTGAACACGATGAAGAGACAATGTATGCTGCTGATCAGATTATTGACATTGGTCCTGGAGCCGGTGAGCATGGCGGTAATGTAGTAGCACAGGGAACTGCTGAAGTCGTCAAGCAGTCAGAGCAATCAATTACCGGTCAGTATCTTAGCGGACGCAAATTTATTCCTGTACCGAAAAAACGCAGAAGTAATGACGGTCGTTTTATTGAAATTAAAGGAGCCAAGGCAAATAATCTTAAGAACATCGATGTAAAAATTCCTTTAGGTGTTTTCTCTGTTGTGACTGGTGTTTCCGGTAGTGGCAAGTCAACGCTGATTAACGATATTCTTTATAACGCATTGGCTGCGAAACTGCATGGGGCACGTCTGCGGCCAGCAGACCATAAAGAAATTTTGGGATTGAGTGAGATCGATAAGGTCATTAATATTGATCAGTCTCCTATTGGAAGGACCCCTCGTTCAAATCCGGCTACTTATACCGGAGTTTTTGATTTTATTCGTGAACTGTTCAGCCAGACAAATGAAGCAAAACTGCGCGGTTATAAGCCAGGGCGCTTCAGCTTTAATGTTAAAGGCGGACGCTGTGAAGCTTGCCGCGGCGATGGTATGAATAAAATAGAGATGCATTTTCTGCCTGACGTATACGTTCCCTGCGAGGTATGTCATGGTGCCCGCTATAATCGCGATACCCTGGAGGTACATTACAAAGGAAAAACTATTGCCGAAGTTTTAGACATGACTGTAACGGAAGCCTGTGAATTTTTTAAAAATCTGCCACGTATTTATCGTAAGCTGGAGGTTCTTGAAGATGTTGGTTTAGGTTATATTAGGTTAGGGCAGGCTGCAACAACACTTTCCGGTGGTGAGGCGCAGCGCGTGAAACTGGCAACAGAATTATCACGTCGCAGCACAGGGAAAACTCTGTATATTTTAGATGAACCTACAACCGGCCTGCATATAGCAGACGTACATAAATTATTAGAGGTATTACAAAGACTGGTCGGAGCAGGTGATTCCGTCGTTGTTATTGAGCATAATCTTGACGTTATCAAAACTGCCGATTATATTATCGATTTGGGTCCTGAGGGCGGTGACAAGGGAGGTACTCTGCTTGCCTGTGGTACTCCTGAAGAAGTAGCTAAAAACAAGAAATCATATACAGGTCAATATATTAAACAAGCTTTGGCTCAGGCTAAAAAACATGGGTGGTATCAGTAATGAACGAATCTATTGCTAAAACTTTAGCTGTACTGCCGGATAAACCTGGCGTTTATATAATGCGTGACGAGCATGGAAAAATTATCTATATCGGCAAAGCGGTAGTATTAAAAAATCGTGTGCGCAGTTATTTTCGCAATCTGGCATCACATACTGTAAAAGTTAAAGCATTAGTCGCAAAAGTTGCTGAAATAGAAACTATTGTCACCGATAGTGAAGTTGAAGCGCTTATTTTAGAATGCAATTTAATAAAAAAGCACCGTCCGCGTTATAATATCATGCTTAAGGATGATAAAACTTATCCTTATTTGAAGGTGACGCTGCAGGAAGATTTCCCGCGTATTTATGTTACGCGCAGGCAGCTTCGTGATGGTGCTAAGTATTATGGTCCTTATGCAGATGCAGGTGCCATGCATGCTACTGTTAAACTGCTGCGTTCAATGTTTCCTTTGCGGAATTGCAGGAAAATGAATACCGACAGGCCCTGCCTGCAATATCATATTAAGCGGTGTCTTGCTCCCTGTGCGGGATATGTTTCCAGAGAAGATTATGGTAAAATGATCAAAGCTGTATGTATGCTGTTAGATGGGCGCACATCTGAACTTGAGCGTGAACTTAAGCTGCAGATGCAGCAAGCTGCTGAAAATTATGCTTTTGAAGAAGCGGCTCGAGTCCGCGATCAACTGCAGGCTGTAATAAGGATCAACGAACAGCAAAAAGCTGTGACAAGTGGTGGTGATCTTGATATAGTAGGCCTTGCCAAAGATAGTAGCGGAACCTGTTTGCAGATATTTTTTGTTCGCGGCGGCAAGTTGATTGGTCGTGATAATTTCTTTTTACAAAATGATGATGACAGCGATCAGGAAATTTTGACTGCTTTTATTAAACAATATTATAACGAGGCATCTTTTGTTCCGCGGGAAATACTTTTGCCAGTCCTTCCTGCGGCGGATGAGTTGATCGTTCTGGAAGAGTGGCTGACAGCAAGAGCCGGGCGTAAAGTTGAGTTTTTACAGCCCCGGAGGGGAACTAAACGTGAATTATTGCATCTTGCGGTTGAAAATGCAGCCAAACTTCTTGAAGAGAGGCTGCGCAAAGGTCAGGTTTCGCTGAAAACAGAGGAACAGGCGGCAGAAGAATTACAGAAAGCTCTGCAATTGCCAAATGCATTAGAAAGAATAGATTGTTTTGATATTTCGCATACTCAGGGAACTGAAACGGTAGCTTCAATGGTGGTTTTTCGTAATGGGAAACCCAGTAAAAAAGATTACCGCCGTTATAAAATTGAATCTACAGAAGGGAAACCAGATGATTTTAAATCAATGCAGGAAGTCGTTTACCGACGCTATAAAGATTATGAGGAACTGCCAAGTCTTGTCATTATCGACGGTGGTAAAGGACAGCTGAGTTCAGCGCTGGAAGTTATTCGTGGCTTAGGTCTGCATGAACTTCCTGTTATTGGCTTGGCTAAACGGGAAGAAGAAATATTTACAGAGGGTTCGTCTGAAAGTATCTTGTTGGATCGAGATTCTGCTTCTCTTCATTTGATACAGCGGATTCGAGATGAAGCACACCGTTTTGCCATAACATATCATCGCAAATTGCGTAGTAAGCGGAATTTGGTTTCGGTACTTGATCATATTGAAGGTATTGGCACGAAAAGACGTCAGGCTTTATGGAAACGCTTTCAGTCGCTGGATGCGATGAAAGCTGCCAGTGTAGAAGAATTAGCAGAAGTAGAAGGTATGAATTATCCAACAGCACAGCGTATTTATGATTTTTTTCGTTTAGATTTGCCAGAAAAGCGAGAAGTGCTTAAATAAATTAAATCGTCATTTATGTAAATTTTGTTTGATGACTTTTGCTGTATTGATGGTATAATATTATTAAAGAACAATTAGCGTTAATTTTGTGGTAAAACAGGACTTGCTTTTTGATGTCGTAGTTAATGCTTAATTAACAGCGAAAAAATAAGGTTTTGTTTTACAGCAGGTCGCTGATGTAGTTAAAAATATCAATTTAAGGAGTTGAAACAAATGGAAAAATGGGTATGTGATGTTTGTGGGTATATTTATGATTCGGAAATAGGCGATCCTGATAATGGAATAGCGGCAGGCACTGCTTTTGCAGATTTACCGGAAGATTGGGTTTGTCCCTTGTGCGGTGTTGGCAAAGACCAATTCAGTAAACAATAATATCAAAGAAGTTTCGCATAGCGAAACTTCTTTTCATTTTATTGTACTGTGTAAAAAATTGACGAGGTACTTTCTAGCCTGTTGAGAATACGTACCCTTGTGGTATAATATATCCTGGGTGATGATATGTATGCATTTTTTCTGCGCGCCGTAACTTTGAGCGTGCTTTATTTTTGTTTGATTTACTGGACTGATGTTATGGAGGTCGTCACATTGGGCGGTCTGATAGCAGGGGCATGTATTGCGGGTATTGGCAGTGCCTTAGTCCAGATTTTAGTATGGAAACTTGGTGGTTCTATCTTACGGAAGCGGGCTTTGCTGTTTGTGGGCAGCAGCTGTCTAACTATGGATATTATGCGTTTGCTGCCAGGTTATACAGTGACTGATAAATTTGGTGCGTTACTTTTGCTGGCGGTATTTTGTCTGATGGTATTAGGTGTTACTGAACTAACAGTTAAAAAGGAGATCAAAGAATGAAAATCAAAATGATTGCCAGTGATATGGATGATACCTTGCTCAATAATGAGCGGAAAATTTCTCCGCGTAACCTTGCTGCTATTAAAAAAGCATTAGCTGCAGGAATTGTTTTTACTTTTGCAACGGGCAGAATGTACAGATCTATCAAGCCCTTTGCTGAACAGTTACAATTGGATGTTCCTTTGATCGCTTATAATGGAGCATTGGTAAAGGGAGCGCTTTCAGAAAAAGTATACGTTCGGAAACCAATGCAGCTGCAAACAGCTTTAGATGCTTTGTCATATTGCAAAGAAAAAAACTATTATGTTCAGGTATATATAGATGATGAACTGCTTGTAAAGGAAGAAAATGAATATTCTCGTATGTATAGCCGCATTTCCGGTGTTCCTACAACTGCTGTTGGTGAAGCTGTATATCATATAACCAAAGCTCCGTATAAATTACTGCTGATGACTGAAAGCTGTGATTTTGCAGCGGCTTGGCAAGATGTGGCGAATCGTTTTGATAGACGTATTGACGTAACCAGTTCTAAGGACAATTTTTTGGAGCTGATGGAGCCTGCGGTTAATAAATGGGTTGCTGTTAAAGAATTGGCGGAAACTTTTGGTATTAAACCGGATGAAATCATGTGTATAGGCGACTCAAATAATGATATTTCAATGATTGCCAATGCTGGTATCGGCGTTGCTGTTGCTAACGCAAAACCTCAGGTTCAGCAGGCGGCAAAATTGATTACTGCTAGTAATGATAATGATGGCGTGGCATTGGCTATCGAAAATATACTTACCATGCAGGCTGAGATAAATTTACAATAAGATAATTTACAGAAAGATAATAAAAGGCACCGCTGTTTTTACAGCGGTGCCTTTTATTATGCGTTAACCACCTTATGTTAACTGGTTGACTAAAAAGCGTTGACGAGCTATAATTTGGTTGTTAACTAAAAAATATTAAAGGTTTACGAAGGAGCTGGAAAAATGGAAAATTTAATTTTAAGCTTAGCGGATAGAGTTCTTCAGGGTGGAGCAATAACCTGTCAAGAAGCTGAACAGCTTATTGATGTTAGCGATGATGATACGATGCTGCTTTTAGCTATGGCAGATAGAATCAGACAAAAGTTTACAGGTGATGCTGTAGATTGTTGTGCTATCATCAATGGCCGCAGCGGCCGCTGCCCTGAAAATTGTAAATTTTGTGCTCAGTCAGCCCATTATAATACTGGTGTTGAAGAATATTCATTGCTAGCGGAAGATGAGATCGTTGATGCGGCCAAAAAGGCTAAGGCTGCAGGTGCTGTAAGATTTTCCATAGTTACCAGTGGACGCGGACAAAGTAAAGCAGACGATTTTGATAATATTTGTAAAACGCTTATTCGAATTAGAGAGGAAGTTGGTATTGAAATTTGTGCGTCGTTAGGAATATTAACAGAAGCACAGGCTTTTGAATTAAAAAAAATAGGTGTCACCAGATATCATTCTAATATTGAAACTGCACCCAGCCATTTTCCGGATATCTGCAGTACTCATACTTATGAAGATAAAATGTTTACGATCCGTAATGCTCAGAAAGCAGGATTAAGAGTTTGCAGCGGCGGTATTTTTGGACTTAATGAAACAGCAAAACAGCGTGTTGAAATGGCTTTCGAATTGAAGAGACTGGGAATAGATTCAGTGCCGCTTAATTTACTTACTCCCATCCCCGGTACTCCTTTTGCCGATAATAAAACTTTAACTCCTTTAGAAATATTGCGTGCTTATGCAGTGTTTCGGTTCATTTTGCCTAAAGCACTGATTAGAACAGCCGGAGGACGCGAAGTAAATTTACGTGATTTGCAGGCTTTGGCACTTAACGGCGGCCTTAACGGAATTATGATAGGCGGTTATCTGACTACGGACGGACGCAGTACAGATGCTGATAAACAGATGATTAAAGATTTGGGACGTAAAGTTACTGTTCCGGTACTGTAAGTCCAAGAAGGTGAGAATATGCTTTACAGTGTCAAAATGCGTTCTGCGCAAGGAGGACCGCATGAACAAGGCGGACGTCATATTTCTGGTGCCGAACGTATTTTAAGTGAAGAAAAAATAGAACAGGCGATTGTTGCAATGCTGCGTAGGGCACAAAAGCATCAGCGTGGGATGGCGGATTTTATAAGCTTAAAAGTAGAAGCGGTGAAACCTGCAGATATTTTTTATCGTCCGTTGCTTCCGCTTTCAAGCTGTCAGGCAGATAGTGTTATGGCAGGCAGGAAAGCTGCTGTGGAGGAACTTGTTAAAGCTGGAGTTAGTACTGAAGCTGCAGCGGTTGGAATTTCCAGTATAATCAATCTGCAGGACAGTATGCGCGGAGCGATGCTTTTGGATGCTGATACAGGACTAAGAGTGGACTCTTTAGGTGAACGCGGTGTGAGGGTCAGTAAAATGGATTGTGACAATTCAGAAAGATATGAGGCGAGACTTTTAGAAAAAGGGCTTTTAGGGGATCATGTCCGTGAGGCTTTGGTATTGGCATCTAAAGTGGCCAGTGCTGTGGGGATTGTCGCTGAATTATGCTGGTCAGATGATCCTGAATATGTGACTGGTTATGTAGCTTCAGCAAAATATGGATATAAACGTATTCCTGTAATGAAAGAATATGGCAACCCGATTGGCGGCAGAGTTTTTTTTGTAGAGCAGGGAACTGATGTTCAGAAACTTATAACATATTTACAGGATCAGGTAGTATTGATCAGACCGGAGGATAAATAAGATGCTTGAGACAAGGATAGCAAAAGAATTGGCTTATATCAGTCAAGCAGGACTGGAACGTAGAATTACTGAGCTGCATTTTGTAAATCCAGCTCAGGCACAGGATCGCAACGGTAATACTTACTTGGTATTGGCAAGTAATAATTATCTTGGTTTGACTCATGCTCCGGAAGTTATTGAAGCAGCTTCCCGAGCGGCTTTAAAATTTGGTACTGGTTCCAGTGGTTCACGACTGACTACTGGAGGGACCTTCATAGCAAGTGAACTGGAAAAGCGACTGGCAGATTTTAAGCATAGTGAAAGTGCTTTGGTTTTTAATACAGGCTATATGACCAATTTGGGAGTTTTGTATGGTTTGCTGCAAACTGGTGATGTTGTTTTCAGTGATGAACTTAATCATGCAAGTATTATCGACGGCTGCCGTATTAGCCGTTGTAAAGTGGTTGTTTATAAACATAATGATATGGCAGATTTGCAGCGGCTTTTAGAGACGGAAAATGTTACTGGGCAGCGATTTATCGTTACGGACGGAGTTTTCAGTATGGATGGAGATATTGCTGATCTGCCTTCTTTGGCAGTACTGAAAAAAAATTTCAATGCCTGCCTTATAGTTGATGATGCACATGGAGTAGGCGTAATTGGCAATGATGGCAGCGGAACGGCGTCTCATTACGGTTTAACGGACGTAATAGATCTGCAGGTAGGAACATTGAGCAAGGCGTTGGCAGCAGAAGGTGGTTATGTAGCTGGTAAAAAAATACTTATTGACTACCTTATTAACAGGTCACGACCGTTTATTTTTTCAACAGCATTAGCTCCTGCTACTTTAGCGGCAGCTAATGCAGCGTTGTTACTTTTACAAACTCAAGCTCAAAAATATCTTGATTCTTTAAGGGCAAATTCGAGACTAATGCGCCGGCTTTTATTGGAAGGTGGATTGAATGTTGTTGAAGGTATTACTCCGATTATACCAGTTGTGATTGGGGAGGCCGGGCTTACGATGCAATTTGCTGATAGGTTGAAGTCGAAAGGTATTTTAGTGTCGGGTATTCGCCCGCCGACAGTTCCTCGTGGCGAAAGCCGCCTTCGGATAACTGTTACAGCTGCCCATTGCGAAGAGCAGTTGCGTCAGGCGGCTCAAATAATTACTGCGCTTTGGCAGGAACTAAAACAGGGTAAAAAGAAAGAAGGCTGAATAAATGTTGGGAATAGGCGTTACGGCAACGGATACTGAAATAGGTAAAACAGTAGTAAGCGGAGCCTTGGCGGCAGCTATGCGGCACCGCGGTTATAAAACTGGCGTTTACAAACCTGCTGCTTCAGGATGTGTTAAGAATAGTGACGGGAAGTTGATTTCTACAGATGCCGAATTTTTACTGCACTGCGCAGGGCTAAATGTGGAAAAACATGATCAGGTCGTACCATATGTATTGGAGGCTGCCTTGGCTCCTGCTGAAGCCAGCCGTCTTGCTGGTGTAAAAATAGATCCGTGCGTAATGCTGGCAGGAGCAAGGAAGATGCTTTTAGGCAGTCAAATCAGTATAATTGAAGGCGTAGGAGGAATTTCCGCACCTTTGACTGATGATTATTTGGTTAAAGATTTTTTTTGTGAACTGCAGCTGCCTTTGGTGATAGTGGTTAAAGCTGTTCTAGGTAATGTTAATCATGCTGTATTGACGGCTGAATATGCAAGGATACATGGGTTGAAAGTAGTGGGATTGATAGTTAACGGCTGGGATGGAAAAAAAGCTGGTACCCTGGAGCAAAGTAATCTTTATTATTATGAGAAGTTAACCGGTTTGCCGATTTTAGGAAAAATGCCAGTCTTATCTCAGAATTTGCTTGATGAATTTAATAGTCGGGAATTAGCTGAAATTACAGAAGCGAACATTGATATTGATAAAATATTGTCATTGGCAGGAGGTACTGTAAAATGAATCAATGGGAATTTATGGACAAAGAATATATCTGGCATCCTTTTACACAAATGAAAGGATGGAACGAAAATAAGCAGCTGGTAATTGATCATGGCGAAGGAGTCAAATTGTATGATACTGAAGGGAACGCTTATTATGACGGTATTTCCAGCTTATGGGTTAATATACATGGACATCGCCGTCGGGAAATTGATGAAGCTGTAAAAAAACAACTTGATAAAATAGCCCATACTACTTTGCTTGGTCTTATTAATAAGCCTTCTGCTGAATTGGCGAAAAAATTAGTTGAGGTAACGCCTAAAGGATTGAATAAAGTATTTTATTCAGATGATGGATCTACAGCTGTGGAAGCGGCAGTGAAAATAGCTTTTCAATACTGGCAGCACAAAGGTTTGCCTGAAAAACAGCAATTTATAAATTTGGGAGATTCTTATCATGGTGATACAGTAGGTGCGGTTAGCGTTGGTAATATAGATGTTTTTCATAAAGTCTACAGAGCTTTACTTTTTAATACTAAAAAAATGACTTGCCCGTCGTTTTACCACAGCAGTATAGAGGGGATAAACAGTGAAATAGAATTCCGGGATTTTTTGCTGCAGGAGTTGGAAGATTATTTGAAAGAAAACAGTGATAAAGTTGCTGCAATGATTATAGAACCTCTTGTACAGGCAGCTGCAGGAATGTTGATGCAGCCTAAAGGGTATATCAGAGGTGTACGTGAACTTACCAAAAAATATAATGTGCTTCTGATAGTTGATGAGGTTGCGACTGGATTTGGCCGTACCGGGAAATTATTTGCCTGTGAGAATGAAGGTATCTGTCCGGATATGATGTGCTTGTCCAAAGGTATTACCGCAGGTTATATGGCATTAGGCGCTACAATGGTGACTGATGAGATATACAATACTTTTTTAGGTGAAGCAGCCGAATATAAAACTTTTTACCATGGGCATTCATATACCGGTAATCCTTTGGCTTGTGCAGCTGGTGTTGCAGGGCTGGAGCTTTTTGAAAAAGACGATGTTATTGAAAATTTGCCGCCTAAAATGGCAGTTATTGCAGAACATATACAGACGATGAATACTATGAAATATGTTGGTAATGCGCGCCAATGCGGGATGCTTGCTGGTATTGAACTGATGCGTGATAAAAATTTAAAAATACCCTTTGACTCCACTCTTTTGATGGCAGGAGGAATTTGCCAGACGGCCAGGAAATATGGCCTTATTGTAAGGAATATTGGTGATGTTATTATTTTTATGCCGCCGCTGGTAAGTACTGTACAGCAGATAGAAGAAATGCTGATCATACTGGAACAAGCAATGCAGGAAGTTTTTGAGAAAGTCGATCTGCATAGCAATATTAAATTTTCTGATCCCTGCGCATTTTAAGTTTTGCTGATTAAGACGCCCTGAAATGGGCGTCTTTTTTGATTACTGTGATATAATATGATAACTTGGCGGGGTGTTTTCGATTCTGTTGAGAATATATACCCTTGTGGTATAATAAATCTTATAGGGTCATTTATTATAGTTTTAGTATATATGGAGGTGAGCTTATGGAAGAATCAAAGTTTCTGATCATTACAGGTATGTCCGGTGCAGGTAAAACACAAGTTGTGCGGACGTTGGAGGATATGAATTTTTTCTGTATTGATAATTTGCCGCCGGCACTTATTCCAAAGTTTGCCGAATTATGCCGTCAAACGCAGGCCCGTAATACTGCTTTGGTAGTAGATGTACGCGGTGGTCGTTTTTTTGACGAGCTGATAGAAATATTGGACGAAATGAAAGCTATGGGACATGAATATGAATTACTGTATCTTGATGCATCCGATGATAGCTTGATCAGGCGGTATAAAGAAACACGTCGTCGTCATCCGCTCGGGCAGGGTAAAAGCCTCAGCGAAAATATTGCTGTAGAGCGTGAAAGATTGACTGAAGTACGCAACAGGGCTACACACATTATCGATACTACTGATATGCCTACAGCAGAGCTGAAAGAAAAAATTTGGAAGTTGTATTCAGGCAATGGCGGTGTAGAGCGCATGATCGTTTTAGTGCAGTCCTTTGGTTTTAAACACGGACTGCCACTAGATAGTGATATGGTCTTAGATGTCAGATTTTTGCCCAATCCGTTTTATGAAGAAGATTTAAAGCGTTTAACTGGCAATGACCAGCCGGTTGCCGATTTTATTTGTCGTTTCCCTCAAACGTTTCAGTTTCTGAAAAAAGAAGAGGAAATGCTTGAATTTTTGTTGCCACAGTATATTTCCGAAGGTAAAAGCCAGCTTGTTATAAGTGTAGGCTGTACCGGGGGACAGCATCGTTCGGTGTTTATAGCCAATCGATTGTATGAATTTTTGCGCACACAGGGTTATGCCGTACAGCTTACTCATCGTGATCTGCAGCGGAAAAACAAATAAGAGGAGGTTCCTATGGGCTGGATCAGTTGGTTATGTCCGGGAATAAACCTGAAACGCTGGTTGCTGCTTTTTGCAGGCGGCGTGCTGTGCTGCGCTATTGGGCTGGCACTATTTTTCAATTACCAATTTATGGGTTTTGTTGAAGAAATGCTTTTTCGTATGTCATATCTTACTACTGGTAAATATTCTAATACCGTCTCGATGTTGACAGGTTTTATTTCCCTATGTGCTGGATTATTTATTATGTATTATGCAACTCGTAAAATTATTCGTTCCGTAGTTGAGGCTGTTATGCCAGATAATAATGCGTCTCTGATGGAAATAATCTTTACGCAGCGCAAGCTGACACGCGGTCCGGCAATTACTGTTGTTGGTGGTGGCACTGGACTTTCAACTTTGCTGCGCGGTATGAAATATATTACGAATAACTGTACTGCTGTTGTTACTGTAGGTGACGACGGCGGATCTTCAGGAAGGCTGCGGAAAGAAATGGGTATTTTGCCGCCCGGGGATCTGCGTAACTGCCTGGTTGCCTTGGCGGATCGCGAACCTTTGATGGAAAGGATCATGCAATACCGTTTTAAAGGAGATTCGCCGCTGGCGGGACACAGTTTTGGCAATCTGTTTATTGCTGCTATGGCTGAAGCTGAAGGCGGTATGGAAGCAGGTCTTGCTGCTACGAGTCAGATTTTGAATGTGCGCGGTAAAGTTGTTCCGTCAACGCTGCGTGATATCAGACTGAAAGCAGAAATGACGGATGGCAGTATTATTAACGGTGAATCGGAGATACCAAAAGCACATAAAAGAATCAGAACGATGGCGATGGAACCGGCCGATGCACCGGCAACTGCAAGTGCAGTGCAGGCTATTCTAAATGCTGATATCCTGATTTTTGGCCCTGGCAGTCTTTATACCAGTGTCATACCTAATCTGTTGGTAACAGGTATTCGTGATGCCGTTATCAAATCAGAAGCTGTGAAAATTTATATATGCAATGTAATGACGCAGCCCGGAGAAACAGATGGTTATGGGGCTTTTGAACATGTCCAGGCGCTTATTCAGCAGGCTGGAACACAGTTTCTAGATTATGTTATTGTTAATGACCAGCGGGTTACAGCAGCGCAATTAGCGCAATATAACGAAAAAGGTTCTATGCCTGTTACGCCAGATATCAAAAAAATAGAACGCCTTGGGATCCAGGTTATTCCCACGCGTCTTATCAGTAATAAAGATTTAGTGCGGCATAATCCGCAGAAACTGGCGCAGGTTATTATTTCTTTAGTTTATCGTTTACGTCTATTTGGCAAAGGTATACAATTTTTTGATTACTTCTTTATGCGGCAAAGCATGCGTGAATTAAAGAAAAAATAGATATATCAATTATTTTACAGAAGGAGAATGACCGGTGTCTTTTTCTAACGAAGTGAAAAATGAATTAGCCCGGCTTGAAAACGGTAAACAGTGCTGTGAAAAAGCCGAATTGTTTGGTTTGCTGAGAATGAGTGGTGCTATTATTTTAAGAGGACGAAATATGGGTATTCATTTTTCGACCGAGAATGCTGCTTTAGCCAGGCGTGTACTTCAGTTGTTTAAAAGTAACTACGATGTTAAAACAGAAGTAGTAATAACAAGATCACGTCGCCTTAAAAAAAACAATCGATATCAGGTAAAAGTAGTACCTTCTCCGGAGGCTGGTAAAGCCTTGGCGGAATTACAGCTGTTGCCGGCAGAAAATGAAGGAGGCAAAACATCTTTATTAACAACTCCTTGCTGCCGCAAATCTTTTCTGCGCGGAGCTTTTCTAGCGGGTGGCTCGATCAGCAGACCTGCCAGTGATTACCATTTGGAAATGGTAACTGAGAACCAGGATTTTGCGAAAATGATCATGAAAACTATGCAAGGATTTTCATTGCCTGTAAAAATAACAGACAGAAAAAATGATTATATCGTTTATTTGAAAGAAGGAAATGGTATCACCTCGTTTTTATCAGTTATAGGAGCACATAATGCTTTGCTGGAATTTGAAAATGTACGTATTGTTAAAGAAATGCGTAATAATGTCAATCGAGTAGTTAACTGTGAGACGGCAAACCTTAACAAAGTTGTGCAGGCTGCTGTACAACAGCTTGAAAGCATACGTTATATAGAAAAACATCTGGGATTGGGAAAATTGCCTCTGACATTACGTGAAACAGCAGAATTACGCTTAAATCATCCCGACGCTTCTCTAAATGAATTATCTGATCTATCAGAAGGAAAAATAGGAAAATCAGGAATTAATCACCGCTTGAAAAAATTACAGCATTTAGCTGAAGAACTAGGGATGATAAAGAATGAGTGATCTTTGGAAAAAGTATAAAAAATATATGGCTGCCGCTGGTATTAGTATAATAGTTTTGCTTGCTTTAACAGCTTTTTATGTAAGGTATGACTATCAACAGTATTGTAAAGAGGCTGTGCCGATATTGGAATATCATGGCATCGGGTCGGCAGATGGCTGGATGAAAGAACTGTTTGTTTCTAAAGAAATTTTTGAAACGCATTTGCAATATTTGCATGACAATGGTTATAAAATAGTATCAGTGAAAAAAATGGCAGAGATGTTTGCTAATGGTGAATCTACAGAAAAAACAATTGCCATGACCTTCGATGATGGCTATCTTGATAACTATACTAATGTTCTGCCGCTTTTAAAAAAATATAACGCTACAGCGACCTTTTTTGTTGTTCATAGTAAAATAGGGCATTACAGATATATGACACACGATCAGATACAGTCTTTGATAGATAATGGTATGGAACTTGGTTCTCATACAATCAATCATCAGATACTTACGGATATAGATCCTCAGTATTTGAGCTGGGAGCTTGCTACTTCGCGGTATTTTCTGAAAAAAGATTATAATGGTTATGTAGTTCGTTCACTTTCATATCCTAATGGTATGTATAATTCCAAAATTTTAGCGGCAGTAAAAGAATACGGTTATTACTGGGCTGTTACTGGGAATGCCGGCACTGTCAGTAAAAAAAATATTGAACAAAAGCCGTTGGAATTAGGACGTATTTATATTGACGATTCAAATATCAATACTTTTAAAGAAAGATTGCGTTATTCTTATTGGGTCGGATACTTGAAAGAACGAGGCATTAACATACATTTTTTCAAGAGCTTATAAGAAAATATTAGGAGAACACTTGCAGAAATCTGCAAAAAACGGTAAAATAAATCAGTAAGCAAAACATATTGGGGGTATCTTAAAATGAGAAAACACATTAAAACCGTGAATAAAGCAATTTTGAACAAAACTTTAAAAACCGGCGGCTGCGGCGAATGTCCTGCTTCCTGCCAATCTGCCTGCAAAACTTCCTGCACTGTTGGCAATCAGGTTTGTGAGCAAAAATAATTCAGGCTGTGGCTTTATTTAACTAGTATATTTGTTTAATTTGCAGCTCCCTGTTTTACAGGGGGCTGTTTTACTATGAAAGGTGGAAATACATGCTTATTCATAAAATGCGTCTTGATGAATATATGGCTGTACTTGACGTTAACAGTGGGGCTGTGCATCTGGTAGACGATGTCATCTATGATTTGCTTGATGTTTTTGATGGAACTAATGATGATGAAGCCATTGCGGCCTTACAAACAAGCTATCCGGAAAAAGATTTGCGTGAAGCTTTAGAAGAACTTCATCAGTTGCAGGCAGAAGGATTACTTTTTTCTCCTGAATTTGAAGTACCCCAGACTTTTGCAGAAACACCTATACTAAAATCGTTATGTCTGCATATAGCTCATGACTGCAATCTGCGCTGTGGATATTGCTTTGCAGGGACAGGAGATTTTGGCGGATATCGTGCAATGATGAGCAAAGAAACAGCTGAAAAGGCTGTGGAGTTTGCTATAGCCGGCAGTAAAATGCGTCATAACTTAGAGCTGGATCTATTTGGCGGCGAACCTCTGATGAATCCTGAGGTTGTCAAACATGTCATAAACTATGTGCGTCGTCGTGAATTTGAAACCGGCAAAAATATCAAATTGACACTTACTACTAACGGAACACTTTTGAATGATGATATTATTCAATTTTTAAATGATAATCGTGTCATGCTTGTTCTTAGTTTGGATGGCAAAAAAGAAACGCATGATAATATGAGGCCGTTCCCAAATAAAACGGGCAGTTATGATGCAGCTGTTCGCGGGTTTAAAAAAGTTATTGAAAGCCGGAATGGAAAAAATTATTATCTGCGTGGTACTTATACTCATTTTAATCCGCATTTTGCCGAAGATACTCTTGATATGACAAAGATCGGTAAAGAACTTTCTGTAGAGCCTGTTGTAGGAATTGACGAACCTTATGTACTTACCGAAGCTGATCTGCCCATACTATATGAAGAATATGATAAACTGGCAAGGGCTTATTTGCAAAAGCGCCGTGAAGGCGATGCTTTTGATTTTTTCCATTTTAATGTTGCTCTTGATAACGGACCTTGTGTGGCTAAACGTTTAGCAGGCTGTGGTGCCGGTCATGAATATTTTGCCATAACGCCTGAAGGTGACATTTATCCCTGTCATCAGTTCGTCGGCAGAGAAGAATACAAACTAGGAACGTTGGAAACAGGTGTCGTAAAACCTGATTTGGTACAAAAATTCAGACATACTCATGTGATGACCAAGACAGAATGCAGTACTTGTTGGGCGAGATTTTTCTGCAGCGGAGGCTGTCATGCTAATGCTGATCTTATTAATGGTGACATCAGCAAGCCCTATCAATATGGCTGTAAGTTGCAGAAAAAACGGTTGGAATGTGCTATCGTGCTGCAGGCTGTTCTTGCTGCAGAAGCGCAGGATGGTAAAGATATGCGTCCTGAGATAACGAATTTCAAATATGAGGTAGAACATAAATAAATTACAGGCTGTTTTTTAGCGGCAGTTTATACTGCCGCTAAAAAACAAAAAAATTGAAAAAAGCACTTGAAATTTTTCATAAAATCTAGTAAGATAATGAAAGTCGCCTGAGGCGATTGAAGGCAGTTGATAACTGAAAAAAACCGTTAAAAAGATGAAAAAAGTAGTTGACAACATCGAAAAGATGTAATATACTATACAAGTCGTCAAAAACGGCAGACAGGCAGAACCTTGAAAACTGAACAATAACCAAAAACGAATGTGCGG
>ERZ1027089.452-NODE-452-length-21257-cov-10.370531_pt1 | contig 21257 bp, 20 predicted proteins | sample MGYA00519412_ERZ1027089 | MGnify/ENA primary metagenome ERZ1027089 (study PRJEB26926, sample SAMN06164433) | human gut metagenome | biome: ENVO:00009003; feature: ENVO:2100002; material: ENVO:00002003 | host: Homo sapiens | place: USA | collected 2012 ... | reverse complement strand
AACGTCGAAAGTACTTGGCTGGAAGCGGCCTGGGAGGATAGAAAGCTGCCGGTTAAAAAACAACCATACCATACGGTATGGTTGTTTTTTATGTTATGGAGACTATTGACACCGGTATAGGTTCTTTTATTATTTGATGAATACTATCCGGTCAGGCCTTGGCCTGGGACACATGGCAGGCAAAAGCGGAATTAGCATGCCCGTGTACTTATGAAGTAAAATATCGATTCTTATAATGAATAATGGCTTTAAGTAAATTTTTCTTAAAAACACTACTAAAAGGAGTATTTATGTTACAATATACTTATCGCTCTGAAAGGACATGTTATGCAAAAGAAAAATTTTTTACCTATTTTAGCATTAGCAGTAGGTCATTTGGTGACTGACTTACAGGCTGGTGCTTTACCAATAGTATTGCCACACCTTAAAGAATTATTTACATTGAGTTATTCGCAGCTGGCAGCTATAGTTTTGACGCAGAATATTACGTCGTCGGTTATTCAGCCGGTATTTGGTTATATTACGGATAAGCGATCTATGCCTGTCCTGCTGCCTTTTTGCGCTGCTATGGCAGGCGCGGGGTTTGCCGCCATAGGCTGGGTTTCCAGTTATACTTTAATTTTATTGACTGTTATTATAATCGGTATAGCCAGTGCGACTTATCATCCTCAGGCTTCAAAAACTGTTAATTTTTTAAGCGATGAAAACAGTAAAGCCAAAAATATGGGCATTTTTTCTCTGGGAGGCAATGCCGGTATGGCCGTCGGCTCCATTTTGATGACTTTTCTCATTGGCCTGCAGGATGGCATCCATAATACGATGTATTTTATTCTGCCAGGGCTGCTTGTTTTTGGGTTAATGATGAAATATATGCCAGATTACAAACGTGTTAATGCGGAGCATAGTTTGAAAAAAACTGCGGTGCAAGCTAAAACTGCTTCAGAAAAACTCTCTTATACAGGAATGTTTATACTGCTGTTTTTTATCTTTATGAGGTCTACTATCCATACGGGATTATCTACGTATCTGCCGTTATTTTTTATGAAATTTCGTGGCAGTGAAGCAATTTTTGCCAGCGCTTTGGTGTCGGCATTTTTATTGGGCGGTGTAGCAGGAACTTATACAGGTGCAGTGCTCAGTGACCGTTTAGGCGCCCGCAGGATCATTTTAGGATCGATTACACTAAGTATTCCAACGATATGGCTGATCAGCCATGCAGGAACGGAAATTGGCGCAATGCTGGCTGTTGTGGCTTCTGGTTTTTTTATCATCGGGTCGTTTGCTACAACTATCGTTTTAGCGCAGACGATGCTGCCTGACAACGTTGGGATGGCAGCAGGTCTTACTATTGGTTTCAGCGTCGGTATGGGTGGTTTTGGCGTTACTATTTTAGGATTTATTGCCGATAATTTTGGTTTACCGCTGGTAATGCAGATCGTTACCTGGCTGCCGGTAGCTGCGGCGATCATTGCCCTGAAAATTCCAATTCCGGCAAGTTTAAGAAAATAATTATTGGCAGATAGATGGAGGAACAATGGAAAGCACTTTCAGACAGGGAATAATTTATAGTTTGACAGCTTATTTACTATGGGGAATTTTGCCTATTTATTGGAAAACTTTAGGCGTAGTACAGGCTTTTGAGATTTTGTCAAATCGTTTTATCTGGTCCTGTGTTTTTGTATGGATATTGATCATCGCTTCCGGCAGAGTAAAAAGTTTTTTAGCAGAAACGCAGGATATTTTTACAAATCCTAAACAGGCTCTGGCAATGCTGGCTGCGGCAATTACGATCAGTTTCAACTGGGGGTTGTTTATTTGGGCTGTCAATGACGGCAGAATAGTAGAAACCAGTATGGGCTATTATATCAATCCTTTAATGAGCATTGTTTTTGGTGTTTTCTTTTTGAAAGAACGTTTGGATAACTGGCAAATGGCAGCAGTTATCTGCGCTGTGATCGGTGTTGGTACAATGGTATGGAACCTGGGCCAGCTGCCTTGGGTTTCTGTATCATTAGCTGTTTCTTTTGCTTTATACGGCTTGATCAAGAAATGTTTATCGGTAACGACAATGACGAGTATTATGCTGGAAACACTGCTGATAACGCCGCTGGCTTTGGCTTATGAATATTATTTGAGCCTGCATGGAACCAGTGCTTATCAAACAGCAGAAACCAGTACGTTGATAATGCTGGCCTGTGCCGGTGTAGTGACGGCTACGCCGTTATTGTTTTTTACGGCAGGGGCAAAGCTTTTACCGTTAAAAATAATTGGATTTTTACAGTATATTGCTCCAACAATCAGTTTGCTGATAGGCGTTTTTATGTACGGAGAAAAATTTACATCCGTACATATGGTCGCTTTTGGTTGGATATGGTTTGGTCTGTTTTTATTTACTATAGCACAGATAAAACGGCGGTAAAAATTGAGTTAAGCAGCAGTTAAATAAAAAAAAACTGCTGCTTTTTTATTTTCAGAAAATTTAGGCTGAAGAAAGAAGGCTTTAAATATACGCTTGTAAAAGCTTTTGTTAGTGTCAAGAAGCGCTTAAATAAAACTTTTAATCAAACGATTAAAAGTTGCCCTTGACAGTGCACTTTGAACACAAAGTATAGACTTCAGCATCTGGATGAGCCAATAAACAAACTAGATATTGTGTTGTGGAAAAATGGGGAAAGTTTTCTGAAAGTTATCCACAGAATGTTGATAAAATGTGTATAACTTAAGGGTGATATGGTATAACTTGGAAAATTTAGGGGAAAAAAAGATTGAAACTGTGTATAATATGTAATTTATACACAGAATGCTGTGGAAAACTATGTGGATATTGTTGATAAATGGAGAGGATTTTGCTTTTTGGACACATATATTTTGTATCCGCCTTAGGTGGATAAATTAAAAGTGCTGTTAATAGGCATAATTTATAGTTTTGCGAACAAAGGTTTAAATAGCGTTTAGTTATTTTCCGGGTTTTACTTGCGTAAAAGGCGCAGATTGTGGATAATATTAGAAGGAAGATAACTGAGATTTTTGGAGGATGAAAAATGGCTATTAAACAAGCACTGGCAGTAAAAACAATGGAGGCTGCGGCAGGCGGCAAGGTTGTGTCAGCCTCTCTGAGCGAAGTCACTAACGGCTGGGTCGCACTGGTTATAAAGGCTGCTGATAAAAAATTAGTCTGTGTTACACGGGGGGAATGTCCTTTGACAGCGATGTGGGCTGTCGAAAATTCCTGTGAACAGGATGGTTTGCATGTGGATATTATGTCTTTGAATGCAAATAATGCGGCAGTTATCCGTCGTTTTGTAAAATGGGCAGCGCCCAGTGCCTGCGGCACTAAAGGTACGAGTATCGGTTTCAGTGACTGGCTGGGAGCTGCAGGCGGATGCATTGCGCCGCTGTTTGCTAAAAAGCAGGTAAAGCCTGTCCTTGCAGAATATTCAGCTGCTGACAGCGTGCTCTTAAAACGCAATTTTCTGGAAGCTGTAGATGCTGCAACCTGGGGAGTTTTTGAAACAGGTTATAAAGAAGGCTATGGTGCCAATGCTGAAGGGTTGAAAAGTGAAGAAGATATTGTAAAGGCATTATTATACGGCTATAGCATGATTGGCCTGGACTGCAGCGATAAAATAAATCTGCAGATCGAAAAAATGTCAGATGCAGAGGTAGAGAAGCGTTATAATGATTTTCCGCAGGAATTTCGTGATGCGATGCAGGGCTCATATTTAGAGGCAAATTTTCAGGTAGGAAGTGAAGTCATTCATTTTGAACCTGAACAGCTGCGGCGTATCGTCCTGGAATATGGTGAAGCGATTATGCACGCGCAGTTCATTTATAATTCTTATCTTAAAAATACTCCCTGGGAAATAGATTTTGAGCTGCTGATATCTAAAGAAGGTAAATTACTTTCTCCACAGGAGCATTACCTGATTGCTAATGAATTACAACGTAACGGCATTAAATTTGCGGCTTTAGGGCTCAATACTCTGGATGAAGCGCAGCTGCTGCAGGAAATGCTGCAGACCCATGCCGCTATTGCTGATACCTTTGGCTACAGATTGAGTTTTTTACATGCTGATTTAACCTTAAAAGATTTGGGAGCAGTAGCTAAAACCCTGAAAGGGAAAGTGCATTTTAAGCTCAGCAGCGTATTGTGGCTGGCAGCCTGGGAAACGGTACTGAAGCTGGCACCGCAGCTGGCTTGTCAAATGCGGGATTATGCCGGTTTAGCAGAAACAGACGCTCTGATACCACAGACTGAGACAGGAAAAGCTTACGCATTAAGTTATAAAACTTTGCTGGTTCCGGAAGCAGGTAATTTTGCAGATCAGGTCAAAGAAGTTTTAGCGGCTAATCATGCCGCATATAGTGAACGAATTTCTGTTTTGGTAGGCAATTATTTAAGAACATTGTAAACATTGGAACAAATATAAGATTTTTTGAAAAAAGTGTTGACAAGTGCTGTTAAAAGTGGCATAATATGACCAATCTTAATATTGTATTGTAAAAGTGATGATTGGGAAGAAAGACAAGATGTGAAGTCACAGAGAGCCGATGGTTGGTGGAAATCGGCACGGAGCGCTTGTTGAGTAAATCACCCATGAACTCGTCAGCGAAAGCAGAAGTAAGTAGCATGATGCGTACCAGATGCGTTAATTCTGAGCCGGTTGATGGACTGGTGCGAAGTTATAAATTAGGGTGGTACCGCGTATTTTATACGCCCCTGCAAAAGCAGGGGCGTTTTTTATTTGTTCCTAACGCACTGCTTTCCATCAAAATCATACGAGGGAGGAAATCAAAATGTCGGGAAAATTATTTTTAAAGGCTAAAAATGAGGAGACTTTACTGCCGAGAGTATTGCGGGTATTGTCAAAACAAGGCGTGGACGTGCAGGAACTCAATATGAAGGTTCAGGCTGATGGAATGGAACTGGAAATTGTTTTGAATACTGAAAGTGATGTTGCGCAAATGGCCAAGCTGCTGGCAAAACAGGTCGCGGTGGTTTCTGTAAATACCTTGATGCTGCAGGAACAAGCTGCAGTCTGAAAGTGCTGATTTTGGGAGGAAAGCGAAGAATGAAGTTATCTGGTGCGCAAGCTATTATTAAAGTTTTGTTGGAACAGGGAGTAGATACAGTTTTCGGTTATCCGGGCGGTCAGGTTATTCCCTTGTATAATGCGTTATATGACGCGCCGCTGCGTAATGTACTGACGGCGCATGAACAGGGAGCTATCCATGCTGCTGACGGTTATGCACGTGCCAGCGGCAGAACGGGGGTTTGTATAGCTACCTCAGGCCCCGGTGCGACCAATATCGTTACGGGACTGGCTACAGCTTATTTAGATTCCGTACCGCTGGTAGCGATTACGGGACAGGTTTCTGTTGCAAATTTAGGAAGAGACTCTTTTCAGGAAATAGATATTGTCGGTGTGACATTGCCGATAACGAAATATAATATTTTGGTGCGTAAGCCTGAGGATTTGCTGCCGGCGCTGCGGCAGGCATTTTACCTGGCGCAGGAAGGTCGTCCGGGACCGGTACTGGTGGATGTTCCCAGTGATCTGCAGGTCGGAGACGTGGAGTGGCTGGAAGCGGAGCCGCTGACGCCGCCTGTTATGGAAACGGCCAGAGAAGAGATACTGGAAGCCGCAGCAGTTACCATTACTAATGCCAGACAGCCGGTATTTCTGGTAGGCGGCGGCGCTGTTCACAGTGGTGCTGCGGAAGAGGTGCTGCGTTTTGCCAGAAAAACAGGGATGCCCGTCGTCAATACGCTGATGGGGATTGGGGTTTTTCCGGGAAGCGACCGGCAATGCCTGGGGCTGACAGGTATGCATGGACACATTGCAGCCAATATGGCAGTTGCTAACGCCGATGTACTTATCGTAGCGGGAAGCCGTTTCAGTGAACGAGTCACAGGTGACCGTAATCGTTATGTTGGTAAAAAGACGATTATCCAATTGGATATTGATCCTTCTGAAGTAGATAAGAATGTTATGACAGCGCTGCCTTTAGTCGGAGATATGAAAGAGAACCTCAACAAGCTGAGTGAACGGGTGAAAAAGCTTGAGATAGAACATTGGTGGCATACGATCAAAGCCTGGGATGCGACAGAAAACCGTGCGGCACAGTCCGGCGAAAGATTGACAGCGCCCTGGCTGATGAAAGAACTGACGCGCAGTTTTAAAGGTGAAGATACGGTATTTGTTACTGACGTTGGGCAAAATCAGATGTGGGCAGCCTTGCATCTGGAAGTAGACGCTCCGCGGCATCATTTGACCAGCGGCGGCTGCGGAACGATGGGATTTGGTCTGCCGGCGGCCCTGGGAGCTAAAATTGCCCTGCCTGAGGCGCAGGTTGTACAGATCTGCGGCGACGGAGGCTTTAAAATGACTGGTATGGAAATCTATACAGCGATGCGTGAAAGCGCTCCTTTTATTACTGTTGTCATCAATAACAGTTGTTTGGGTATGGTCCGTCAATGGCAGCAGGTTTTTTATGATAAACGTTACTCTTCTACTATTCTGACGCCGTTTAATTTTGTTGGTTTTGCTAAAGCCTGCGGCGCAGACGGTGCGACAGTAACTACTTGTGCTGAATTTACCGCCGCATTGGCAAAAGCGCGTAAACAAGGAAAAAATTTCCTGATCGAAGCGGTAGTAGAACAAAGTGATCTGGTTGAACCAATGGTAGCTCCCGGCGCGGTGCTTGACGATTTTGTCAAAACTGACGCCCGATAAAAGGGGCCTTATGAGGGAAAATAAAGCTTCGGCGCTAAATAAGACAAGCCGTAAATAAGGGAAAGAGTCGTAGAAAACAGCCGAAGAAAATAACCGTCATGCTTTTTAGTATGACGGTTATTTTTAGTAAACTGCCCTTGCAATTTACTGGGACTAATGGTATAATACATAAGCTTGTATATAGTAATATATACTTCCCCTGCTCCCATTAGGGGGCCAAAGTCCAAAGGAGGAGGTGATTTCGTGAATAACTACGAAGTCATGTACATCGTAAAACCAGTTGAAGAGGAAGCTTTTGAAGCTCTTGTTGCTAAATTTGACAACCTCATCAACAATAACGGTGGTACTGTAGAAAAAACCGATCGTTGGGGCAAGAAACGTCTTGCTTATGAAATCGACGATATCGCAGAAGGTTTGTATGTTCTCGTAACTTTCAGTGCAGAACCTAAAACAGTCAAAGAACTTGACCGCGTTATGAAGATTACCGATGAAATTTTGCGTCACATGATTATCAGAAAAGGTGCGTAACCAGGAGGGTAACTAGTATGAACAAAGTTATTTTAATGGGCCGCTTAACTCGTGATCCTGAGGTTCGTTATACTCAGACAGGCAAAGTTGTATGCCAGTTCACTTTAGCGGTAGACAGACCTTTTGCTAATCAGGAAGGCCAAAGAGAAGCTGATTTTATTGCTATCGTTGTATGGGGTAAAATCGCTGAATTATGCGGGAATAGTCTTACAAAAGGTCAAAGGGCTCTTGTAGACGGTCGTTTGCAGATTCGCAGCTATGATGCTAAAGATGGTACGAAACGCTGGGTGACAGAAGTTATTGCCAACAGCGTAGAATTCATTGAACGTAAAGCAACTGGCAGCGGAGCTCCGGTCCAGTCCGGCGATGCAGGTCCGAAGAGCGAGATGGAATCTTTTGGTTCCGCAGTTCCTTTTGATGAAGAGATCCCATTCTAAATAGGGAGGTTATGCGAATGAAACGTGAAAGAGGCAGAAGAACCAGAAGAAAAGTATGCAGCTTCTGTGTTGATAAAGTTGAAGAAATCGATTATAAGGACGTTGCTAAGCTGCGCCGTTATATTACTGAACGCGGCAAAATTTTGCCCCGTCGTATTTCCGGTAACTGTGCTAAACATCAACGCCAAATGACTACTGCTATCAAACGCGCACGTAACGTAGCTCTGCTGCCGTTTACCTGCGAATAATATAGCTTTTAGTTATGAAATTAAGCACCCTGTACTTGTTACAGGGTGCTTTTTGTATATTTTTGTGCAGATGTTGACGGCTGGGTAAGTTGTTGCTATAATGTAGCTTGAAGTTAGCTATAGCTAACCGGAACGGCTGATGATTTTTTATAATAAAGGAGATGTAAACGTGGCAACAAGAAGAGGACCGAGATTTAAAGAGTGTCGTAGATTCGGCATCAATGTATGTGGTCATCCCAAAGCTTTGGATAGATTGGGAACAACTGTAAAACGCAGTAAAAAAATGTCAGAATATGGTAAACAGCTTTTAGAAAAACAAAAAATAAAAGCTTATTATGGCATTTTTGAACGTCAATTACTAAGATACTATAAAGCTGCAAGTAAAAGTAAGGAACGTACGGCAGACGCTTTATTCTGCACACTTGAATGCCGTTTAGACAACCTGGTTTACCGTATCGGCTTTGCAAATTCTATTCGTCTGGCACGCCAGCAGGTAACGCACCGTCATATTCTGGTCAATGGTAAAAATGTCAATATCCCGTCTTATATCTGTAAGGCAGGCGATGTGATCAGTTTGAAAGAACATTCGCGCAGTAACGAGCTTTTTAAAAGTAATTTCCTGGAACGTGAAAGCTTTGCTTTGCCGTATATCAGTAAGGATAAAGAAAGTTTCAGCGGTACTTTGGTTCGTCTGCCTCGGCGGGAAGAGATTCCGATTCAGATCGAAGACCAGCTCGTTGTAGAATATTTCTCACGTTGATCTGGCATGAAAAATTATGAATATTATAATGAACTGACCTATTGGGATAAATTTCTTTCAGAAAAGCGTTTGGAGACAGTCGGGTTTTGTGAAGACAATACGCAGGAGGCGGTGATTGTTAACGCAAGTATCATCGCTGCTGAAATGCAGATTTTCAGCAGTCAATGGCTATGCCTGCCGAATTGTTATGCCGTGCTTGGTTTTTTGCAGTATGTGTATTTTCCTACAGTTTTTTATCATATAATGTATGGAAATAATGAATTAAAAATGCCTCTGGTAAGTACAGGGGTTTTATGTGACTATATTGCCGGCCGCGATGTTAAAAATAAAGCTGCTATGCTGGAACTGTTACAAAAGCTGCAGCAGCTGTGGCAACTGCCGGAAGGCGAATGCCTGCAGCAGCTTCAGGATATTTGTACTGCTTTCAATTCACAAAAGCTGGATAAAACTGCGGTAACACAGATCCTGCTGTTTGAAGAGGTGCCACAGGTTTTTGAATATATAAAGCAGCAGATCTGGTGCGAAGAAGTTTTTTATGAGGATTTTGGCTGTTCCTACAGCTGGCTGGAAAAGTTATGTCAAAGCTTTACTAATGGTTCCTTTTTCCGTTATCGGCTGCTGCATTTTTTAAATGACCGTGTCGGTTGTTTAGCAGGTTAAAAGAACAATTTTATAATTTTTACGAAACGTCCCGCACTAACAAGTGCAGGACGTTTCTTTTATGGCGCGATGCCGCAGATTTAGAAAAAAGTTGTATTCTGAGAATGAATGACTTATGATACTTGCAGGGAAGCTTTAATGTGAAAGTAAATACAGCTTTTAGGAGCACTGGTTTCGTGAAAAGTTATGGAAGGAAAGTAAAAAAGTTACAGACTGATTTTTTGAAAATAATGGAGGTATATGATGCAGCTGACTGTGTTGGTAGATAACAATACTCTGATTGACCGTTATTATTTAGGTGAGCCGGGCGTAGCCTATTATCTGGAAGATGGTGATGTCAGAATTTTATTTGATGTGGGTTATTCGGATATATTTCTTAGAAACGCCCAGGCGTTGGGGATTGATTTGAGCCGCTTACAGCAGGTAGTGCTTTCACATGGGCATAATGATCATACACGGGGTTTGCTATGGCTGAGCGAGCAGGAATATTTTTCTGAACTGCAGCTGCTGGCGCATCCGGATGCCCTGAAGCCGAAGCAGTTTGCCGGCGAAGCTATAGGCGCCCCTTTTACAGCACAGCAGCTGCAGGAAAAGTGCAGGCTGCGGCTTAGTAAAGAACCGGTATGGTTAACAAAACGGCTGGTTTTTTTAGGCGAGATCCCAACACTGAATGATTTTGAACAGCGGCATGGGTTTGGCAGTGCTGAGGATCCTGTAGATTTAGTACTTGATGATACGGCTTTAGTTTACCGAGGCTCAGAAGGATTATTTGTGATTACAGGCTGTTCGCACAGCGGGATCTGCAATATCATTGAATATGCTAAAAAGGTTTGCGGTGAAGCTAAGGTTCAGGGGGTTATCGGCGGCTGGCATTTATTTAAGGTCGACGACCGTCTGGAAAAAACGATTGCCTATTTACAGAAGCATAATATCCGGGAGCTGTATCCGTGCCACTGCTGTTCCTTTCAAGCGAAAGCGGCAGTACATGCACAGATACCTGTTAAAGAAATTGGTGTTGGTAAGGTTATTGAGATAAACTGAAAAATACCTCGGGATTTTTCCCGAGGTATTTTTATTTATTTTCAGCTATAGTCTTTTATTAGAACAGAATAAACAGTAATCGCAGAACGGCAAATTTTTACAACTTTTTTACAGCGGGGAGGGTTCTTTTGACAGCGGCTTTACGCAAGGTAGTAGTACAATAAGTCATCATCAGTAGTAAGGTGATTTGCAAGTGGTGTTTTTGTACAAGGAGGGAAAATGATGATGGAAATGCTGCCCTTGACTGAGTTATGGCTCAGTTCGCTTTTAGCAGTAGGTATTTTATTTTATCTGATTTATGCATTATTGAAACCGGAGGATTTTTAAAATGACAAAAGACATTATGCTATTTGTGCTGTTTTTAGCCGTATTATTGCTGTGCGCCTGGCCGCTTGGTAAATATATGGCGCGAGTTTTTAATTACGAAAAAACCTGTGGTGAAAGATTTTTTGCACCTTTGGAAAATATTTTTTATAAAATGGCTAAAGTTGACCCGCGCACAGAAATGCCGTGGAAGGAATACTGCCTGAATCTCATTATTTTTAATGCTTTAGGTATGTTATCACTTTTTGTTTTGCAGCTGACGCAGGCTTTTTTACCGCTCAATCCGCAGCAGCTGCCCAACGTCGAAACCTGGCATCTTGCTTTTAATACGGCTGCCAGCTTTATGACCAATACTAACTGGCAGGCTTATAGCGGCGAAACGACTTTAAGTTATTTGACACAAATGCTGGGATTGACTGTACAAAACTTCTTGTCGGCGGCAACAGGAGCTGCTGTCGCAATTGCTCTGATCCGTGGTCTGGTGCGTAAAAATACTGGTGAGTTAGGCAATTTTTGGGCAGATATAATCAGATGTACGACCAGAATACTGCTGCCGATTTGTGTTGTAGCAACAGTGCTGCTGGTTTCTCAGGGTGTTATCCAAAACCTTAATCCTTATGTCGATGTACAAACCGTCGAAGGGGCACAGCAGACTATTGCTATGGGACCGGTTGCTTCTCAGGAAGCGATTAAGGAGCTGGGTACCAATGGCGGCGGTTTTTTTAATGCCAATTCTTCTCATCCGTTTGAAAATCCGACTCCCTGGAGCAATTTCCTGGAAATGTTTTTGATTTTAGTGATCCCTACAGGTTTATTATTTACTTTTGGCGAGATGTGTAAAGATAAAAAACAAGGCTATGCTGTTTTGGCATCGATGCTGCTGCTTTTTGTTTTGATGCTGGGGGTTTGCTATGCTTCTGAAAAATATGGTAATCCGATAGTTGCGGCGCAGGGCATCAGCGGCGATACTGCTATGGAGGGCAAAGAAGTCCGTTTTGGTATCGGCAGCAGCAGTTTGTTTGCAACGGTTACCACAGCTGCGTCCTGCGGTGCAGTAAACTCGATGCATGACAGCTACACCGGTACCGGCGGATTAGTGCCTATGCTGCAGATGATGCTGGGAGAAGTTGTTCTGGGCGGTGTCGGCGCCGGATTTTACGGTATGATGCTGTATGTATTTATCACAGTTTTCATTGTTGGCCTGATGGTAGGACGTACACCTGAATATCTGGGGAAAAAGATTGAAGCAAAAGAAGTTGTTTTGACAATTGCCGGACTTTTGATTCCGGCTGCTACTATTTTAACGATGTCGGCTGTATCCTGTCTTACGGAAGCCGGTCAGGCCGGGATATCCAACCCCGGGCCGCATGGTCTCAGTGAAATCTTATACGGTTTCGCTTCCGGTGTCGGCAATAACGGCAGTGCTTTTGCCGGTTTGGGTGCCAATAGCCTGTGGTACAATGTTTTGATCGGTTTGGCGATGCTGATCGGCCGCTTTGCCGTTATTGTGCCTGTTTTGGCCATTGCAGGCAATATGGCAACAAAAAAAATCGCTCCTGCCAATGCCGGTACTTTTAATACGGGCAGCAGTCTTTTTGCCGTGCTTCTGGCCGGTGTTGTTTTGATCGTCGGCGCGTTGACTTTTTTACCGGCCCTGGCCCTGGGACCGATCGTAGATCAATTGTTTATGCTGCAGGGCAAGGTATTTTAAGGAGGATCTGAGATGAAAAGAGATAGACAACAGCAAGAGATTTTGGGCGAGGCCGTGCGTAATGCGTTCCTGAAGCTCGATCCTCGTATCCAATGGAAGAATCCCGTTATGTTCATAGTTTTTCTGGGCGCTATTTTAGTAGCGGTTCTGGCTGTACGTGCTTTTATGGCAGGCAATACACAGGAAGGCTGGTTTGACCTGCATATAGATTTATGGCTGTGGTTTACAGTTCTGTTTGCTAATTTTGCCGAAGCCGTAGCCGAAGGCCGCGGCAAAGCGCAGGCAGAAAGTCTGCGTAAAGCCCGCAAATCTCTGCAGGCAAAGAAAATCAAAGCTGATGGCAGTTTTGAAATCGTCGGTTCCGAAGCTATCCGCAAGGGTGATATAGTTTTAGTTGAAGCTGGCGATACCATTCCTAACGACGGCGAAGTAATCGAAGGCATGGCATCGGTTGATGAAAGTGCTGTTACCGGTGAATCAGCGCCTGTTATCCGCGAATCAGGCGGTGATAAATCTTCTGTAACCGGCGGTACTAAAGTGTTGTCCGACTGGATTAAAGTCAGGGTGACTACTAATCCCGGCGAAACCTTTCTCGATCGGATGATCGGGCTGGTTGAAGGTGCTAAACGTCAGAAGACCACGAATGAGATTGCCTTGACGCTGCTTTTGGTTGGTTTGACGATCATCTTTTTGTTTGCAGTAGTAACTTTGGAACCGTTTGCGATTTATTCCGGTACGGTTATTTCTGTAACGGCACTGGTTGCGCTGCTGGTTTGCCTGATCCCTACAACGATCGGTGGTTTGCTGTCAGCAATAGGTATTGCCGGTATGGATCGGCTTTTGGGACGTAATGTTCTGGCAATGAGCGGCCGTGCTGTAGAAGCAGCCGGTGACGTAAATGTGCTGCTGCTTGATAAAACGGGTACGATTACCCTGGGCAACAGGATGGCGACGGAATTTATTCCGGCGGCCGGTATTACTGCGGGAGAACTGGCAGATGCGGCACAGCTGGCTTCTTTGGCTGATGAAACTCCGGAAGGGCGCAGTATCGTTGTCCTGGCTAAAGAAAAATATGGCCTGCGTGAGCGTGATCTTACACATCTGCAGGCAGAATTCATTCCTTTTACTGCCCAGACCAGAATGAGCGGTATTGATATCGTCGATGCCAGAATACGTAAGGGATCGATGGAAGCCATGCAGAACTATGTCAGCGAACTGGGTGGGGCTTTTCCTGCTGAAGTCCGCAGTGCCTGTGAAAATATTGCACATCAGGGCGGTACGCCTTTAGTCGTTGCCAAAGATAAACAGGTCCTGGGTGTCATTTATCTGAAGGATATTGTCAAGGGCGGTATTAAAGAACGTTTCAGCGAGTTGAGGAAAATGGGCATCAAAACGATCATGATCACTGGTGATAACCAGTTGACAGCGGCAGCGATTGCTGCCGAAGCCGGTGTGGATGATTTTCTGGCTGAAGCAACGCCGGAAGCGAAATTGAAAATGATCCGTTCCTATCAGCAGCAGGGAATGCTGGTAGCAATGACAGGTGACGGTACTAATGATGCGCCGGCACTGGCGCAGGCAGATGTGGGCGTTGCAATGAACAGTGGTACACAGGCGGCTAAGGAAGCGGGCAATATGGTCGATCTTGATTCCAATCCAACGAAATTGATCGAAGTTGTGGAGATCGGTAAACAACTTTTGATGACACGCGGTTCCCTGACAACTTTCAGTATTGCTAATGATATTGCCAAATATTTTGCGATTATCCCGGCTTTGTTTGCCGCAACTTATGCACCGTTGGAAGTGCTCAATATCATGCAGCTGCATTCACCGCAGAGCGCTATTTTAAGCGCCGTGATTTTCAATGCGCTGATCATCATCGCGCTGATACCGCTGGCGATGAAAGGCGTAGCCTATAAACCGCTGGGAGCTTCTAAAATACTGCAGAGAAATCTGCTGATCTATGGTGTTGGCGGTATCATCGTACCGTTTATTGGCATCAAGATCATTGATGTGCTTTTAGTTGCTTTAGGCTTGGCTTAAGAAAGAATGAGGTGGAAATATGGGCGCGATAATAAGATCGTTAGTAATGGTTGTAACCTTGAGTATTTTTACCGGGCTGGTTTATCCGCTGGCCATGACAGGCTTGGCGCAAGTGGTATTTCCCAGCCGGGCTAATGGTAGTATAATAATAAAAGACGGAGTTCCGGTAGGATCGGCTCTGATCGGTCAGGCGTTCACAGATGCCCGCTACTTCAGCAGCCGCCCTTCTGCAGGCGGTAATGACGCTGCCAATTCAGGCGGCACTAACTATGGCGGTACCAGCGCTAAACTGCAGCAGCAGGTCGGCGAGCTGGCAGAGTCTGTACGTGCGGCCAATGGCTGGACATCTGATCAAGAAGTGCCCAGCGTACTGGTAACAAATTCCAGCAGTGGTTTGGATCCGCACCTGACGCCGGCAGCTGCTTATTGCCAGATCGAACGTATTGCCAAAGTACGTGGTCTGGAAATCAGGCAGGTACGCGATCTGGTTTCAGAACATATTGAAAATGCTGATTTGGGAGTTGTCGGAGAGGACAGAGTCAATGTTTTAAAATTGAATCTGGCGCTTGATAATTTACAACAGAATCAATAAAAGTTAGGGCTGCATTCAGGCAGCCCTATTTGACTATCTTGCGAAGGAGAAGGTTATGGAACTGACAGAGAAACCTCAAAGTGGACATGAATATGCTGAAACGCTGCTGGCTGCTGCCAATAAAGAACAGCGCGGCAAGCTGACTGTTTTTTTAGGTGCTGCTGCCGGTGTTGGTAAAACATGTAGCATGCTGCAGGAAGCACATGCCCGTCTGCGGGAGGGGACTGACGTTGTACTAGGCCTGGTGCTTACGCACGGGCGCAAAGAGACAGCAGCGCTTTTGGAAGGTTTACCGCGTATCCCCGAGCAGGAAATAGAATATCATGGCAAGATGCTGCAGGAAATGGATCTGGATGCTATTCTCAGACGCCGCCCGCAGCTGGTAGTCGTTGATGAACTGGCGCACAGTAATGTGCCGGGTTCGCGCCATCAGCGGCGGTATCAGGATGTAGAAGAACTTTTGGCTGCCGGTATCGACGTTTATACTGCTGTCAATATCCAGCATATCGAAAGCCTGAATGACGTTGTTGCTCAAATTACCGGGAGTATTGTTCGTGAGACTGTACCGGATGCGTTTTTTGAGCTGGCAGATGATATCAGATTGATTGATATTCCGCCTAAAGAATTACTGCAGCGTTTGAAGGAAGGCAAGGTTTATCGTCCGCAGCAGGCCCAGCAGGCATTGCGGGGCTTTTTCAGACAGGGCAATATCAGCGCGCTGCGTGAGCTGGCTTTAAGATTTACGGCCCGGCATGTTGATCAGGATATGCTGGCCTATATGCGCCTGCATAAAATAGAAGGTCCCTGGCCGGCTTCCGGCAAGGTCATGGTTTGCGTCAGCGCCAGTCCCTTTTCAGCACAGCTGATCAGAGCGGCGCAGCGTTTAGCTCAGGGACTGCACGCAGAATTTTTGGCGGTGCATATCGAAACACCGGAAAGACGATTTCCTCATGGTGATAAAGAACGGGAAAGGCTTTGGCGTAACCTGAATCTGGCTAAAGAGCTGGGAGGTCAGATCCTGACTACTGCCGGTACGGATTTTGTGGAAACGGTTCTGCAGATCGCTGTCAGAGAAAATGTTACCGCGATCGTGGTCGGGAAATCAGGGCCGCGCCGCTGGTATGAGATAGGCCGAAAAACCTTGGTTGACAGATTGATTGACAGGAGCGGGTTTATCCATGTTTATGTCATCCAGGGGCGGGAAGAGGAAGAAAAGTCTCCTGTCATCACTACGGCAGTACCGCAGCAGCAGGCCGGCTGGCGCCAGTATGTAGGGGCGCTGGCGGCAGTTGTCATTACTACTGGGCTTTGCTATGTTTTCCGCGGTCAGCTGGAGCTGGTCAATATATCCTTACTGTATTTGCTGCCGGTATTGTTGACAGCAGCCTGGTGGGGCAGAAGTACGGCCTATGTAACAGCGCTCTTTTGTGTTTTAGGTTTTGACTTTTTATTTTTGGAACCGATTTTTACTTTTACTATTTATGATATCAGATATCTGTGGAGCTTTCTGATCTTTGGACTGGTAGCATTTTTAGTCGGTGGAAAGACAGAATCGCTGAGGCGGGAATTGGAAAGTACCAGACGCCGTGAAAGCAATGTCAACAGTCTATACCGTTTCAGCAGCCGTATTGCCGCAGTCGATGACGCAGTGACGATCATGGAAGAATTTGTCAGTCATGTGGGACGAGAGCTGCAGCGGACAGTGCTGATTTTATTGCCTGAAAGTAAAGTACTGCGGCTGCAGGCCTGTTATGCTGTACAGCAGGAGGATGCGGCCGCGGAGTTTCAGCTGCCGCCGTCAGAATATGCTGTAGCAGCTTGGGTGCAGGAACACGGACAGGCCGCCGGACGTTCTACTGATACTTTACCCGGGGCTGAAAATCTTTTTTTACCGCTGATGAATGGAGAAAAAGTTATCGGTGTTGTTGGCATCGCTATCGATACACGGAAGTTATCGCCGGAGGAAAGGGCTGTACTGGGTGCGTGGGTAAGCCTGCTGGCGATTGCGTTGGTGCGGGCCGGGCTGAGCAGCGAAGCAAAACAGGCCGCCATGCTGCGTGAGGCAGATAAATTACGTACAGCGCTTTTTAATTCTGTTTCCCACGAACTGCGAACGCCTTTAGCGGCTATCATGGCTTCGGTATATACCTTAAATGATAAAGCGGTTGCTTATGGTGAGAAACAGCGGCAGCAGCTTCTGGAAACCATTGCCGATGCCTCTAAAAGGATGGAACGGATCATCGGCAACCTTTTAGATACCGCCCGTCTGGAAAGCGGGATGCTGCAGCTGAAGCTGGACTGGTGCGATCTGGAGGATGTTGTCAGCGGTGCGCTGCGGCGCAGCAAGGAACATACGCAGAGCTATAAGATCAAAGTAGAGATAGCAGACGATCTGCCGCTGATTTATGCCGATGCGGCCTTACTTGAGCATGTAGTGTTGAATTTACTGGATAATGCGGTAAAATATTCAGTAGAAGGCAGTGAGATCGAAATACAGACCTGTCTTGACGATAACGAAGTGATCGTTATGGTCAAAGATCGAGGGCTGGGTCTGACGGCCAAAGATTTACCGCATTTGTTCGATAAATTTTACAGGGCCAGACAAACGGAGAAAATCAGCGGTACCGGTTTGGGGCTGGCGATCTGCAAAGGCATTGTCGATGCCCACCGCGGCAGGATCTGGGCTAAACAGCGCACTGGTGGCGGCAGTATTTTTGCTTTTGCCCTGCCTGTAACATTGCCGGAAGAAAAGGCTGGTGAAAAAAATGACTGAAAATACATTGCGCGTTTTAATTATTGATGATGAACCCGCAATCAGAAAGCTTTTAAAAATATCAATGCAGGCCTACGGCTATGAGCTGGGTGAAGCTGCTACGGGACAGGACGGACTGTTAATGGCGGCCTCCTTCAGGCCGGATATTATTTTGGTTGACCTGGGGCTGCCTGATATGGACGGTAAAGCAGTTGTGAAGGCTCTGAGGGAATGGTCGGAAACGCCGATCATTGTCTTGACGGCGCGTGAGCAGGAACAGGAAAAAATTGCCGCCTTAGATGTCGGTGCTGACGACTATGTGACCAAACCCTTTGGTATGGGTGAGCTGATGGCCAGAATGAGAGTCTGTCTGCGCCGGGCCGGCAATAAAGAAGGAGAACCGATACTGATCTGCGGCGGCTTGCAGCTCAATCTCCTGGAGCACCGGGTAGTAGTGGAAGGGCGCGAAGTAAAGCTGACGCCGACAGAGTATGAGCTGCTTAAGGTGATGCTTAAATATGCCGGACGCGTGCTGACGCATAAACAGCTGCTGAAAGCTGTCTGGGGTAATGAATATGATTCGGATACCCATTATATCAGGATCTATATGCGGCAGCTGCGGCGCAAAATAGAACCGGATCCGGCGCAGCCTAAATATCTGATCACCGAAGCGGGGATTGGTTACAGGTTGCTGGGCGGCGAATAAATTTCAGATAGAAAAAAGGACTATTTCGTTAAGAAATAGTCCTTTTGTTTTAATTATTCTATTCTTGTTCAAAATAATTGTTCGATAAAGCCCGGCGGCAGTACTCCAAAAAGATCTGCCAGCATGTACATGGAGAAAAACAGCGTAACTGTAAATGCTAAGGTATAGGCAATTTCTTTTTTTGCAGCGTTGGCATAAACACCGCGGATAGAACAGAAAAAGATCAAAGTCCAAATGATTTTAGCCGTCATAATTTAGCTCCTTTAGTTTTCGAAAGTTCCTTTGACAACGGCCTGCCCCTCATCTACCATCAGGCGGCCCCTGGCAAAAACTTTGTTTAAGGTCAGGTCGTCGTTCCAAACGATCAGGTCCGCATCTTTACCTACGGCAATACGGCCTTTGTCTTCAAGCTTCAGGGCATCGGCAACATTGCAGGTTATCAGCTGTAATGCTTTGTCAAAGGGCAATACGCCGGCTTTGACGATACTCAGCATTTCTTCGTATAGATAACGTGGCGCAGCGGCAGTCAGCCCGATCAGTTCATTGTTTTCGTTAAATTTAGGCATGCTGCCGTTACCATCGCTGCTCAAGGTCAGACGTTCCAAAGGTACGCCTGCGTCTAAAGCCTGTTTAACAGCCTGAGGCACAGGGATAGCACTGCCTGTCATGCCGCAGGTCAGATCAATAATACCGCCCTGCAGTGCGAATTGGATAGTCTGTTTGTAAAGCATGGGATTTCGGTTGACATGGGTAGGACGGAACACACTGATCGGCAGCTCTGTTGTTTCAAGGATCTCAAGAACCGGTTCCAGACCGCGTTTACCGTCGCCCATATGGATGTGCAGCACGCCGGCTTTGCCGCTCAGCATACCGCCGATACGGGCTTCTGCTGCCAGGCTGGCATAAGCCTGTGTGCTGGGCATAGACGAACGGTGATCGCTCATTGCGACCTTGCCGCCCAATATTTTGTCGATCAAAACGATGTCACTGCGCAGAGTGCCGGTGATATGCCCGCTGTCAGCAGGATAGGCTCCGGAATAGATCCAGGTGGAAATACCCTCTTCTTCCAGGCCACGGGCTTTCGCCAGCAGATTTTCCATACTGCGGGTCACGCCGTCAGTGCCAAGCAGCCCGATTACTGTCGTAGTACCTGCCGTTGTCAGCTGTGACAGCTGGATCTCAGGTACGCGGGTAGCAAAGCTGCCTTCGCCGCCGCCGCCCGTAATATGGATATGCTGGTCAATAAAACCGGTAGTGACTTTAGCCCCGCTGACGTCAATAACGGTGCAGTCAAAAGGCAGCTCGCCGATTGACGGAGCCATATGAACGATTTTACGTCCGGCCAGCAGGAGATCCTGGCAACCTGTATCGGCAGGAGCGTAAATATGAGCATTTTTTATGAGTGTAAACATAGCTACCTCCATCAATATATAAATTAACTATTATCAATTCGCTTTAGCTGCTTATAATTCCTGCTGCCAACCAAGATTTTCTGCAGTGAAAGTAAAAAAAACTGTCGTTTTGGTATCAGGGGGAAGCAGATTTCGGCTGGTATGATGTAAATAGTGTGCTGCACTCACCCCTTGCGAATACATATTTCTTAATTTAAATCATATTATGAATATATAATTTATAATCAATGCTGGATTAATAAAAAATATTATTTTAAAAAATAATATTTACTTTTTGATGAATATATGGTTAAATTCAGATAAGAATAGAGTTTAGGAGCGTCTGAACGTGAAAAGACAAACAGGTTTTACTTTAGTTGAATTAGTGATTGTTATCGCAGTGCTGGGAATTTTAGCAGGGCTGGCGATTCCGTATTTTATGGAAGCCCGTGAGGAAGCGGCGAAAAAGGAATGTCTGGCTAACCGGACGCAGATTCTGCGGATGTTCCACGCTCAGCAGGCGTCGAACTACGACGGGACACTGGTTGGATTTCTGGCGGAAGTTGTAAAAGAGCCTAACGATAATAAATATTTTAATTTTGTCCCCAAATGTGCAGATAATGGTACTTACAGCGTCAGTAATGAAATAGTAGTCTGTTCTATTGCTGAGCATAATGAAGCTGATGGCAGCGGTGGAAATAGCAGTATCATAGATAAGATTACAAATGATTTTCAGGAGTTTATTGATAAATACGGTTCTATGACGGAGGCTGAATTAAAAGCGCTGGATTGGTGGCCTAAATATGATAAAGGTAATCCAAAGCAAAGTAATGATGGTTTCAGAGAAGCGTATCTTCATGAAAATGGCGGTAAATGGCCGTCTGGTACTGATATTAACGGACAAACGATTTATTTTAAATTTCATCTGACGTCTGATGGGAGTTTTCTGACTTATGCTAATGCTAGTAGTAACAAGTATACCGGAGATTGGGATACTAAATATATTTATGATTCTGCGTCTAAAAAATGGTACTATAAGGAAAGCGGAACTGGTCTAGCAGGAACTGGTGATAAAACAGAAGCTCAGGTAATTGATAAAATAAAAAATGAAGGCTGGACTGAAGTCACTCTCAATGGCAATACCTTCAGCAAATAAAGTGATGTGGACACTGCAAGAAGCGAAGCTCTGGCGAAGGCCAGAGCTTTTTTGATCTCAGGATAAAATAAAAATGCCGTTCTTCTTTAAAAGAAGAACGGCATTTACTTTTGTGTTGGTGCCTCAGCACAGAATCGAACTGTGGACACAAGGATTTTCAGTCCTTTGCTC
>ERZ1027089.433-NODE-433-length-22008-cov-10.084863_pt1 | contig 22008 bp, 30 predicted proteins | sample MGYA00519412_ERZ1027089 | MGnify/ENA primary metagenome ERZ1027089 (study PRJEB26926, sample SAMN06164433) | human gut metagenome | biome: ENVO:00009003; feature: ENVO:2100002; material: ENVO:00002003 | host: Homo sapiens | place: USA | collected 2012 ... | reverse complement strand
ATAACGAAATAGTAGGGAGAAAATTTTACACTAAATAAATTTGATTACTCACTTAACATAAAAGATACTGTATGAAGCACTTATTACTTCTTCAATTACCCGTCTTTTCTCACGTCGTGGAGGGACGTCCCGATATCTGGGTCGGTTCGCTGTTGGAGTCTCAGAGTATTTCCGCAGCAAGTTTCTTAACCGCTACTACCTGCCTTGAAAATTCAAAGGCAGAGATAGCATATTTCATCACTACATAACATCGGTGCCTATGGAAGAACAGATACTCAGTTGTCCTTTTATGATGGCGCTATTCGAGGGTCGCCACGAAGAACTCGGAAATCACTTTGCCGGTTTCAAACGGCTTATCAGCAAGATGTGCAATGGCGCAAAAGTTGTCTGGCATGAAGCTCATCTCACAGTCCTGCTGGTCGAGGAAGAGATACACTCTTTTATTGGAGAAGTCTCTGTATTGGCAGACAAGTATATCAGGCGTGCCATAAATGTCCTTCAGCGCACACTGGAACACATAAAGATTATGTTGACTTGCCCGGCGGCAAACTCAGTGAGCAAGGCTGGCTCCGAGGATAAACTTATTCGTTGCATTGCCGCAAACGGCAATCTCAAGCAGATAGATATAGTTATGCTTGGTCACGCAATCCATGAGGCTGCGTTTGTTGGAACCGATGTGACACTCTGCGATGTATGTATCGGTTTGGGTGATTTCTTCGGAATCAAAATCACAGAAGCCTACGTGCGCACAGCCTTCACAGATATTCGTAACAAGTATAGGGATAAGAAAAAACTATTTATTGACCGCATTCGCGATCTATTTATCGCAAAGATAGAACGCGCCATAGAAAAATCTGACGAACTATACGAAAAACAGAGAAAGGCGGCTCTTGCATCATCATCCAAATAACGGCACCACTAAAAAAGGTAACGGCTCAGACTGTATTCAACCAGTCGAGCCGTTACGTTTGTATTGAGCCTATCGGCTATTTCTTGTGAAGATGACGCAAAGTAGGGTCTGCCTCAATCCGGGCAAGTTCAATTGCAACAATGCGGCGTACATCAGCTTTGATTTTATCGTAATTACTTTTGATTGCCTCATCCATGCAGTCATTACCGTTTTCGTCAAGAAACTCATGGATGACCGGGATTTGCTTATAGGCTTTTGTTTCAGCAGTGACAGTAGCGTTATCTACGACTATTTCAGCATGAAATATTTTCTGCTCTATACGCTCATCAAAGTTATCACACACAGCACCGACAAACATACCCTGTGTGAGTGTCGAGATTTTACTTGGAGGGATTATCGAATCCATCTGGGTGTTGAATGATGTACTTACATCTTGTCTGTTGATTGATATTGACTGCCGCTTTTGAAGGACTTTGCCAAATCGCTCGGAAAGTGTTTTCGCCGTGGAACCGACCACCTGCCCTGAAAATATATTGCCGACCGTGTTCATTACAACTGCGGCCTCCGGTTTACCATAGTCTCTTTCCAACTGCGAGAAATCTTGAAATCCGAGACATACCGCCACCTTGTTGCTACGTGCAGTGGCAATGAGATTATCGAGACCCTTGAAATAAATCGTCGGTAGTTCATCTATTATGACTGAAGACTTTATCATCCCTTTCTTGTTGATGAGTTTCACAATCCGGGAATTGTAAAGTCCCAATGCCGCACCATAGATATTCTGGCGGTCCGGGTTGTTTCCTACACAGAGAATTTTCGGTGACTTGGGATTATTTATATCAAGGGTGAACTCACTCTCTGACATCACCCAATACAGTTGGGGTGAAATCATACGGGATAGCGGTATTTTTGCAGATGCTATCTGGCCCTGCAACTGATCCTGAGCACCGGATTGCCATGCGTCCATGAACGGAGACAGATAGTTTTCAAGTTCAGGATAACTGGTCAGTATCGGAAATATATCTTCATACCGTCTGTTAAGGAACTCAATGGCATGGGGAAAGGTGCAGTATTTACCGCCTTCATATATCCGGAGATACCAGATGATACTCGCCAACAGAATAATGGGCGATTCAACAAAGAAATCTCCCTGCTTCTGCACCCATGTTTTATTCAAATTCAATAAGATTGTATATGCCGATTCATAAGCATCGGATATATCCGTCATAAAGTCCGGATGTATGGGATTACAGCGATGACTACGACGCGGGTCATCGAAATTTATGACATAGAATTTAGGTTCCACTCCATACAGTTCCTTATATTTGTCCTTGTGTTTGAGAAGCTGGTTGTAAGCGATTATTGACAGGTCGCTGAATTTGTAGTCATAGATATACATCGAGTAACACTTTTCAATCTGCTGACGTATGTAACTGTTTACTACTGCATAAGACTTGCCGGAGCCGGGAGTCCCAAGCACAATCGAAGCGCGAAACGGATTGACTATGTTTATCCACCCTTTGTTCCACCTTTTCTTGTAATAGAATCTTGTAGGCAGATTGACGGAGTATTCGTTATCCATCAATCTGGTCTCCTGCTGAAATGATTCGTTTTCATTATTGAAACGGTCATCCATCATATTGTTTTTAAGCAATCGGCTCATCCATACCCCACCTAAGAGCAAACAGACAAAACCAATTATTGTAGTTACGATATAAGTGATGAACCATTCAATAGATACCATCCACCAGTTGAGGAAGAACATTACAGCTCCGATACTTATAATAAGCCATATCTGTCCCCACTGTATTTTATCATTCTTGACACCTTTGGTGCCGAAACATGACAGGGTGAGCAATAGCAATGCCCACCATTTGGCGTTCCATGGGCTTGTGAACAGTCCTCCCGCTTCGTTGAGATTGCCGAGCACCTTCATGGTCTCGGCGTGGAACCGCCAGCCGCCTATCAGCGGCTGACAGAACCAGTAGATATTTGAGACCACAAGGACGATGCTTACACCACGGAGCATATCCATGATTTTAGCCAATGATCTGAGGTCATCTTCTTGTTGTGACATACTTGTTTAGATTTTGATAATTTAAATTAGAGTTTCGGGCTACGGCGTTTTTTCTTTTTGCGCCGCTGCATTTCGCGATAGAAGGCTTCTTCCTGCGGGTCAAAACCGGGTCCGACTTGGAACAGGTCGAGACCGGGAAGAGTCGGTGCATTGTCAAAGTCGAAGCCTTGACTCTGGGCTTGAGGAGCGTTGCCGTGTTGAGACTGACCATGTGATTGTCCTTCAGACTGACATGGATGCGGTTCGGTCTGCTGTGAACTATCTCCGTTAGTCTGACTGTTTGAATTGTCAGGCTGCTGGATTGGGATAGCCGGCTTCTCGGACGGATTGTTGAACCATCTCTCGAGAGCGTTTGCAGAGAAATCCTTGCCGAGTCTGGAGCCATTGAGGACGGTCTTTGTATTGTGGTCGATGTAGGTCGCTCCATAGATGCGCCCGTCTTCAGTATAGCGTAGAACAAGGTCGATGTTCTTATCTTTGAGTCCGGCAATGAAATCATCTTTGCCTGAAGATTGTGCCATGACTTCTGCAACCATTCTTTTCGTAGGCCCAACATCAATCTTGACAGCCGCTCTCTCAAACCTGCTGTCAATGGCGGTACGACTGGCGAACTTGCCAAGGCGCGATGCTTTGAAAGGAGCTGCTATTGTCTTACCATTGTCGTCAGTAGCAAAATAGACAAGACCATGATATTCTCTGCCATTCACTCGACCGTCAGCTTCCTCGCACCTTATATTATATAGTGAGAGTATGGCATTGTACTCCCCAAGTGTCTGGAATTTATAGCGCATACCGACCATCTTGACTACGTTGGCAACCTGTCGTTTGAGATCCCCATTTGGGTCAACCTTATGAATAGGCATATCCGGCGTGATTTTCTGACGCTCCGAAGGTCTAAGATTATACTTCCTTTCAAGTTCCCGGCAGATGTCCTTACTTCGGTAGAAATTATTCTTATCCGATATGCAACGACCGTCTGTGCCCACGCGCAAGGCCACAATGTGGATATGCTGACGGGCTATATCAGAGTGTTTATACACCATATAAGGCATATCGCCGAATCCCATCTTTTCCATATATTCATGGGCAAGTTCGGTAAACTCGGCATCTGTCAGTCTGTCGTCAGGGTGTGGATTGAGGGAGATATGCACCATAGGCCGCTCGGTGCGCGTGGACGATGGCATCCAGCTTTTGAAATCCTGATATGCCCGGTTGATATTTATTTTCCCGGAACCATCATTATAGATTTTATTGGTTGCCAGCAGTCGTCCATTCTCCTTATTTATCTTCTCACCATTGTAACAGAGCGCACGATAAAGGGAGTTGCCTAACGATATTTTTGCAACCATTCCTTATCGAATCTTTCGGCCAGTTCAACGATTTTATAGTTCACGGCAACCAGTTCCTTCATTGACTTTATAAGTTCCCGAATGGTCGAGTTTACTCTTTTTTCTGTGAAGTTGTCTTTGAGAGCCTTCACAAGCTGGTCGTATGCCACTCCTATTGTGCGGTATCTGGCATTAAGGTCAGAGAGCATATCTATGAAGATGCGACTGTTTTCATCAACATAGAAAACCTTCATCGGCTTGCCGAATATCTGCATTTTGATAAATGCAGACATTGATTCTATCCCTGATTTTTCGTGCATGGCTTCAAGCTGCACCTGCTCGACGGCATTGAAATTGACCGAACATCGAAATGCGATGGGGTCAATTTTGGGGTGTCGCCCCGCGTTTCTTTCGTTTTTGAAATTCATTTGTTTGGAGATTTTAGTGGTTTTAGAGATTGAAATCAGTGTCTGCACCGCAGGTTGGATAAATGATGCGACTTTGGAGCAATCCGTCCCCGGCTGGAAACCGGCAAGGGTCGCACTGCTGCAATTTTAATTGTTTGCAGCAGAAGGCATACCTTGCAGGGTTCATGTGAACCTTGAAAACTAAAAGATTCAGTTATGATGAAATCCATTTTGATTTTTGGTGCCGGTCTTACCAAAACCAATAAGTTTATCATCCATTTCAAACCGGAGAAGCAGCCTTCCTGCCGTATGGACTTTCTGCCTTATCAATCTCACGCTGCAAAGTTACTTCCTTTTTTACGTTCCAGCACTATGTTACAAGTGTACAAATAGTTACAACATCTGTACAAACACTTACATGACCCTCTGAACATTAGGATTTTACGTTTTGACGATATAACTTTGCATCGTCAAATCAAGGCAGTCATTAAGAAATTACGCTCTGATTTAAGAATTGAATGAAGTTCGTGATTATTGAAGGGCTGGTTGGATTGATGGCGATATTCAAGGGTGAATTCCCGGACAAATTAATTGATTAATTCATTAACTGATTAATTCCGGCATAAAGGAACTGTTCAATCAACGATTGGATTCCTGAATGAAGAAATTTCATCATAATTGAATCACGAGCTCAATCAATAACCGGATGGTATGATTGATTTAGAAATGACTGAATTGATAATCCGATAGCGCGCAAGGATTATCCGAACACATTCGACTGAGGACATAAGCCGGTCAAAAGTTGTAGTCGAATGGTTAGCCAAGCGGAATACAGGCCGATGGCGAATGTAGCAAGTGGTGCTCCCGATAAATCATTAGTATTAATTTCAAAACTCACTTTTGAATGGCAAAACCACTCTACGTGGCTGTCTCCACTCAAAAAGGTGGAGCCGGCAAAACAACACTGACGGCAATCCTTGCGAGTTACTTCTACTATATCAGGATGGTTGACCTCGCAGTGGTGGATTGCGATTATCCCCAATGGAGCCTCGCCCAACTGCGGGAACGGGACCTGCGCCTCTCAGAAAAGAGCGAGAAAATCAAGAAGGTCGTTCATGAGACTTGGAAAGCTAGGGGTCTCAGTGCGTACGAGATTGTAAAAAGCTCGCCGGAGGATGCTCTCGAATACGCAGAAATGATGTCGGAATGGGACATAGTTCCAAGTATTATTTTCTTCGATCTCCCCGGAACGGTAAACAACGCTCACGTTATCAACCTGCTCAAAAAGATGGATTACATATTCTGTCCGATGACTACCGACCCGCTGGTGTTTGAAACATCATTGACATTCGCCAACAATATTCAGAATCAGTTCATAAGCACGGGGCAGTCCGGGAACATCAAAGGACTTTATATGCTGTGGAATCGTGTGACATCACGTGAACGCAACAAACTTCAGTCCCTCATGGAGGATTTCATCAGCAAACTGGGTATTCCGGTACTTGAAACCGCGTTGCCCGACAGTTCTAAATTCCGTAAGGAAGGTATTGCCGACCGACGCTTCTCAGTATTCCGTTCAACCATACTCCCTCCGGACAGGTCTATGCTCAAAGGGAGCGGAATTGATGAGCTTGCAAACGAAATTTCCGACATCATAGGTATCTGAATATCGTATGGCAACAGATAAAGAGATAAATGAGCAGGCAGCAGAATTTCTCAATGCAATGGCTCCCAAGCCGGTGCCGCCCCCCTCCCGAGTGAAGAAAGATACGGCTCACAATCAGCAGGAGATGCAGGAACGAGTCAGACATCAAAATCCAAAATCTGATAGTGAAGACCTTTCCACAGATGAGCAATCTTTCTTGATGAAGTATCTCACTGTATCGAATGGCATATTCAGTGAGTCTTCCAGTAAGCATGTACTGATTGACAGCAGAATACATGAAAGGCTGTCTCGCTTTGTGAAGATTACCGGCAAGGGGCGTCTGGTCAACCTTCTCAATAACATTCTGCTTGAATTTATAACTGAGCATGAGCCTATGTTTCAGAGTATCTTATCCAAACTCATTAACAAAAAATTCTAACAACCCACTAAAATCCAAATCAATGTTTTTCAAGAAAAAGAAAAAAGAAAAGCCTGAACCGCAGGTAATCGAGATCCTCGGAAAGGTCGAGGTGCAGCCTCCTAAAAACAGGATGGACGGAGAAGCAACAATGGAAGAAAAGGTTGCATACGTTGAAAAATATTTCTCACGCAATCGGATTGAATCTTCCAGAAAAGGCATCTTTGTAAGCCGTGAGCTTGTAAATTGTCTTGCTGATTATGTCCATATCATTGGTCAAGGTGATGCTTCCATCGGTGCCTATGTCGAAGAGATTATTCTGGACCATCTGAGCAGAAACAAGACAATCCTCAATTCCCTCTTTACAATCAACACAGCCTTCCGTCGATGAAAATATTACTGACAATCCTGATTATTCTCCAGCTTGTCGTAATATGGTTCTTCTTCCTCAAAGGCAATGTGAGATTTTCTCTACCATGTGAACGAGAGAAGAAGCCTGTGAAGTCTCAGAATGAAATTCCGGTAAGTAATATCAAGAAGCAGGAAATTCTGACTGACGCGCCGGATGAAGATGAACTGGTGCCGAAATCAACGATTAAGATTAAAGATTTACGGCAGGCGTTATCCGATGTTTTGCCTGATGTTCTTCCCGGAATTGTAAAGGAACAAGTGGCAGAGATTATGCGTGAACAGGAAGTTGAGTTTGATGATGCGTCAAAGGAATCTTCTGATATTAGAGTATCGGACATAGACAAAGCATTTGAAGACAATCGCATAGAAGGAATTGCCGAAGGGCAGATTCCTGCACCCATTGACAATGAGGATGATTCTGTGCCTGACTTCAACGAGCTTGACAAAAGTCTGAGAATTATATCAGATAGAAACGCCACCGAGGAGCAAAAGGCTAACGCAATGAAAGTCGCTGTTAGCGTCCAAGACTCTAACATCGTCGTAGCACTGCCAGAACCGCTGCACACTCAACTGGTGGATATGCTCGCGGACTTCAATGCCAAGGAAATTGACTCTTACGAAAATCGAGAAAGTTCTGAAACATATGAAACCGCATCGAAGCATCACGCCAAGCATAAGCTGAAATCACCGAAGAAAATACCGGATAACATCGAGGATTTCAATCCCAGAGAATACTAATAACCCCACTAAAATCCCAAAAAACAAATGAACCCGTAGTGGAAACTATCCCACTTCCGCTACAAAAAATCGAGAACAATTTATGATTAAAAGAAAACTGTTTACGCTGTTTCTGATTGCAGCAACAATCAATCAGTCTTTTGCCGCCGGCAATGGTCTGAGCGGTATCAACGAAGCTACCTCAATGGTAACCAGTTACTTCGACCCAGGGACGAAACTCATCTACGCCATCGGCGCAGTTGTCGGTCTTATCGGCGGTGTCAAGGTCTATTCCAAGTGGTCGAGCGGTGACCCCGACACCACAAAGACTGCCGCCTCGTGGTTCGGAGCGTGTATATTCCTGATTGTGGCCGCTACAATTCTCCGCTCATTCTTCCTCTAATGGCTGAATATTCTATCAATAAGGGTATTGGTAGAAGTGTAGAGTACAAGGGTCTGAAGGCGCAGTATCTGTTCATCTTTGCCGGGGGCTTGCTCGCCCTGTTCGTGGTGTTCGTCATCATGTATATCGCCGGCCTGTCCCAATGGATCTGCATAGGATTTGGCGTTACTGCCGCCTCAGTCCTTGTCTGGCTCACCTTCCATCTCAATGCCAAGTACGGGCAGTACGGTCTGATGAAACTTGCCGCAGTGAAATATCATCCGCGCTACATCATCAACCGTCTGCGCCTTAACCGAATGATTAAAGGTAGAAAACGATGAGAAATATATTGAAAGCCACAACACTGGAATCCAAGCTGCCGCTGCTTGCCGTTGAACACGGCTGCATCATATCAAAAGATGCAGACATTACAGTCGCTTTTGAGGTCAGCCTGCCGGAACTTTTTACAGTGACATCCGCCGAATATGAAGCCATGCACGGAGCATGGTGCAAGGCAATCAAGGTGTTGCCTCACTATTCGGTGGTGCATAAGCAGGACTGGTTCTGCTCGGAGAAATATCAGCCGGAACTCCATAAGGATGATTTATCCTTTTTGGACAGGAGTTTTGAACGTCATTTCAACGAGCGTCCGTACCTCGCCCACAGGTGTTACCTCTTCCTTACCAAGACAACGAAGGAACGGGCGCGTCAGCAGAGCAACTTTTCGACTCTCTGCCGTGGGCGAATCATCCCGAAGGAACTCAATCACGAGATGGTTGTCAAGTTCATGGAGTCGGTGGAACAGTTCGAGCGTATCATCAATGACACCGGCTATATAAAGCTGCATCGCCTCTCTGATGATGAGCTGGTAGGTACTGAAAAAGAATCCGGATTGATCGAGAAGTATATGTCACTGACTATGGATGATGTAACCTGTCTGGAAGACATAGACCTCGATGCCCGTCAGATGCGGATTGGCGACAAGATGCTCTGTCTGCACACTCTGTCCGACACCGATGACCTCCCTGCGAAAGTCAGTACCGATAACCGTTATGAGCGGTTATCGACTGACCGAAGTGACTGCCGATTGAGCTTCGCAAGTCCCATCGGGTTGCTGTTACCCTGCAACCACATAGTCAACCAGTATGTGCTGATTGACGACCACGATGAGAATCTGGCAAGGTTTGAGAAGACTGCCCGCAATATGAACTCGTTGAGCCGCTACTCACGCTCAAACGCAATCAATAAGGAGTGGATTGACCGCTATCTCAACGAGGCACACTCTTACGGCTTGACCTCCGTCCGCTGCCATGTCAACATCATGGCATGGAGCGATGACGCTGAGAAACTGCGACGCATCAAGAATGATGTAGGTAGCCAGTTGGCGACAATGGGCTGTATGCCACGGCATAACACCATCGACTGCCCGACACTGTTCTGGTCGTCGATGCCCGGCAACGAGGCGGATTTTCCAGCCGAGGAAAGTTTCTATACTTTCATTGAGCCGGCCGTGTGCTTCTTCACTGCCGAAACCAACTACCGCAGTAGTCTGTCGCCTTTCGGTATCAAAATGGTTGACCGCCTTACAGGAAAGCCGATACACCTTGACATATCGGATGAGCCGATGAAGAAAGGTGTCACTACCAACCGTAACAAGTTCATTCTCGGGCCGTCAGGCTCCGGCAAGTCGTTCTTCACCAACCATTTTGTCCGGCAATACTATGAACAAGGAGCGCATATACTCCTGATTGACACCGGCAACTCTTATGAGGGTCTTTGCAATCTGATTCATAATAAGACGCATGGCGAGGATGGTGTCTATTACACTTACACCGAGGACAGTCCGATTTCTTTCAATCCATTCTACACCGATGACGGAGTCTTCGATGTGGAGAAGAAAGACTCTATCAAGACACTGCTCCTGACACTCTGGAAGTCAGAGGACGACAGAGTGACAAAGACCGAGAGCGGCGAATTGGGTTCCGCGTTGTCGATGTTCCTCGAAAAAATGGCTAAGGACAAAAATATCGTGCCATGCTTCAACTCATTCTATGAGTTTATGCGTGACGAGTATCGCGCTGAAATGGCACAGCGTCCTATCCCCATCTACAAGCAGGATTTCGACATTGACAACTTCCTGACCACTCTCAGACAGTATTACCACGGTGGCCGTTTTGACTTCCTTCTCAACTCCAAAGAGAACATCGACCTGCTCGGTAAACGCTTCATTGTCTTTGAAATAGACAGCATCAAAGACAACAAGGAACTTTTCCCGGTGGTGACAATTATCATCATGGAGGCTTTCATCAACAAGATGCGAAGACTCAAAGGTATCCGAAAAGTCCTTATCTGTGAGGAGGCTTGGAAGGCTCTTTCCTCGGCTAACATGGCGGAGTATATGAAGTACCTCTATAAGACTGTGCGTAAATACTTTGGCGAAGCAGTCGTAGTAACGCAGGAGGTTGACGACATCATTTCTTCGCCGATTGTCAAGGAGACTATCATCAACAACTCGGACTGTAAGATACTTCTGGATCAGCGCAAGTATATGAACCGCTTCGACCAGATTCAGGAATTGCTCGGTCTAACCGACAAGGAAAAGGCGCAGATACTCAGTATCAATATGGCGAACAATCCCAATCGGCTCTATAAAGAGGTGTGGATTGGACTTGGAGGCACACAGTCAGCGGTCTATGCCACGGAGGTGTCAACGGAGGAATATCTCTGTTACACCACTGAGGAAACGGAGAAGATTCAGGTACTCAACAAAGCTAAGCAATTAGGAGGCGACACCGAAGCTGCCATCAAGATGCTCGCCAACGAGAGGAAGGAGGGTGTGACATGAAAATTCCCAAAGCGTTTCACCCCATTCTCGGAGTGCTGACAGGATTTATCCTTTTCCTTGCCGGTATTGCAATCCTGACTTTAGTATTTGTCGGAGTGGTCAAAGCCGCCAATTATGCCGCGCCTTACTTTGCCGAGGTTGCCCAAGGCTTCCATTTGCTAATCCATAGAATATTGTCGCTATGAAAATTGCAATAACCATCGTGAAGGTGCTTATGGTAATCACTTTCGGACTGATAACCGGACTTACAGTGCTGCTCATGTTGCCGTTGCTGTTCACCTTCGCTCTAATCAAAATCATAGGTGGTGCCGCCGCCTCAATCCGATAACCGCAAAATCCAAACAAAAAAATGAAACAACTGAAATTTCTATTTCCCCTCATTGCCCTGTGCCTCCTGTTAGGCACAGGCAGGGCAAACGCCCAATGGACGGTCATTGACCCGTCAAACATCGCCCAAAGTATAGTAAACTCTTCAAAGTCACTCGTTCAGGAGTCACAGACCGCAACCCACATGGTCAAGTCGTTTCAGGAAACGGTAAAGATTTACCAGCAGGCGAAGAAGTATTACGATGCCCTACAATCGGTCAACAATCTCGTCCGCGACGCCCGCAAGGTGCAGCAGACCGTCCTGATGCTCGGTGACATCTCCGGCTACTACGTCAACAACTTCAAGAAGATGCTGACCGATCCCAACTTCACAAGCGCGGAGTTATCGGCTATCGCCTCCGGCTACACCCGTATTCTCGAAGAAGCCAACGGCGTACTCGGCGATCTGAAACAGGTGGTCAACATCACGACGCTCTCCATGACAGACAAGGACAGAATGGACGTGGTCGATGACTGCTACAAAGAGATGAAGCGTCTGAAGAACCTGACGGCGTACTTTACCAACAAGAATATCTCAGTGTCATACCTCAGAGCCAAGAAGAAGGCAGACACCCAGAGGGTTGTTAACCTCTATGGCGACGGTTCTGAAAAATACTGGTAATGCCTATGCTGTGCGCGATTGATTTCTCAAATCTTCACTCCATACTCCGGTCGTTGTATGACGAAATGATGCCTCTGTGCAGCGACATGGCGGGAGTGGCCCAGAGCATAGCCGGACTCGGTGCGTTGTTCTATGTTGCCTACCGCATCTGGCAGGCGTTGTCAAGAGCCGAACCGGTGGATGTGTTCCCGCTCCTGCGTCCCTTTGCCATCGGGTTCTGCATCATGTTCTTCCCGACGGTGGTGCTCGGCACCATCAACTCGGTAATGTCGCCAATCGTGCAAGGCACCGCCTCGATGCTCGAAGGGCAGACACTCGACATGAAGAAGTACCGCGAGGAGAAAGACCGGCTGGAGTATGAGGCGATGATGCGTGATCCATCCACCGCTTACCTTGTCGATGATGCCGAATTTGACAGGCAGATTGACGAACTCGGAGTGACTGAGGTGGGCACCGCCGCCGGAATGTATATCGAGCGTGGAATGTATAAGGTCAAGAAGGCTATCCAAAACTTTTTCAGGGAGTTGCTTGAAATGCTGTTCCAAGCCGCATCGCTGACAATAGACACGATAAGGACATTCTTTCTCGTCGTGTTGGCGATACTCGGACCGATAGCCTTTGCAATATCGGTGTGGGACGGATTCCAGAACACCCTCGTCCAGTGGATTTGCCGATACATTCAGACTTACCTCTGGTTGCCTGTGGCAGATTTATTCTCCACAATCCTTGCCAAGATTCAGGTACTGATGCTACAGAATGACATTTCGGAACTGACTAATAATCCGAATGTTGACCTCGACGGAAGCAATACCGCTTATATCATTTTTATGGTCATCGGCATAATTGGCTACTTCACAATCCCGACCGTTGCGGGCTGGATTATTCAGGCAGGCGGCATGGGCAGCTATAACCGCTCTATCAACAACACCGCCATGACCGGAGGCTCATGGGCAGGTAGCATCGCCGGAGGTGTAGCGGGCAATGTCGCAGGTCGAGCCGGAAAGTTGCTCAAATAGTATTCTAACTCTATTCAAACATTGATTAAATGGAATTTAAGTCATTAAAAAACATCGAGACCTCTTTTCGGCAGATAAGGCTGTTCGGCATAATCATGGTGTCGTTATGCGCCTGTGTCGCCATCGGTGCCGTGATACTCTCCCTGAACTTCGCCGAAAAGCAGCGCGAAAAAATCTATGTCCTTGACAACGGCAAGTCGCTGATGCTTGCCTTGTCTCAGGACATGGAGCAGAACAGGCCGGCGGAGGCGCGTGAACATGTCCGACGCTTCCACGAGTTGTTCTTTACCCTGTCGCCCGACAAGTCGGCGATTGAACACAACATCAACCGCGCCATGTCATTGGCCGACAAAAGTGCCTACAACTACTACTCCGACTATGTGGAGAAAGGCTACTATAACCGAATCATAGCCGGTAACATAACGCAGGTGCTTCAGGTGGACAGCATTGTCGCCGATTTCAACGACTACCCCTATCAGGTCAGAACCTACGCCCGGCAGATGATTATCCGCCAGAGCAACGTGACCGAAAGGTCGCTTATCACGAATTGCCGTCTGGTGAATACGGGTCGCTCCGACGATAATCCCAACGGCTTCATGATCGAGGGTCTGACGATTTTAGAGAACAAAGATTTGATAACCACAAAACGAACCTTATCCCAATGAGCATAAAACAGAAAATTCAAAACCTTGTGTCACCCTTATATAATAAGGTGTGGCACGGCGTCAAGGGGAAAATCAGAGAGCGGCTGAAAAAGGTCTGCGATGATATGCCCCACAAGCAACGCCTTACGGTAGTGACCGTGCTTCTCACGGCTTTCGTCCTGATTGCCTTCTTTGTCTTCGGTCACGCCTGCTACAAGATGGGAGCCGGTCATGCACGGCAGGCTATCGAAGTAGAGCATATCCGTCAGCTGGAACTCACGACCAACGACAATTCCGATGTCTCACCTAAAATAATTGAATATGAAGCTCCTCGATGACCTCAAAGCGAAATTCGCCCCAAAGACTCCGGCGGAGCGTGAGCGACTGAAAAGAATTGCGGTATATACGCTGCTGACTCTTTCGTGCCTTGTCTGCCTCTGGCTTATCTTCGCCCCGAGTGGCGAGGAAGAGACTGTCAAGGGTAAGGCAAACACCGAACTGCCCGACGGTACAACCGAGGGGATGCCCGAGTCCAAGATTGCCGCATACGAACAGGAGGCGATGAAAAAGGAGAAAGCGCAGAGCGACAGCACAATCAGTGCGGTGACGCTCCAGCTCGACACCGTGACCGCTCCGGCGGAACCTGCTGTTCCCGATGAAATCCAGAACTCGGCTAACGCCTACCGGCAGGCTCAGGCTTCCTTGCAGGACTTCTATGTCCCCGATTACAGCCAGACCGAACAGGTGGCGGAGTTACAGGCACGCATCGACGAACTGGAGATGCAGAACGCCATGGCTCAGCAGCAGACACAGCAGCCCAATGAGATGGAACTACTCGAAAGGTCGTACCAGCTTGCCGCACAGTATATGGGCAATGGCAACGGCAATTATCAGGCTTCGCCTCAGTCCGATGAAAAAGGCAAACGCAACGTGCAGCCGGTTCAGAATGTGACCCACAATGTGGTATCGATCCTTAGTGCCGCCACTAACGAGAGAGGTTTTAACACCTCTGTTGGTATGAAGCGGTCTGTCGGCAAGAATACAATCGACGCGGTCATAGCCGGAAACCAGTCAGTCACCAACGGGCAGTCGGTAAAACTGAGAACCACCGAACCTATGTGGATAGGCAACAGGCTTATTCCCCGGAATACTACCATTGTCGGTGCCGCCCGATTGCAGGACGAGCGGTTGGAGATTGAGATTACCTCGGTAGAGACAAACGGCTCGATCTATGAGGTGGAACTGAAAGTCTATGACTCCGACGGTCAGGAGGGTATCAATATCCCCAACTCTATGGAGTCTGACGCACTCCACGAAATCGGCGCCAACATGGGCAGCACGATGGGCAGCTCAATAAATATCTCCACCGATGCCGGCGCACAGATAGCCTCCGATGTAGGTAGAGGTCTCATCAACGGCGTAAGCCAATATCTCACAAAGAAGATGCGCACAGTCAAGGTGCATCTTAAATCCGGGTACAGGGTAATGCTTTACCAGCCCGAAAGCAATTAACAAACCACAAAATCCAACGTAAATTTTTATGAAACTGAAAACATTTATTCTCTCAGCCATCGCCGTCATCGGCATGGCAACCCCGGCTTTTGCCAAGACAAACAAAGTAAATAACACCGAAAACAACGTGTCTTCTGACACTGAACAGGTCGCCACTCAGGTAGCCGAACACGAAATGAATGTGTATGGCGACAACTACACCGACGGCGACAAGTTTGACGGTCTGACCCGCAAAGTGGGTTTCGACCGCATGATTCCGCCTCACGCGCTGGAGGTCTGCTACAACAAGACCACTCACATCATCTTCCCGGCTGAAATCACCTATGTCGACCTCGGCAACGAGAACCTTGTCGCCGGTCTCGCCGACGGTGCAAAGAACGTGCTGCGTGTCAAATCTGCCTTCAAATCGTTCAAGCAGGAGACCAACCTCTCGGTTATTACCGAAGACGGTAGCTACTACACATTTAACGTCAAATTTGCGAAGGAGCCTCTGCTTCTGAGCATTGAGATGACCGACTTTCTCCACGACGGCGAGGCAGTGAACCGTCCTAACAACGCCCAGGAGGTGTATCTCGAAAAACTCGGTCAGGAGTCGCCGATGCTTGTCAAACTGATCATGAAGTCAATCCACAAGCAGAACAAACGCGAGATAAAGCATATCGGCTCCAAGCGTTTCGGGGTGCAGTTCCTTCTCAAATCCATCTACACAAACAACGGTATGCTTTACTTTCACACGGAATTGAAGAATACAAGCAATATCGCCTTCGACATCGACTATGTGAGTTTCAAGATTGTGGACAAGAAGGTTATCAAGAGAACTGCCATGCAGGAGCAGGTTATTGAACCGCTCCGCGCCCAGAACTATGTGACGGTGGTACACGGCAAGTCCTCCGAAAGAACGGTGTTCGCTCTGGAGAAATTCACTATCCCCGACGACAAGCAGCTCGTTATCGAGATCGCCGAGAAGGAAGGCGGTCGCCGTCAGTCCTTTGTGGTCGATAACGAAGACATCGTGAGAGCCAACGTAATTGACGAATTAAGCATACAGTAACCTATGAGAAAAGCGATAATGATAATCGCTGCCATGCTCAGCCTCTTCGGAGGCCGGGCAATGGCCCAGCGATGCCTCCCCGGAATGTCAGCCGTGGAAATCAAGGCTGACATGGCAGACGGTTTCTATACCGGCAAATCCCGCGACTGCGGCTATGACCTCGGTGTGTTCTACTCGGTATTCACAGGAAGCCACGGCAATACATGGTCTTTCGGTGGAGAATTTCTTCAGACCTTCAAGCCCTATGGCGAGAAAGGTCGTATCCCGGTGGCTCAGTTCACAGGTGAGGCTGGATCTAATCTCCATATCCTCAGCGACTATACCATGACATTCCACCTCTACGGTGGCATATCCGCTCTTGCCGGATATGAGACGGTCAACTGGGGTAAGAAAACGCTCTCGGACGGCTCGACGCTCCATGACGGCGACAATTTCATATACGGCGGTGCGCTCAACTTGCAGGCGGAGTTTTATCTCTCCGATAAAGTAGCCCTGACAGCCAATGTCAAAGGTCGGTTCACTTTCGGGAGCGATGTTCAGATTTACCATACAACATACGGTATCGGTGTCAAATTCATAATTGAATAGGCTATGAGATACACGAAAAATGACATCAGGAATATCCCGCTGACAGAGTTCATGGCGGCTCTCGGCGAAAAGCCTGTCAAGGCTTTCGGGGACATGAAACTCTATTATGCCCCGCAGCGCGATGACTCGGAGCCGATGTTAGTGGTCGATACCAACACCAACCGATGGTATGATCATGCCACTGACCAAAGCGGTGACATTCTCGACCTCGCTGCCCTGAAGATGAATCCCAATCTCTACATGGATCCACGCGACTTCATTCTCAAATACATGAACGAGTATGAGCAGGGCAAGGAACTTTCGGCAATGGCACGTCGCCCACAGCAACCAACGATTATCAACCTCGATATAAAGAAAGTGAAACTCACTGACTTTATGAAAGCTCTCGGTCAGGAACACCCGGTGGCGGCTGACGGTAATCTCCGTATTTACAATGCTCCCTACGATGACAAACTCGGTCCGACAATGGTAATCAACATCGAGACTAATCTCTGGCGTGATACCAAGTCCGGCGCATACGGCGGAATCTATGACCTCGCCTATGAGTTGACCGGCTCGTGTAATATGTCGGAACTTAACCGATATATCGCCTCTGAAATGTCGGTTTTGGATAAGACCAAAGACAAGGGACAGAAGATAGAGCCTCCCAAACAGGAGCAGGAGCCTGACAAACCCAACCGGAAGATGCGCTTATGAACATCGACGACATCAGGAAAATCTCGCTTATCGAGTTTTTGAATCAGTTAGGTTATCAGCCGACCGGACGCGACAGCAAAGGTCTGTGGTTCTACGCTCCGTATCGCAGTGAAAGAAAGCCATCGTTCCATGTCAATCCCCGCAAGGGGATATGGTTCGATTTTGGTAGCGGAGCCGGCGGCGACATTTTCACTCTTGCCGGAGAACTGTGCAACTCCAGCGACTTCATCAGACAGGCGGAGTTCATCGCCGAGAAGATGCAGATGCCTATAGCAAAGCCCTATAAGCCTGAGCCGTTCATCGAGCAGCCGACCTTTGAGGATGTGAGAGTCTCAAAACTGGAATCGCCGGCATTGCTGAAATATCTCGCTGACAGAGGTATCCCCCGGAATATCGCCCAGCGATGGTGTGTGCAGGTCGATTACAGACTCCACGACAAAGACTACTATGCCATCGGCTTTGAGAACAACGCACATGGATTTGAGTTGCGTTCGTCTTTCTTCAAAGGCTCGTACCCGCCCAAGCACATAACCCACATTGCAGAGGGTAACGCCAGATGCAACGTGTTTGAAGGCTTCATCGACTTTCTTTCAGCGGAAAGGCTCGGACTGAATGACGGTTCCGACTCAGTTGTACTCAACTCCGTTGCCAATGTCGGCAAAGCCCTGACAATCCTCTCGGACTATTCCGTAATCGCCTGTTACCTTGACAATGACGAGGCAGGGCGAGCCGCCCTCGCCAGACTCCGCAGGGAGTTGGGCGACAAGGTAATGGATAAGTCCGCTCTCTATCCAGACCACAAGGACCTCAACGAGTTCCTTGTGGCTACCCAACCAAAAATTTCAAATAACTCAAAATTAAAACTCTGAAAACAACATGAATACAATTCTGAATAAAATCGGCGAAACCCGCCTCACTCCCGCCCGTTTCTTCGGGTTCTGGATTGCACTCTTTGCAATCGTTATCTCTCTGACCTCCTGCTCCGACGACCTCGATGTGCAGCAGTCCTATCCGTTCACGGTGGAAGTCATGCCATACGGCGATAAAATTACTAAAGGGCAGACCGTAGAACTGCGCTTCGAGATCAAGCCCGAAGGAAACTATGCCAACACCCTCTATACCATCCGCTACTTCCAGTATGACGGCGAAGGCACGCTCAAACTTGTTGACGGTCCCGTGCTGGTCAACAACGACCGCGTGCTCCTCGAAAGCAAGACCTTCCGCCTGAACTACACCGCCAACTCATCCGAGGCTGTGAAATTTGGGATATGGATTGAAGACAACTTTGGGTCGACCCCGTGGCAGCAGACCTTCGAGTTCAACAGCAAAGACAACGGAGACGATAGCGGCAAGACACCCGGCATCATCAACCCTGTCAATCCCGGAACCATAACACCCATCGGCTTATGAAAAAACTACTGATATTCCTCATGGCGTTAGTGACCCTCGCGGTCACTACGCCAACCTTCGCCGCCAAACGGTCGATAATGGAACTGCCGCTCTTTGAGCGGGCAGTCCTGATAATCAAGAAATTTGAGACGCTCCATAAGCCAAAGCACTGGCCGTATGTCGGATACGGTCATCAAGTTCAGCCGGGCGAACCCTATCGCCGAGGCTGTCAGCTTACCGAGGCACAGGCTGACGCACTGCTCCGCAAAGACCTCGCCAAGTTCTGCGCTCTCTACTCCCAATACGGCAAAGACTCAGTTCTTCTCGGCGCACTCGCCTACAACTGCGGTCCCGGAGTAGTCAACAAGTCAACCGTCCTGAAAAAGTTAAAGCGTGGCGACCGCAACATTTTCAAGTCCTACACCTCTCACTGCCGCTACAAGGGCAAATTCCACAAAGGAATTTATACCAGAAGGCTGACAGAGTTCGCCGCTCTCTATAAAAAATAAAAAGAGGAACACTTGTGTTCCTCAAAATTAGTGGCAGGGTGGGATTTGAACCCATGGAGCCTTCATCGCAATATATGGATACACCAACCATTCTCCTGCTAACTTTCTGTTTCGGACTGCCGCAACAGCCCCTACCGCCTTCATAATAGTTGTTTTCATACTTGAATCCTCCTTTCCAAACGTACTAAAGAGCGTTGCCCCTCCGATAAACAGATTAAAATAGTCAGGCATAGGAAACCCAAGAGAGCAAGAGATTAGGCTAATGATTACGACTAAGCGTATTTATACACACAAAATTAAGAAAAATATTACAATGTGCCAAATCGCCGCCTGTGGCGGCCGAAATTTTTGACATAAATGAGCGGGCGACTTCATCACGAGGTCGTCCGCTCTGACTATGAAACATCTTATGCTGTTATTCTTTCTTTGATGAGGTGAGTGTTGGCGTTGATGAGTCTGATTATCCGGTCGTGATACTCGGTGTTCTGATTGCAGACACCTCTTGACTGAACCACCTTTAGCGTTTTGAGGTCAACCTCGATGGTCTCGATTATTCTGCCGTCTATTCTCGCTGAGAAGATAAGGCTATCCTCACGCTGGTCATAGGCTGCGCTGAACAGACATATATGCTGACTTTCAGCCTCCTGTCGGTATTCCTCAACGCTTTCCAATACCTTGACCTCAATCTCTCCTTCATTGATACGGATGCCGAAGAACTTTTCTTTCTGCTCTTTGAAACTCGCTTCCCTCTCTTGGGCTTTGCGTATGTCCTCGGCTTTCTTCGCCTTCTCTTGGATAGTCTGGAGTTTTCTCACATATCGGTCGTGTTCCTCTTGGAGATTGGCGGGACAGATGTACTTGGGTGATTGTATGTCCCTGCCACAACGTTCCAACATCTTGATGTAGTCTATCCACATCTGCGAGTTATTGACCTTGTAGCCATTGCGGTTGGCTATCTTGATAGTGTTCCAATAGGTGTTGATGTCTGCCTTGTTGGTGGGTCTATAACATAAGTATCGGAGCAATTCTATCTCGTTGGATTTCATAAGTGTTTCCGCCTTGGGGTTGGTTAGCAACTCTTGGAAGAGTGTCACGGGGTGGATATGGTGGCAACTGCCTTTGAAACCATTGCGCTTGATTGTGTCAGTTACCTTGATGCGTGGATAGACCCATTCATCGGATATGCGTTGGTAGGCTTCGTTGTCACGCCTTATCTCCAATGGAGAGCCAAAGGCGAAACTGTCTATGTAGGGTCCCAAAGTTCTCTGCAATCCCACTACGGTGGTATTGCCCTTGCAATCAATCCAATAACTGCCGATTTCAAGAAAGGCTGCCTTTGCCTTCATTCCCTTGCGCATTTCAACCATCATCAGGAACATTCTTACAACCTGATACCCTTCCATAGTTGTGATTACGTTGAAATAGGACTTGTCACGGATTACCCGCTCTTTGGTGTCCTTGATTTCAATCCGTGTGCCACATTCGGGACATAGGCACGTTCCGTTGCGGTTCTCCAACCACTCGTGACCGCATTTCATGCAGGTACACATTCCGTTCTTCAACCTATAGCCATAGTGATTGATGGTGGAGTTGAGAGCCCAATTCATTTGGGGAGTGGTGAGCGGGCGAAGTCGCCCACTCAGTTCCACTATATGCTGTTGCTTTTGATTACGGGGTTTCATAGTCTTGGGGGTGTTTAGAGTTCATCAAATAAGTTGGGGATTGAGTCAATCTCCGCTCCGGCTTTGGGAGCGGTGGAGGTCGGCTTGGGTTGAGCCTTCGGCTGAGATTGTCTGCGGAGTTCTCGGATTTGTTCCTGCTTGAACTGCTCCATAGCCTGCTCTTTAAGTTCGGCTTTGTCTTCCTCGGTGAGTTGGTCTTTGGAGATTACCACCTTGCAGTTGATAGGTTTGCCGATTTCCTCTGCTGTGCAGTCGCCATCCCAATAGTGCATGGCAAGCGAATACACCTCATCGTTGGTCATTACGCTGACACCCTGACGCTTAACTTCGTTCAATATGAACTGACAGCACTCGGAAAGGGACTTAGAGGGGTCTGCATAGCGGATAGCAAACAGATTGTCGCTCTCTGCACGGCTATCAAGATAGTTGCGGATAGCCTCGATAAAATTCTCAGATGATTTCATAGTCGTATATTTTAGAAAGTTAATACCCAATAGATTATTGCTATTACTGTCAGTATGGAGATTAGCCTCCCCACACCTCGGAGTATCGGTCGGACTACCACCCACATCACCACTGCCACAACTAAGCCGATGATGACACCTGCCACATTCGCCACAACTTTGATTATGCGGTATTGATGGGAGGTTTGGTGAGTCTTGCCTCGACCTAAATTTCTAATATGTTGATTTGTAGCTGTCATATCGGTGGGTGCTTTTTTTTAACCATGCGTCTAATGTGTAAATACTCATTGAAAAGTGGGCCAGGGCGCTCATTGAAAAATGGGCCACCA
>ERZ1027089.407-NODE-407-length-23159-cov-7.087344_pt1 | contig 23159 bp, 18 predicted proteins | sample MGYA00519412_ERZ1027089 | MGnify/ENA primary metagenome ERZ1027089 (study PRJEB26926, sample SAMN06164433) | human gut metagenome | biome: ENVO:00009003; feature: ENVO:2100002; material: ENVO:00002003 | host: Homo sapiens | place: USA | collected 2012 ... | reverse complement strand
TCTACACCTATTAAGTCGTCGGCAGCGTCAGATGTGTATAAGAGACAGCTATTACCTCGGATAAGTCTAAATTGATAAGGATAATTAAAAAAGCAGGAGTCATCGCAGCATGGCTCCTGCTTTGGCAGCTTGCGGCGCTCGCAGTGGGCAGCAGTTTTCTTTTCCCGTCACCGCTGACGGTGCTGCGCCGCCTCGGCGAGCTTTGCGTGACCAAGGAATTTGCGCTCGACTGCCTCGGCTCGCTGGGCAGGATCTCGCTCGGCTGCTTCTCGGGCATAGTGTTCGGCTCTCTGCTCGGCGCGGCCACTGCGTTCTCGAAGCCGCTGTATGATTTCTTCAGCCCGCTGCTCACCGTCATCAAAACTACCCCCGTCGCCTCGTTCATAATCCTGCTGCTCGTCTGGGTCAAGCGCAGCGGAGTGCCCGTCGTGATAGCGTTCCTGATGGTCGTGCCCGTGATGTGGTCGAATGTCTCGGCCGCCGTCGCCGACACCGACACGCAGCTGCTCGAAGCGGCGAAGGTCTTCCGCCTCAGCAGATTTCAGAAGCTGCGCCATGTCTATATCCCGTGCGCCCTGCCGTCCTTTGCGGCGGGCTGCAAGACCTCGATAGGCTTCTCGTGGAAGGCGGGCATAGCCGCCGAGGTGCTCTCCACACCGCGCAACTCCGTCGGCTCGGAGCTGTATATCGCAAAGATAAATCTCGAATACGCCGATCTTTTTGCCTGGACGGCGGCAGTCATTCTGATGAGCTTCCTTGTCGAGAAAGCGCTCGTGCTGCTGCTCGAGAAGCTGCTGCTGCGCCGAGTTCGGGGCGGGGAGGTAAAGAAATGATAATACTTAAAAATATCTCCAAATCCTACGGCGGCAAGGCGGTGCTCGACAACGTGAATATCGAGATACCGGGCAGCGGCGTTTTCGGCATTTTCGGCGCGTCGGGTCAGGGCAAAACGACCCTTATCCGCCTGCTCTGCGGGCTTGGGAAGCCCGACGGCGGCGAAATAATCGGCTCGGACGGCATGAATTTCTCTGTCGTGTTTCAAGAAGATAGGCTCTTTCCCTCGCTCACGGCTCTGGGCAACGTCAGCCTCGTCTCGGACGAAACGACGGCGCGGCGGCTGCTCGATCTGGTCGGACTTCACGGCAGCGAGGATAAATACCCCGATGAGCTCAGCGGCGGCATGAGCCGCAGAGTGGCTATCGCCCGCGCCCTTGCCTACGGCGGCGACGCTCTGATCCTCGACGAGCCGTTCAAGGGGCTTGAATCCGAACTGAAAGAGCATATCGGCAAGCTGATAAGTGAATATGCACAAACCAAGCCCGTTATTATTGTGACACATGACGAATACGGTAAATCTCTTACGAAAAATTCTGTCATTTTATCGTAGTTTTTGTACGGCATATAAAATTTAACTCTTGCATTTCCTTCTATTTTATACTATACTTATTAGCGAACGGCCCGATCAGGGCGCTTAAATCAATTATAATTTTTGGAGGCAATAATCATGGCAAAGAAACTTATCGCCATCGTCATGGCACTTGCTCTCGTCCTCTCCTTCGCTGCCTGCGGCGGCAAGGGCGACGACACCACCACCGCTCCCGAAACCACCACCGATCCGTTTGACGCTTTCGGTGAGGAGACCACCGCTGCTCCCGCAGAGGATCCCTCCGCGACCGACGCTTCCGCCACCACTGCAGACGACACGACCGCAGCCCCCGCTGCCGCTACCACCGCAGCAGCAGGCGACGCTACCACCGCTGCCGCAGCTAAGGCTCCCCAGACTAAGGAAGAGATCGTTGCTTACTTCAACACCGCTATCAACGCAGCAAAAAAGAGCTCAAAGAGCATCACTTCCAATTATATGGAGCACTCTGTTGCGGGTGAAATCACCGGTATACCCTCAGCTCTTGACTCTGTCGGTCAGAAGCTCATAAAGGATAACATGGGCAGAGACGACAAAAAGACCAATGTCACCTGGACTTCCGCTGCAGATAAAAATGCTAACTTCCCTGTTGAAGGTGAAACATGGGCAAGCAAGCTCACCGCAGCGGATGTTAAGGATGCAGCTCTCAAGGAGTCGAACGGTAAATATATGATCCGTCTTACCACCGTTGCCGACGGCAAATCCTCCTCTCACGATCATGGCACAGGTCATGCTCCGAAGGCGTTTAATGTTGTCCTTCCCGGTATAATCGATGGTTATATCCCCAGCATCGCTAAGAGCCTGTTCCGTGTTGGCACCGTTTCTACATCTTATCCTTCAAGCACCGTTACCGTCACCGTTGACGCTGCTACCGGTCATGTCCTGAGCGCAAAGTACGAGCTGTTTTGGACTCTTTATATTCCCCTCAGCGGCAATGACGTCGTTCTTCCTTTCAAGACCGTAAACGACTACACCATCAATTGGTAACATAAAACAAACTGCGGGGCGTGCCAAGCACGCCCCTTTTGCAATTGCCCGCGCGAACACACAATGCCTCAAGCATTGAATTTTTATGGCTCCCTTGTGTAAAGGAGCTGCCGCGGAGCGACTGAGGGTTTGTCGGGTATTTGCTAAAAGTAAAATTTTGTTGATAGAATAACAGAAAAATTTCAACTCAATCGTAGGGGACGGCGTCCTCGACGTCCCACGAAACGACTGCAAATGTAAAATCATAATCGTAGGGGCGAACTGTGTTCGCCCGCAACATAAAAAACAAAGGAGTTTACCCATGAAGAAAGAAGTTCTCGTTGAAACATCCGCCCGCCACGTCCACGTCAGCCGCGAGGCTCTCGATATTCTCTTCGGCGAAGGCTATGAGCTGACCAAAAAGAAGGATCTCTCCCAGCCCGGCCAGTTCTCCTGCGAAGAGAGAGTAGCCGTCGTCGGCTCCAAGAGCAGCTTCCCCGCCGTCTCCATCCTCGGCCCCATCCGCCCCGCAACTCAGGTCGAGCTTTCGCTCACCGACGCCCGCTCGATAGGCGTAACCGCACCCGTCAGGGAGAGCGGCGATATCGAGGGCAGCGGCTCCTGCAAGCTGGTCGGCCCCAAGGGCGAGCTTGAGATCGAGTGCGGCGTCATCGCCGCCAAGAGGCACATCCACGCCACCCCCGAGGACGCCGAGAAATACGGCCTTGAGGATAAGCAGATCGTCTCCGTCAAGATCGACTCCAACGGCAGAAAGCTCATCTTTGACGACGTCGTCGTCAGAGTCAGCCCCAAATTCGCGCTCGCAATGCACATCGACACCGACGAATCCAACGCCGCTGCCGCCACCCCCGGCCTCATGGGCGAAATTCTTTAATTTCATCTTAATACATAAAACGCACCCGCAGGAGCTTTCGTGCCCCGACGGGTGCGTGTTTTTTACTCTGCCTCAATTTGCTCCGGCTCCTCCGCCTCGACCATCTCGTGCAGCATCGGCGGGCGGAACATTCTGAACGCCTGCTTCTTGACCGAGATCGTCATATCGCCGTTGTCGCCGCCGTATTCGCCGTCGAGCGTCCACGGCAGTTTGGAGCCGTCGAGGGTCTTGACCTCGATATGCGAGCCTTGATAGAGGTGGATGAACCGCTTGTCAAAGTCCTTTTTCAGCACGCTGGTACACACGTCGACCCAGTTCTTTAACGTGCCGGGGTTCTTGACGATGAACACCTCGAATCTGCCGTCGTTAAGGCAGACCTGATCGTTGCTGAGCTTGATGATTCCGCCTACGGTGAAGGAATTCGAGATAGAGCCGAATACAAATTCATCCTCGATTACCTTGCCGTCTATGACAAAGCGCATCGGGATCTCTCTGATATCCTTTACCGTCTTTGTCGCCTCGAGATAATAGGCGAGCTTGCCGATCTTATTTTTCAATTTCTGATCCGCCTTGTAGGCGCAGGCGGTGAAAGCGCCGAAGGACGCCACATATGTAAAGTACCTCTCGCCGAAAAGCCCGATATCGTAGGGGAGCGCCTCGGAGCTGACGATGAGCTGCGCCGCCTTGATGGGGTTGGTCGGCAGACCGAGGGTGTGGGCAATGTCGTTGGTCGTGCCGGCGGGAATGAAGCCTATCTCGGGCCTTTTCTCAAGAGCCATCAGCCCGTTGAGCGTCTCGCAGAATGTGCCGTCGCCGCCCCTGCAAACCACCGTGTCATATTTGCCGCCGAATTCACGGGCAAACCGCGTTGCGTCGCCCGAGCCCGTGGTGTTCATAACGGTGATATTGTACCCGTGGCGGTTAAAGATATTCGTGACCTCGAGCAAATCGTCGCTGTATCTCTTTTTGCCCGAGCGGGGGTTGACTATCATCAGCATCTGCTTTTTCATTCTCTCGCCTGCTTTCATAGGTGATAAAAGAAATTATATCACCTTTTGCCTCATTGTTCAAGCATGGCGGCGGCAGCATTTTTCGCACAAAAAGCCCCTTTTGCCCAAAATGTTTCACGCCATATCCGTAAATTCTGAAATCCAAGCACTAAAAGGCTCCCTTGTGTAAAGGGAGCCATGAGCAACTGCAATCTTTGAACGACATTGTAGGGAACGGCGTCCTCGACGTCCCGAGAGCTACTCTACAATGTAGGTTTTACAACGGTATGGCGAACTTCGTTCGCCCGCCTAAATCTGCACAATATCGCAACATTAAACTGTTGCTATCCTCTCAGGCTCCCTCCCGAGGGAGCTGCCCAGAGAGCTGAGGGATTGACCAATAAACCGTTGTTTGTTTCTTATTCTTTTTTGGAAATCGACCGATCAAACTTCAATCCGTTTTTATTGATTTTTCTTTACAATCCCTCCGTCACGACTTCGTCGCGCCACCTCCCTTTACACAAGGGAGGCGCTACCAACTGCAATTTTTCGGCGCATATCGTAGGGGACGGCGTCCTCGACGTCCCGAGAGTTACACTGCAATGTCGGTTTTACAACGGTAGGGTGAACTGTGTTCGCCCGTGCAAAAACTATCAAGCCGACAGCCTTAATTCGCCTTCTCCTTGAGGAGAAGGTGTCGAGCGCAGCGAGACGGATGAGGTGTGCCGCAGGCAGTTAATTCCACAAACATCAATCCTCCGTCACGGCTTCGCCGTGCCACCTCCTTTTCTAAGGAGGCCACTATAGCAGTCGGCTTGCAGTTAAACCGGCTCCCTTGTGTAAAGGGAGCCATGAGCAACTGCAATCTTTGAACGACATTGTAGGGGACGGCGTCCTCGACGTCCCCTACGATCGGTTTTCCCCTTTCAACGGGCAAAGCCTGTTATATATGCGAAAAACCGCCGGTCGGTCGCCCGATCAGCGGTTTTTGATTATTCAAGCTCGAATGCGCCGGTATAGAGCTGATAATAAACTCCCTTTTCGGCTATCAGCTTCTCGTGGTCGCCGCGCTCGATTATCCTGCCGTGGTCGAGCACCATTATCACATCCGAATTCATGACCGTCGAGAGGCGGTGGGCGATGACGAATACCGTCCTGCCCTCCATCAGCTTATCCATGCCTCTCTGGACTATCGCCTCCGTCCTCGTGTCTATCGAGGAGGTCGCTTCGTCAAGGATCATCACGGGCGGGTCGGCGACGGCGGCCCTTGCTATCGCTATCAGCTGGCGCTGACCCTGTGAGAGGTTCGCGCCGTTGTTGCTCAGCTCCGTTTTGTAGCCCGAGGGCAGTCGGGTGATGAAATCGTCCGCGCCCGCGAGCTTCGCTGCCTCAATGCATTCCTCGTCCGTTGCGTCCAGCCTGCCGTAGCGGATATTCTCCATCACCGAGCCGGTGAAGAGGTTAGTCTCCTGCAAAACGATGCCGAGGGAGCGGCGCAGGTCGGATTTCTTTATCTTGTTGATATTTATGCCGTCATAGCGGATCTTGCCGTCGGCGATATCGTAAAATCGGTTGATAAGATTCGTTATTGTGGTCTTGCCCGCGCCCGTTGCGCCGACGAACGCCACCTTCTGACCCGGTTCGGCGTAAACGGTCACGTCGTGGAGCACCTCCTTGCCCTTTTCGTAGGCAAAATCGACGTCAAAGAGCCTCACGTCGCCTCGGAGCGGGGTGTAGGTCAGCGTGCCGTCACCGTGCGGATGCTTCCACGCCCATTTGCCGGTGCGTTCGCTCGTCTCGGTCAGCTCGCCGTTCTCCTCCTTGGCGTTGACGAGGGTCACATAGCCGTCGTCCGTCTCGGGCTGCTGATCCATCAGCGAGAATATTCTCTGTGCGCCCGCCATCGCCATGACTATGGCGTTGACCTGCTGCGAGACCTGGTTGATGTTGCCGGTGAATTGCTTGGTCATATTGAGGAACGGCACGATGATGCTGATGCTGAACGCCATGCCCGAAATGCTGAAATTCTTAGCGCCGAAGGTCAGGAAAAGCCCGCCCGCCGTCGCAATAAGCACATAGAGCACGTTGCCGATATTCATGATTATCGGGCCGAGGGTGTTGGCGTAGGCGTGCGCCTTGCGGCTGTCCTCATAGAGCGCCTCGTTTATCTTGTCGAAGTCCTCGGTCGCCGCCTCCTCATGGCAGAATACCTTGATGACCTTCTGACCGTTCATCATCTCCTGGATGAAGCCCTCCGCCTTGCCGAGTGAAGCCTGCTGGCGCACGAAGTATTTCGCCGAGCCGCCGCCGACCTTCTTTGAAACAAGGGTCATGGCGACAACGCCGACAAGCAGCAGCATCGTCATCCAAATGCTGTAGTAGAGCATGATGAAGAACACGACCATTACAACAATGCCCGACGAAATGAGGGCGGGGAGCGCCTGAGAAACAAGCTGGCGGAGCGTGTCGATATCGTTGGTGTAGTAGCTCATAATGTCGCCGTGCTTGGTCGTGTCAAAATATTTGATGGGCAGATTCTGCATCCCGTCAAACATCTTGCGGCGCAGCTTGCAAAGGAAGCCCTGGGTGATATACGCCATGAGCTGCTCTCTGACGGTCATCAGGATTATCGCCGCGAGATAGAGCGCCACAAGCACCGCTATCATCGGGAATATCTCTTTGCTTGCCGCCGACCAGTCGCCGACTTTGTACCATTTTTCGATCACTGCGATAACTTTCTGAGTGAATACGGCGGGGATCGCCGAGGCCGCCGCGGTGAGGATAATACAGACCGTCACCACGGGCACGAGCACGGGGTAGCAGCTTATCAGCAGCTTTATCACCCTGCCGAGCACGCCTTTTGCCGGTTTCGGCTTATTCATCGCGCTCACCTCCGTTCGTCTGCTGCTCATAAACCTCACGGTAGATTTCGCTCGAGCCGAGCAGCTCCTCGTGCTTGCCGAGCGCCGCTATCCTGCCGTTCTCCATAACGACTATCAGGTCGGCCTCCTGCACGGAAGCGATGCGCTGAGCAATGATTATCTTGGTCGTTTCGGGTATATATTCCTTGAATCCCGCCCGTATCAGAGCGTCCGTCTTGGTATCGACGGCGCTTGTCGAGTCGTCAAGGATAAGGATCTTCGGCTTCTTGAGCAGTGCGCGGGCAATGCAGAGCCTCTGCTTCTGGCCGCCCGAGACATTCGTGCCGCCCTGCTCGATATGCGTGTCGTAGCCGTCGGGGAACGACCTTACGAAATCGTCCGCCTGGGCGAGCCTACACGCCTCGATTATCTCTTCGTCGGTCGCGTTCTCGTTGCCCCAGCGCAGATTTTCCTTTATCGTGCCGGAGAAGAGCAGGTTCTTTTGCAGCACCATCGCCACCGCTTCACGCAGCGACTCGATATCGTAGTTCCTGACGTCCACGCCGCCCACACGCACGCTGCCTGCGGTCACGTCGTAGAGCCTCGGGATAAGCTGCACGAGCGTAGTCTTGCTCGAGCCGGTGCCGCCGATAATGCCGACGGTCATGCCGGAGCGGATATGCAGGTCGACATTCTCGAGCGCATCTCTCTCGGCTTTCTTTGAATATTTGAAGCTCACGGAGTCGAAGTCCACGGAGCCGTCGGCTACGGAGAATACGGGATTCTCGGGGTTGCGGAGCGCAGGCTCCTCGCCGAGCACCTCACCTATACGTTTAAAGGACTCTGAGGACATCGTAAGGATAACGTATATCATCGAGAGCATCATCAGCGACATGAGTATCTGCACGCCGTAGGTCAGCATCGCCGAGATCTGACCGACGTCAACCAGAGTGCCGCCGCTCGTTATCGTCATCCTTGAGCCGACGATGAGCACGAACACCATATTGAAATTCAAGCAGAACTGCATCAGCGGCGCATTGAGCGCAACTATCCTCTCCGCGTGGGTGAAATCCTTGCGGATATCTTCCGAAGCGGCGCCGAATTTCTTCTTCTCGTATTCCTCACGCGAGAAGCCCTTGACCACTCGCATGGCGCGCACATTCTCCTCGACGGATTCATTCAGACGGTCGTACTTTCTGAATACGCTGCGGAATGCGGGCATGGCCTTGCGGCTGATGAGCAAAAGCCCGAAAGCCAGCACAGGGATGACGACGACGAAGGCCGTCGCAAGCGCGCCGCCCATCACATAAGCCATTACGACGGAGAATATCAGCATCAGCGGGCTGCGGATAGCCGTCCTTATCACCATCATGTAGGACATTTGAGCGTTCGCAACGTCGGTGGTCATCCTTGTCACGAGTGATGAAGACGAAAATTTGTCGATATTCTCAAATGTATAGGTCTGCACCCTGCGGAATATATCGCCGCGCAGGTTTTTGGCGAAGCCCGCCGAGGCCTTGGCGCAGGTGAATCCCGCCAGACCGCCGCAGGCGAGGGAAGCGCACGCCATCAGCGCCAGCACTCCGCCCGTCTCGAGAATATAGCTCATGTCGGCGCCCGCCTTGATACGGTTGACGAGGTTTGCCGTGATGAACGGGATAAACGTCTCGATCACCGCCTCGCCGACGATAAAAATGAGCGTCAGCACAGTCGGCCGCTTGTATTCTCTTACACTTTTCATAAGCCGCCTTATCATATCTTTCCTCCTTGCTCTTACGAATAGTAGTTTTGTATCTTAAATGTTTGGATAAACATTATCACTATAAATCACGCACGTTAAAGGCTCCCTTGTGTAAAGGGAGGCGAGGTCAACTGCGAATTTTCGGAAACATCGTAGGGGACGGCGTCCTCGACGTCCCGCGAGCTACACTACAATGTAGGTTTTGCAACGTTAGGGGCGAACTGTGTTCGCCCGCCTAATTTCGCACATTATTGCAATACTAACCTGTTGTCGGCTTCCTAGGCTCCCTCTTGAGGGAGCTGTCCATAGGACTGAGGGAGTTTTTTCAAAAAAATCAATCAAGCTGCATTCCGCCTGCGGCACACCTCATCCGTCTCGCAAGCTCGACACCTTCTCCTCAAGGAGAAAGCAAATATAACTGCAAAACTGCAAACACTGAGCCAAGTCGGCTCCCTCTGACGAGGGGGGCGAGAACAACTGCGGGTTTTTGGGAATATCCGCAGTCATACGTCGGTCAAAGCTCCGCAACTCTACAGAGATAAAAGACGGAGAACGATAGGTCGTTCTCCGTCTTTTATCGGATGGCTCTGACATTGTTGCTCACAAATGCAGATGCGTGATGCAATATCACGCTATTACATTGTAACTGATTTCATCAAATTTGTCAACTGCTTTTTTGACCCGTTGCAAAATTATACGCTTTTTTGAGTTGTTGTTTGTATTTGCGCAGTCTGCACGGTCGTTGCCTCGACCACCTCAATGAGGTAATCGGCGCTGACCCAGCCCTTCAGCCCGTTGTAGTCGATATAAGCCCAACCCTGCACGGCGCTGACCACGGTCACATCCGTGCCGTTCGGGATCTTGCCCACAACGCTCGAACCTGCCGCCGCCTCGGCTCGCATATTGAGCACGCTGCCCGCCGTTATGACGAGATATCTGCCCGCTGCGAGGGTCGCGCCGCCGTCGGTCGTCTGCTCCGAGGCAGGCTCGGTGGTCTGCTCAAGATATTTTTTATCTACGGTGAGGATGCCCCATTTTCCGTCGTATTTTGCGATGAATACTCCGCCGTCGCCGGGCAGGATCGCCGCGAATTCAAAGCCGACGACCGTCTCGCCCGTGGTGTTCACAACGCCGTAAAGCCCGTTCTTTTTAACGGGCGCAACGCCGCTTCGGAATGTGAACGCCGTGTTGCCGCTCATTGCGTCAAGCTCGGAGACGCTCTCGAAGTCAAAGGGTATGACCGTAACGCCGCTCTCGTTGATATAGCCCCATTTTTCACCTTGGCGGACTGCCGCAACGCCGCTGCCGAAATCCTTTGCGGCGTCGTAATTCAGCGGTATCTCCAATTTAAGCTCCGCGCCGACATAGCCCCACTTTGCGCTCTCCGCAAGTGAGGACGCGACGGGGTAAAGCCCGGGCTGAAGCGGCAATTCGTTTCTCTTTATCTCACCCGCGTAGCCCTTGCCGTCCGTCCACGCGAGATGCTTGCCCGCGTCGCTCCAGCAGGGTACTCTCTCGGGCGAGGTCACACCGTGATACTGCCGATTGGTGACCGTGCCGCTCTCGGCGTCCACAAGCAGGGGATACTCCGAGCGGGGGCAGTCCGCAATGTAGCGGTAGCTGCGCCACTGATCGCTGCAAACGGTGAAGTCGTTGTGCTCGGCTTTCTCTGTTATCTCGCCGCCGAGGGTCATCAGGCCCTTTTTGCCGGTCTTGGCGTCGGTGAACACCGCCATAGTCTCGTTGAGACTCTTGATATCCGAGACATTGGCGAAGCCGTCGGGCACGGTGAACTGCCAACTCTTGTTTTCGCTGTCTTTATTGCCGTCGGAGCGCCCGTGCAGCACGGCTATCACCGCCACGGCGACGAGCACTGCCGCCGCTATGATGCATATCGCGGCTGCGGTGGTGCGGTTTATCGGGCGTTTTTTCTTAAATGTAATATTTTTTGCCGCCATCTATATTTTCCTTTCAAAAAGCGGTTCTCCGCATATATTTCCCTGATTTTACGGCCGAAATTCGGCGAATTATCGGTTACATAAAAGAAGTATAGCACATTATGTAAAAAAGCGCAATTACAAAAGTGTTACAATCTGCACGGATATGTAAACTTCCTTTTGATTTTGAGGGTATATTTTCGCTGTTTCTCTTGACTAATCGCCCTTTTAGTTATATTATTATAGAGTATTATATTCGGCGGTGTGTTCATCGCCAAGGAGGAAAAAAATGAAAGTATTCATGATCGGCGGCACCGGCCTGCTCGGCTGCGAAGCTGCAAGAATCTTCATCGAGAGAGGCCACGAGGTCAAGAGCGTTGCTCTACCCCCCCTTCCCGAAGGAGCACCCATCCCCAAGGAGATGGAGATCGAATTCTGCAACATTTATGAAAAGACCGACGACGAGATCAGAGAGATGATCAAGGGCTTCGATTGCTTCGTCTTCGCCGCAGGCGTTGATGAGAGAGTCGAGTTCCCCGCTCCCGTCTACGACGCTTACTACAAGTATAACATTGCTCCCATCAAGAGGATCCTGCCTCTTTGTAAGGAAGCCGGCCTCAAGAAGGCTGTTATCCTCGGCTCCTACTTCTCATATCTTGCGAAGACCCGCCCCGATATGAAGCTCACCGAGAAGCATCCTTACATCAGAAGCCGTATCGACCAGGAGAACGTCGCATTCTCCTTCGCGGACGACAACTTCGACGTCTCCGTGCTTGAGCTGCCCTACATCTTCGGCACTCAGCCCGGCAGAAAGCCCGTTTGGGTCATACTTATCGAGCAGATAAAGATGATGGATAAGCTGCCCTGCACCATGTATCCGGGCGGCGGCACCGCAATGCTCACCGTCCGTCAGGTCGGTCAGGTCATCGTCGGCGCGGCCGAGAAATCCAAGGGCGCAAAGGCATGGCCCATCAGCATGTATAACATGACCTGGAAGGAATTCCTCAAGATAGTCTATGCCGCCAGAGGCATGGGCGATAACAGAAAGATAGTCAGCATCCCCGCATGGATGATGCGTATGGGTCTCGGCAAGGTCAAGAAGGAATACGCCGCCAAGGGCATCCAGAGCGGTATCGACGTTGACGGACTTGCCGATATCATGGCTCTCAACCTCTTTATCGACAGGAAGTACAGCGAAGAGCTCGGCGCTACCGAGGACGATATCAAGGCTGCTATCTTCGACTCCATCAAGGTCAGCCAGGCCTCCTATGACGGCAAGGTCAAGCTCCTTGAGATGAAAGGCGAATAATTTTTAGCGAGATGGAGCTGTTTATTTAATCAAAGTAAGCAGCTCCATTGTTGTGTTTATTTCAGCAGTTACCGTACCCTGACAAATACCGGATTCGGAAGGAGTTATCGCATGGAAAGCAAGAAATACCTCAGCAAAAAAGAGCTGTGGATGTTTGCCGTAGGCGCAGGCGGGCAGGGCATGATATACGCCATGATGTCGAGCTATGTCAGCGACTACTACGTTAATGTTTTGCAGCTTCCGCTTCTCTTTGTCCTTCTTCTCATGCTCCTCGCCAGAGTGTGGGACGCAATCAACGACCCGCTCATGGGCATGATAGTCGACCGCCACACCACCAAGTGGGGCAAGATGAAGCCCTATATCCTTTTTGCCGCCGTTCCGATAGCCGTCCTCACCGTGCTCATGTATTACAGCCCCGCCGGGCTGAGCAAGACGGGCATGATGGTCTATGTGGCGATAACCTATGTGTTCTGGGGCATGATATACACCATGGCGGACGTTCCCTTCTGGAGCCTGCCGAATGTTTTGACTCCCGACGCAGCCGAGAGAGGCTCCGTCATTTCGCTTGGCAGGACGGTAAACGGCGTAGGCTCGGCCGTGCCCGAGGTGCTTTTCCTCGCCGCAGGCTTCCTGCTGCCCAAGCTGCTTGACACCTCCGACCCGATAGCCTACGATAAGCAGCGTTATCTCATTATCGCCGCTGTCACCGTCGCTATCGGCATAGTCCTCTATGTCAACTCCTATTTCCATGTCAAAGAAAGAGTCGTTATCCCCGATAAGAAGCGCGCGCCGGGCGAGCCGTCGCAGCTCACGAGGATATTTAAGTGCAAGCCCCTCATGCTTGTCATCCTAATGGGCGTTCTCTCCAGCGGCAGATATATGGTTCAGGCTGCGGCTATCCACGTCGCCCGCTACGCCTTCTATATCGGCCCCGAGATAACCCCTGATATGCCTATTGAGGAGAAAACCGCTCTCATCTCCGCCAGCGTCTCGAGCGTCAAGACCATATTCCAGGTCTGCGCCATAGTCGGTATGTTCGGCGCAATGCTCTTCATGCCGCTGCTGATGAAGAAATTCGACTATAAAAAGATAGTCATCACCACCTGCCTGCTCGGCTTCGTTGCGAGCATCTTCACCACCCTTATCGGTTGGTTCAGCGGCAATCTCTATCTCTGCATCCCGTTCGTGCTCGTCTCCTGCATCCCGCTCGGCGTGCTGAACGTCATATCCTATGCGATGATAGGCGACTGCCTCGACTATATGGAGCTTAAAACCGGCTTCCGCGACAACGCCCTCGGCTCAGCCTGCCAAGGCTTCGTCAACAAGCTGGGCAACGCCTTCGCTACCTGCGGCATAGTGCTGATGTATATGTTCATCGGCCTCAAGCCCGAGGATATGCTGAATTCCCAGGTCATCATGGCCGCCACCGAGCTTACGAGGACTCAGAATTTCGCAATGTTCTCGCTCGTCTCCATCGTCCCCGGCGTCAGCCTGCTGCTTTGCAGCATCCCGATGTTCTTCTATAAGATCGCCGGCAAGGAGAAGGCGGATATGCTCAGCGCCCTTGAAGAAAAACGTAAAAATTCCGGCATCGTGATCGAATGATCGCCTCGCACGGTTATCCTATACAGAAAGAAACAGGTGAATTTCCCTTGTCCGCAAAAAAAGATTTAAGAAACGTAGCCATTATCGCCCACGTTGACCACGGCAAGACCACTCTCGTTGATGAATTGCTCAAGCAGAGCGGCACCTTCCGTGAGAATGAGCAGGTCGCCGAGAGAGTCATGGACTCCAACGACCTTGAGCGTGAGCGCGGCATAACCATCCTCTCAAAGAATACCTCAGTCCACTACAAAGGCACCAAGATAAACATCGTTGACACCCCGGGTCACGCCGATTTCGGCGGCGAGGTCGAGCGTATACTAATGATGGTCGACGGCGTCGTGCTGCTCGTCGACGCATTTGAGGGCTGTATGCCCCAGACGAGATTCGTGCTTAAAAAGGCGCTCAATCTCAAGAAAAAGGTGCTTGTCGTTATCAACAAGATCGACCGCCCGAACGCCCGCCCCTATGAGGTCGTCGACGAAGTGCTTGACCTCTTCATCGACCTCGGCGCGGAGGAGGATCAGCTCGATTTTCCCGTCGTCTACGCCAGCGCGAAGGACGGCTACTCGAGCCTCGACCCCAATTGCAGAAGCGGCAATATGCAGCCGCTCTTTGACGCCATTCTCAAGAATATCGACCCGCCCACAGGCGACCCCGACGGCCCGCTTCAGGTGCTCTTTTCGAGCCTTGACTACGACGATTACGTCGGCAGGATCGGCGTCGGCAGAGTCGAGCGCGGCAGGATAAAGAGAGGCCAGCAGGTCTCGCTTTGCAAGACCGACGGCTCGGTGCAGAATGTCCGCATCTCCCGCCTCTATCAGTTCGAGGGTCTTAACAGAGTTGAATGCGAGGAGGCCGAGGCAGGCGACATCATCTGCGTCTCAGGCATCGAGGGCATCAACATCGGCGAGACCGCCTGCGACCCCGAGAAGGTCGAGGCGCTGCCCTTCATAAAGATAGACGAGCCCACCATCTCGATGAATTTCATGGTCAACGACAGCCCGTTTGCCGGCAGAGAGGGTAAATTCGTCACCTCCCGCAACGTGCGCGACCGCCTCTTCAAAGAGGTCGAGACAAACGTGAGCATGAGAGTTGAGGAGACCGACAGCACCGATACCTTCAAGGTTTCGGGCAGGGGAGAGCTTCACCTCTCCATCCTCATTGAGACAATGCGCCGCCAGGGTTATGAATTCCAGGTATCCCGCCCCAAGGTCATATTCAAGGAGCAGAACGGTCAGCTCCTCGAGCCTATGGAGCTGCTCATCGTCGAAGTGCCCGAGCAGTATGTCGGCGCCGTCATTGAGAAGCTCGGCTCCCGCAAGGGCGAGCTTGAGAATATGGGCTCCCGTCAGGGCGGCTCGACCCACCTTGAATTCAAGATTCCCGCAAGAGGTCTCATCGGCTACCGTGCCGAATTCCTGACCGACACCAACGGCAACGGCATCATGAATCAGCTCTTCAACGGCTATGAGCCGTATAAAGGCGATATCCAGACCCGCGAGCGCGGCTCGATAGTCGTCCATGAGACGGGCGTGAGCACCGCATACGGTCTTTTCAACACTCAGGACAGAGGCCGCCTCTTCATCCCCGCGGGCGTTGAAGTCTATGAGGGCATGATAGTCGGCGAAAGCGCCAAGAATGAGGACGTCGTCTGCAACGTCTGCAAGCAGAAGCACCTGACCAACACCCGCGCCTCCGGCTCCGACGACGCTCTGCGCCTTGTGCCGCACACCGTGATGAGCCTTGAGCAGTGCATGGAATTCATCAAGGACGACGAGCTGCTTGAGGTCACCCCCGAGTCGCTCAGGCTCCGCAAGCGCATCCTCTCCAAGGAGCAGCGCATGAAGATGCAGTTCAAGAAAAAATAAGAATCCTTAAAAATATGATTTTCAAAGATAAAACCGCCGTCGCTCTCGGCAGCTTCGACGGGCTACACAAAGGTCATATGTCAGTCATAGCCTGCGCTCTTTCGATGAAGGAGTGCGGGCTTGTTCCTCTTGCGCTCCTTTTCGATTCGCACCCGATGCTCGCCCTCACGGGTCAGGCGCCGCCCGAGATACTCCAAAGCGCCGAGAGAGAAAGATTGCTCACCGAAATGGGCGTTAAATTTGAATATATTTCGTTCAAGGAAATTATGAACCTCACCTGCCGTGAATTTTTCGAGGAAATTCTGCTCAAGCGGCTGAACGCCGCCGCCGTATGCTGCGGCTGGAATTATCGCTTCGGCAGGGGCAACGAGGGCGGCTGCCGCGAACTGAGCGAGCTGTGCGATGAATTCGGTGTCGAGCTGCACATCAGTGACCATGTCGACCTCGGCGGCGAGCCTATCAGCTCCTCACGCATCCGCTTTGCCGTGGAGCAGGGCGATATCCCCCTCGCAAACGCCATGCTCGGCAGGGAATTCAGCTACAGCGCCCCCGTCGTGAGCGGTTATCACCGAGGTCATCTGCTCGGCGCGCCAACGATAAATCAGCGCTTCGAGCCGGATTTTGTCAGACCCCGCAAAGGCGTTTACGCCTCATTTACAACGGTCGGCGGTGTTCGCTACCCCTCCGTTACCAATATCGGGCTTCGCCCGTCCTTTGAGAATGAAGATTTCCGCAGCGAGACCTGCATCATCGGCTTCTCCGGCGATCTCTACGGTCAGGTCATCAAGGTTTCGCTGCTTGATTTTATAAGAGATGAGCAAAAATTCGGCTCCGTCAAGGCTCTGAGCGCTCAAATCGCTCTCGACGCTGCGCGAGCCAAAGAAATATTTGAAAAACGAGGTGACAGCGGCAATGTATGAGTCTTGGGAACAGCTTAAAGCGGATTGCATGGGCTGCCGCAAATGCGACCTGTGCGAAACAAGGACAAATCTTGTTTTCGGCGTGGGCAACGAGAACGCCGAGGTGCTTTTTGTCGGCGAGGGCCCCGGCGAGAATGAGGATCTGCAAGGTGAGCCGTTCGTCGGCAGGGGAGGCAAGCTGCTCGACAAATACCTCGACGCAGTCGACCTCGACCGCAAAAAGAATATCTATATTGCGAATATCGTAAAATGTCGCCCCCCGAAGAACCGTGACCCGCTCCCCGAGGAGCAGGACGGCTGCATTCAGTGGCTACGCGAGCAAACAAGGCTGCTGCGCCCGAAAATAATCGTCTGCCTCGGCAGGATCTCGGCTCAGAAGCTCATCGACAAGAATTTCAAGGTCACCAAGCAGCACGGCGAATTCATCGAGAAAGGCGGCATCCTCTTCATGGGCACCTTCCACCCCGCCGCCCTGCTCAGAAATCCCAACAACAAGCCACAGGCTCTCGAGGATTTTCTCGCCCTGCGCCGCAAAATTCTTGAGGTCTGCGACCATACCTATTAAACCGAATTCGGAGAAAAAAATATGATTCGGAGTTTTTGCTGAGATTCAATCGACAACCCCTCCGTCACGACTTTGTCGCGCCACCTCCCTTTACACAATGGAGGCGAGGGCACATGCAATTTTTCGGCGACATTGTAGGGGACGGCGTCCTCGACGTCCCGAGAACTGCACAAAAATGTCGGTTTTACAACGGTAGGGGCGAACTGCGTTCGCCCGCCGGAGTTTGCACAATGCCGCAGTATTTAACTGTTGCCCACCTCTTAGGCTCCCTTTGACGAGGGAGCTGCCCGAAGGGCTGAGGAAATTTTTGTAAAAACCAAGGCCCACAGTCACCTCGCCTTCTCCTTGAGGAGAAGGTGTCGAGCATAGCGAGACGGATGAGGTGTGCCGCAGGCAGTCCTCACATTATCGCAATATTGACCTGATGCCAACATCTTGAGGGAACTGTCGCATAGCGGCTGAGGGAATTCTTAAAAACAACCGATAACCCATCAATCTCAACAGGCAAACGACCCAAATCAACAAATGATTTTTCTTTTGGAGAAAATATGAAATACAATGCTGAAAATTATGACGTCGCCGTGATCGGCGCAGGCCACGCAGGTATCGAAGCGGGGCTTGCCCCGGCGCGCCTCGGCTGTAAGACCGCCGTTTTCACCGTCAATCTCGACTGGGTCGGCAATATGCCGTGCAATCCCTCGATCGGCGGCACATCAAAGGGTCACCTCGTGCGCGAGATAGACGCTCTCGGCGGCGAAATGGGCGTCGCTGCGGATAAAAACACCCTGCAAAGCCGTATGCTCAATCTCGGCAAAGGTCCCGCCGTCCACAGCCCCCGCGCCCAGGTGGATCGCCGAGCCTACTCCGACTATATGAAGGGCGTGCTCGAACGCACCCCAAATCTCTACCTCCGCCAGGCGGAAATAGTCGATATCACCCGTGACGGCAGCGAATGGGTGCTGCGTACCCGCCTTGAGGCTCTCCATAGAGCCAAGGCCGTCATCCTCGCCACGGGCACTTTCCTTGCGGGCAGGATCTATATAGGCGACGTTTCATACGAGAGCGGCCCCGACGGGATGTTTCCCGCAACCGAGCTTGCCGCTTCGCTCAAGCGCCTCGGTCTGCCCACCCGCCGCTTCAAAACGGGCACTCCGCCCCGCGTGAATCGCCGCAGCGTCGATATCGACCGCCTCGAGCCACAGTTCGGCGACGAGCACCCCGCCGTTTTCTCCTACGACAGCGGCATTGAGGTCAGGAATACCGAGCCCTGCTACATAACCTACACGGGCGCCGAGACCAAGCAGGTCATTCTTGAGAATCTGCATCGCTCGCCCCTGTATTCGGGCAAAATCGACGGCGTCGGCCCCCGCTATTGCCCGAGCATTGAGGATAAAATAGTCCGCTTCGCCGAGAAGGAGCGACATCAGATATTTGTCGAGCCGTGCGGAGCTAAAACTGACGAAATGTATTTGCAGGGGCTTTCTTCTTCCCTGCCGGAGGATGTTCAGCTCCGAATAGTCCACAGTATACCCGGTCTTGAGCACGCCGAATTTCTACGCACAGCATACGCTATTGAATACGATTGCGTCGATCCGCTTTCGCTCCGTCAGACCCTTGAATTCAAGGATTTCCCCGGTCTTTACGGCGCAGGGCAGTTCAATGGCTCGAGCGGCTACGAAGAAGCCGCCGCTCAGGGGCTTGTGGCGGGCATGAATGCCGCATTGAAGCTCCTCGGCAAAGAGCCTGTCATTCTCGACCGCACCACTTCATATATCGGCACGCTCATCGACGATCTCGTCACCAAGGGCTGCTCCGACCCCTACAGAATGATGACCTCTCGCTCCGAATACCGCCTAATCCTGCGCCAGGATAACGCCGACCGCCGCTTGACCGAAATAGGCTACCGCGCCGGGCTTGTGCCGCAGGAGCGCTATGACCGATTCCGCCGCAAGCTGGAGCTGATAGCCGCCGAGCGTAAAAGAGTTGAGGAGCTGTCGATACCTAAAACTCCGCAGCTCGATGAAATGCTTGTTTCACGTGAAACATCTCCGCTTGAGAAAGGCGTTAAAATGGCTGAACTGCTGCGCCGCCCGCAGGTGGATTACGCCGCGCTCGCCCCGTTCGATAAATCCCGCCCCGACCTGCCGAGGGAGATATTTGAGCAGGTGGAGATCGACATAAAATATGAGGGATACATTAAACGGCAGCAGATGCAGATAAATGAGCTGCACCGCCTCGAGGTCAAGCGCCTGCCGCACGACCTCGATTATTCGGCGATAACGGGTCTGCGCCTTGAGGCAATTGAGAAGCTCGGCAAGATCAGACCTGAGACGGTCGGTCAGGCCTCCCGCATCTCCGGCGTTTCGCCCGCGGATATCTCGGTGCTGCTTATCTATCTTGAGAGGAACGGTATTAATGGTGATAAATAAAGAGCTGCTGAGCAGCAACGCTGCCTCTTTGGGCGTTGACCTCAGCGAAGATATGCTCGATAAATTCGATTTGCTTGCTTCGCTGCTCATCGAGCAGAATAAAACAATGAACCTGACCGCCATCACTCAGCCGAATGAGGTGGTAGTCAAGCATTTTGCAGACAGTCTCTCACTGCTCTCCGCCATTGAAGTGCCGCAGGGTGCAAAAGTGCTCGATCTCGGCACGGGCGCAGGCTTCCCGGGGCTGCCGCTGCTGATAGCCCGCCCCGATATCCGCCTGACTATGGTGGACAGCACCGCCAAAAAGCTCGCCTATGTCGCTTCGACGCTCGATAAACTCTCGCTGAGTGCCGAGACGCTCCACGCCAGAGCCGAGGAGGCGGGCAAAGACCCCGCTTACCGCGAACAATACGATATCGTCTGCTCCCGCGCGGTCGCCGCGCTCAATGTGCTTTGCGAATACTGCCTGCCTTTTGTCAAGGTCGGCGGCACCTTCGTAGCAATGAAGAGTGCCAAGGCGCAGGAGGAGTTGCAGCTCGCCGAGAAAGCGATATCGACCCTCGGGGGCAAGATGGTCGGTCAAAAGAGCTTCACTCTCTCCGACGGCGGCGAAAGAACATTAATTATTATCAAAAAGATTTCGCAAATTCCGCCGAAATATCCTCGTCCGTCCGCTCAAATCGCCAAAAAGCCCCTTTGATTTTAATCGAATATGCAGTTAAGTGTCGCTTTCGGGCGCACGAAAAAGCTGGACAAACCCCCCGCCGAGTGTTATCATCAAGGTAACGAAACCGACGGGGGGTCAATTATTGAAAAGCGCTAAATACAAAATAGGCGGTCAGATAATACTGATCCCGCAGGAGGATATTTATCCGAACCCGAATCAGCCTCGTTCACGCTTCGATTTCGATGAGCTTGAGGGTCTGGCGCAGAGCATCAGGCAAAACGGCATAATTCAGCCGATAGCCGTGCGGGTCAATGCAAGCGGTAATTATGAGCTGATATCAGGCGAGCGGCGGCTTAGGGCTTCAAGGCTGGTCGGCATTTCGCTGATACCGTGTATAATAATGGAAGCGAGCGACGAGAAGTCTGCGCTGTTTGCCCTTATCGAGAATATGCAGCGAAGCGACCTCGGCTTCTTTGAGGAGGCGAGCGCCATTGAGAAGCTGATAGTCGATTTTAATATGAGCCGCGATGACGTTTGCCGCAAGCTCGGCAAGGCGGCGCCCACTATCTCAAATAAACTGCGGCTATTGAAGCTGCCTGAGGATGTCCGCCTCAAGATAACTCAGGAGGGTCTGACCGAGCGCCATGCCAGAGCGCTGCTGCGCCTGCCGACCCGAGCGCAGCTCGACCGCGCGCTCTCCATAATTTCGGACAAGCGATTGAACGTAGCCGAGAGCGAGAAGCTGATCGACCAAATGCTCTCCGCCGATAAATTGAGCAAAAAACCGACCGTCAAGCTTTTCAAGGATGTCCGCATCTTTGTAAATACCCTGAATCACGCCGTCGACACCATGCGGCGGGCGGGGATAGAGGCGGATTCCGCCAAGAGCGAAACGGATGAATATATAGAGTATATCGTCCGTATACCCAAAACTCGGAGCTGCGTTATCAGAACGAAGCGCTCCTCCGCTTAAATCTGACATCTTCCATACCATATCTTTCTCTTTCACACCCACATCCGGTAGGGAGGGCAGGCTTCACGGTCTGCCCTCCTTGCTGTTTCACGTGAAACATTATTTTTTATATAAAAAGCTTTTATTTTGCGCCGCAATATGCTATACTGTATCTTACCCCATAAAAAACACAGCGGGAGAGATGATTTTGGCGAAAACAGTTGCAATAGTTAACCAAAAAGGCGGCGTCGGCAAGACTACGACCGCCGTTAACCTGACCGCCGCACTCGGCGCAAAGGGATATAAGACTCTGCTCATTGATATCGACCCGCAGGGCAACTCCACCAGCGGCTTCGGCATCAATAAGCGTGAACTTGCAAAGTCGTCATATAATGTACTTATCGGCGGCTGCCCCGCAAGGGAAGCAATAATCAAAACCGAGTTTGACAATGTCTCCGTCATGCCTTCAAGCATGGATCTTGCGGGTGCGGAGCTTGAACTTGTCGATATAGACAAGCGCGAATCAAAATTAAAGACCGCAATTGCCCCGGTCAAGGATGAATTTGACTTTATTTTGCTCGATTGCCCGCCCTCGCTCGGGCTTATCACCTTAAACGGCCTTTGCGCTGCGGATTCGCTGATGGTGCCCATCCAGTGCGAATTTTTCGCCCTCGAGGGTCTGGCGCAGCTTATCTCGACCGTCAGGACTGTTAAAAGGCTCTATAATCCCTATATTGAGATCGAAGGCGTGCTGCTCACCATGTATGACGGCAGGCTCAATCTCACTCAGCAGGTGGTGGACGAGGTCAAAAAGTGCTTTCCAAAGAAAGTCTATTCGACCTTTATCCCGAGGAATGTCAGGCTTTCGGAGGCGCCGAGCTACGGTCAGCCCGTAATGTATTACGACCGCTCGTCAAAGGGGAGCAGCGCATATTCGGCTCTCGCGGACGAATTTTTGAAGCTCAACGGAAAGGGGATATAACATGGCACCCAAAAAGAACGGACTCGGCAGGGGTCTTGGCTCACTGCTTGCAGATAATTCTATAGAAGAAAATAATTCAATTCAGCCCGTTAAACTCGATATAATGGATATCGAGCCGAATAAGGAGCAGGCGAGGAAACAGTTTGACGAAGCCGCCCTCTCGGAGCTTGCAGATTCCATTGCTCAGCACGGTGTGTTGCAGCCGCTGCTTGTCAGACCGATCATCGGCGGAGGATATCAGCTTATCGCCGGCGAAAGGCGCTGGAGAGCGAGCCGCATTGCGGGTCTGACCCAAGTCCCTGTTATAATTAAGGAATTGACCGATGACGAAGCTGCCGTTATTTCACTTATAGAAAATTTACAGCGTGAAGACCTTAACCCTATTGAAGAGGCCTACGGTTTTGCAAGCCTCATCAAGGATTTTGACCTGACTCAGGAGGAGGCTGCCCAGCGTGTCGGCAAATCAAGACCCGCCGTTGCAAACGCTCTCAGGCTGCTAAGGCTCCCGCAGGAGGTCATAGACGCTGTCAGGGAGGGTAAGCTCTCCGCAGGTCATGCCCGCGCCCTTGCAGCCATAGACGACGAAAAAACAGCGATATTTGCCGCAAAGACAGTCATGGAGAAAGGCCTCTCCGTGCGTGAGACAGAGAAGCTGGTCAAAGCCCTCACCGCCGAGAAAAAAGAGAAGAAGAAAAAAACGGCTGCCCGCAATTCTTTCTTTGACGAGGTGGAGCTTTCGCTCAACAACTCCCTCGGCAGGAAGGCGAAGGTGGTCACCAAGAGCGGCAAGGAGAGCGGCACGCTCGAAATAGACTTCTATGATAAGGATGACCTTGCCCGCATTGCCAAAGTTCTCTCGGCGCTTGAGTAACATTATATAAAGCAAAATACCGTATCTCGTGTGAGATACGGTATTTCTGTTATTAAAATAAAAAAGAGATTTAAAAATGAAATAGCCGCCCTATTGGGCAGCTAAATCAAAAGTGTCGGCGTCAACCTATCTTCCCGGGCCGCTTCCAGCCAAGTATTTTCGGCACTGTTGAGCTTAAC
>ERZ1027089.402-NODE-402-length-23293-cov-18.073845_pt1 | contig 23293 bp, 27 predicted proteins | sample MGYA00519412_ERZ1027089 | MGnify/ENA primary metagenome ERZ1027089 (study PRJEB26926, sample SAMN06164433) | human gut metagenome | biome: ENVO:00009003; feature: ENVO:2100002; material: ENVO:00002003 | host: Homo sapiens | place: USA | collected 2012 ... | reverse complement strand
TCAATCTTCACTAACGTTCAGATTGAACCATCCAGGTCGCTACGCTCCCTGGATGTAAATTAAAACAGAAATCAATTGAAGTTAATATTCAAAATATCAAGTTAAACACGTTTAAAATCGTGTATAATCGATCTTCTTGTTCTTTTGATGTCGATACTCCAAATATATTTTCAAACTTCATATATGCGTTCTTATACGCTTTAAAACATGTCTGATCCTAAAACAAATGCTGTTCTTCAAATGCTCAGTCAAGAGCCATACAAAAACATTTCAGCTGAAATGAAAAGTGATATCATTGTAATAATGAAAGTTGCTTTTGATGTCAAGCATTTTGATGCTAAAGTGCTTAGCTATAATGGGGTTACAGGAACATCAATTTTCAGAATGAAAAAGAAACTAGATTCAATGTGCGAAGTTGCGTTTCAGTTGTTGGAGCAACTACAAACATCTGATCAATCGATGTATAGTAAGGTTGTTAACGATCTTCGTTATTTGTAAGGAGATGTGATGACTATATTTGATGGAATGCTATTGTTTATTGTGTTGCTGTGGGTCACCGCAGCATGTGTTGTTAAGATCGATAACAAACAGCACTTAAACGCTATTGAGTATCAACCAAGCACCTGGGCTTTGTTATTTGTAGCGTTGCTATTGTTTGAAACATTCGTCACATTGGTGATTGCAGGGCCATTAATTTTTTGGTTTGGTGCTAGTGAAACACTAAACACAATAATAGCTGCCCATTTAATTGGGGGTAGCGTAGTCTTCATGTACAAGGTTGCAACAATTTTGTTTAATTGAGCTGTTGTCTTTTGTCTTTCTTGTGTGTATCATAATTGTATATTTGGTTAGTTAATGGTTAGTTAAGGAGGAAATGCAATGGAATTTTATCAGATTATTGTTCAGCGTTTGGAAGCGATTGCACATGATGATGATCTTCAGTGTGAGTCAATCCTTAACACCGAGTTTATGGATTCTGACCAGGATAAGCAAGAAAACAAATTAGTCATTCAGACATTGACGAATCGTGCTGAAGGCATTCGGAAAATTGCCACCGTGATCGAAGCAAAGGGTCTCAATGATCTAGTTGCTTTTCGTCAATTGATTATCAAGAAGTTTTTCAATCGTGGTTATACTCCGCTTAGTGGAACGTTTTATCTCGAAGTCGATCGACTAATTACGACATTGGAAACATTGATTAATATGGGTGTTACATCTATTGAGGGACGTGAAGAATGAGTCGAGATGAGTTATTGGTTGTTGGTGATGTACATGGTGAGTTTGATTATCTCGAAGATTTAATTGAATCCACACCGTGTTTTGCCGTAATTGTTGCTGGTGATTTTGGGTTTTGGAAAGCTCCACCTTTCGCTCCACACCCCAATGGACAACAGTTTATCCACCAGTATTATGATTTTGAGGTTCCTGTTTACTTCGTTGATGGGAATCATGAAGATCATAATTCGTTGGAGCAGCTTGTCGAAATTCATGGCAAGAACTGCCCCATTGATATTGGCAGCAATTGTTGGTACATTCCACGTGGTTGTGTCTTTCAGCTAACGAATCCAGTTACAAACAAAACGATCTCAATTCTTGGTCTTGGTGGCGCGTATTCAATTGACAAACATCTTCGAGTCGCTAATGTTAGTTGGTTCGAACAGGAACAGCTTCGTCATAAATATATCATTGATTTGCAACCACGAGACGATATCGATATTATTGTTAGCCACACATGCCCTGAAGTAATTCTTAAACGTGTTGCCAAAACATGTAGTATCCCGTATAATAGAATTATCGAACGTCAGACAGAAAAGTTGCTTGATAATGTTTTTGATATCATCAAGCCTAAGCGTTGGGTGTTTGGTCATTGGCATCAAAGTGCATCGTATCGAGTTGGTGGTACCGTGTTTAATCTGCTGAATATGGCCGATCGTGATGGTTGGTATCGAATTTTGAAGGTTTAGAGAATGAAATTTGTCAAATTCAATTCTATTGATCGTGTTGAAAATATTGTTCCTTCTAAGGATCGTCTGTATCAGCATGCGATTGAGAACGCCACTCAGTGGGTGATCACCGAAAAGATCGATGGCAGCAATTTTTCGATCATCGTTGAGCGTGGAAACCCCGAGTTCAAGATTGCACGTCGTAATGATATCCTTGTTGATGGTGAGGATATGTGGAATTTGGTTTCTGGAAAATCTCGCTTTAATAGACTTGTTGAAAGCATTCGTGAATACATGGAAACCGAATGGTCTGAGTTTGATCAGATCACTGTATACGGCGAGTGGTTTGGTAAGGGGATCATGAAGCGTGTGTTCTATGGTGATGGTCGTTATTATCGTCTTTTTAATGCTGTTGGTGTTAAAGGTGATGATATCGTTCCTTTGGCTTTTAATGAGTTTCAGCAGTTTATTGATCATTTTGGCCTTAATGACATTTTTGTTCCTGTTCTTGCTGTAGTGGAATCATATGAACAGGCAATCAAATACAAGAATGATCTTCCAAGCGTTCTCAGCCCAACGGGAAGCATTATGGAAGGGATCATCATTGAACCTCTTGATGTTCGAACTCCGTTCAAGGTAAAGAGCAAAAATGAATTGTATGCCGAATCAACTAATCATCCAAAGGCTGTTGTAATTCGTAACGGTGATGTTGAACGATTGCGTAATGCATTCATGAATTACATTACGCTAAATCGAATGTATACCGTGTTCAGTAAGCTGGGTTATCCTCGTGAAGGTATTCGTGCTGCGAATAAGTATCTGACTACGTTTATTAAAGACGCGGTTGATGACTTTGTTGCTGATCATCCTGATTTTAAGGATGCTGAAATAGAGGCCCGTGATCGTCGGTACATTACCAATGCTGGCAGTGAAGGTTTTAAACTATTTTCACGCGTATTGAAGGAATTAGCTGAGTAAATGGATGCGGTTATTAAATGTTTTAGTGAATTAATTGCAGCAATTGTTGCTGTTTTGTTGATCGTCTTATATGCGATCTTCTATGCTTTTCTCTTTGTATTGTTCACTGCTTTGATGATTGTCGTAATCCCATTTGGGTTGTTGGTAGCGATCGTCGCAATTTTAATGGATTGTTTTAGTGAAAATTCGAAGCATTAAAAATAAGCTTTATAAGCGTTACCCCGAAATGTACAGTTATATGATCGATATAACTGTACATCTGAAGCGACCTATCACAGCTGATGATTTAATCGACCAGGATATCGATCCTCGCGATGCAGAGAGCGGTGATCATATGGTGTGGATCAGCAATTACTGGTTCCCTATTATTGATCGGTACCCTAATTTGTGGGATGTGTGCGGGATCGAGGATGATCACGCCTCGATCAATATTGGAACGTATCGTCAGAACAATCAGCTGTATCATCTCAAAAAAGATGGAGATGAAATTATTGAGCATTTGTCTCATCTAGATTACCTTGACCTTGATATCAAGTATACGATTTGGTATCATCTTACTGATGTTGAAAAACAGATTGAACAACTATGAGTGAAACTATTGTGAAAGAAAAGACCCCTACAGATTTCCCTGATTTGATTGCGACACTTGCACTTATGATCGAAACTGAGCTTCAAACTGCTAAAGAAGAGGCACGCAACCCTTTCAATGTAGAAAATATTGAAAGAATTGAAGATGAAGAGCAAATTGCATATCAGTTTAAGGGGATCAAGCGCCCACCTGAAAAGAACAATCAAGATTATGATGTGACGTCGGTGGTTGAAATAATCAAGACAAAGAGCTCTGAACCTATTTTCGTTGAGCGCGTGATGCTTGTTGTTAATGATATGAACATGGGCGAGTTCACCCATATCAGTGGCGAAGATATTTTCACGCTTGCTGAACAAGCATACGAAAGCAAGAAGTGAACTACCACGATGCTAAAGTATCTGTGGCTTCGTGCTTAAGTTTTTGTAAAGGGAGCAATATTGCTCCCTTCTTTTTTAACCAAGCAAAGCAGTGTATTTGGCTTTACGATCATCAAGACCAATCAAGCCACCATTGATTCGCTTTGTCAACGTTTCAATATCGGCCGCATAACGATTCAAACCATTCATCTCCCAAAATGCTCCTGCACTTAGTGCTGCATACAAAGGTTGTTCAAGGAGCGCAGGGTTTTCAACGAACGCGTTTGGGTCGTTGATCATCCCCTTATTGGTCATCACCTGACCAATCATTTTATAGTTGTCACGACCAGTGATTTGTAGGTACCCACGACCACGATACGTCCAACCATCATTGGATCCAGGAACGTTGCCCATTCTACCATTGTAAACCTCATTAGCAATCGCTTGTGGGTTACGAGCGATCATATTGGCTTTTTCGTTTGGTTCCCCTGTCGCCTTATTTTTGAAACGATTTGGCCATGTGTTTTTCAAACCAAGAGCGCTATAGTTGAGATTTTCAACTGTTCGTGTGAAACCAGCACTTTCATGACCCACCTGAGCGACAAAAGCAGCTTGCTGTTGACGTGTTGTGATATCAAAATGTTGAAACGTCTTCTCTAATGCGTCAATCGGAGCATTAGGAAAAACTTTGATGATTGTGTTTGTAATTTCCATCTTAAACTAGATTAAGAGCCTTGTGTTTAGTTATGCGTTGCACTTTAATCGAAATAGTGGTACAATGCATATGCTAACAATTTTGAAGAGGTGTACTATGGCCGATTATATTGAAGGGATTGATGATTGTGATTGTAGTGATGATGAGATGCTGAGCTATTAATGCGGAGGTTGTTCAACAATGAAAAGCTGTCACCCAATGGAAAACTATTACCCCACTACTTTTGATCAGAAAGACATCAATCGACTGTATTCGTTGATTGATTTTATTTTTCGTAAGCGTAAAGACAAAGCTGGTTCTCCCTACATCAATCATCTAGCTTTTGTTGCTCATAACGCTTATCGTTTTGCACTTGAATACAGTCGAGGCCTTGAGTTTGCAGACATTTGCTACATTGTCGGCCTTTGCCATGATGTTGTCGAAGATTGTGATGTAGATGAGATCGATGCTGTGTTTGATATGATTGAGTGCCTTTGGGGAGCTGATAGCTCAACGATTAATTGTGCAAAGCCAATCATTGATGCTATTAATGTGTTGACTCGACAGGAAGGTGAGAAGTATAGTGAATATTTCAAGCGTGTAAGTGAGCATCCAGTTGGACGTGTTGTCAAATGCGCTGACGCTCTTCATAACAGTGACATCACGAGATTTGATCATGAGTATATTGACAACCTTGCGCGTAAGGGTGATCTCGATGATCTTGTCAAACGATGCAAGAAGTATCACAAGCGTTATGAAAAATTGCACGCTTTGTTTCAAAAAGATAAGTCTTGGTGATGAATAAAAGGAGCAATGCTTGGGGTTAACACAATCACAAAAAGAACGATTGAAGATATTAGAGCAGCAATTCGTTGAAGTAAAAGAGGCAATAAACCAGCACAAATGTGATTCTTTATTACATGCGTGTCGAATATTCAATTTCAAATACAATAATCTTTATGGCTATATCAAAAAGTATCATTCTGATTTTGAATGTTCAAGATTGAATAATGGAAAAAGTCGATCGTCAAGAAAGGCGCAAGAACATTTTAAAAAACTTAAGGATGAAGATAAGGAGAAAATTGTTGAGTTGTATGTCAATCAACATTTAACAATGTATCAAATTGCAGAATTTTTAAATTGTAGTGCATCTGCTGTTTGTCAATATTTTGCAAAACATGGTATTAAAGCCCGATCCAAATCAGAAAATGGAATATATGTTTACAAAAACAACGAAGCGTATCGTGAATATGTTCGTGAACGTAATATTCAAACTTATCTAAAAAGAAGAACTCATTCTACTAAACCCGAGATTCAGTTTGCTAATTTTTGTCGAGAAAACGATATCGCATATATTGAACAGTATAGACAAGTTGGTAATAAACATCCTTATGATTTTTTCTTACAGGATTATAATTTATTGGTTGAGATAGACGGAACGTATTGGCACAGTACGCCTGAACAAAAAGTTAAGGATCAACAGCATGTTGATGATGCTTTGGCTAAGGGGTATAATATTGTGCGTATTGATACTAGTGAATTGGCTAAAGAAAATGGAGATTATTGGAAATGGCTGAAAAAGTGGATTCTTTAGATTTTAAGTCAATGAGTACCGAGCAACTGTTGCAGCTTGAAAAGGAATATGCTCAAAAAGCTGCAATGCTTAATAGTAAGCAGATGGCTTTAAAAATTTGTTTGAATTAATAGATAGTTCACGTATCAAGTAATTGGTATGAAAAAATAGTGATCGAATTGCTGGAAAGTCGTAATAGCTTAACTAACCACAACGTAGAGGTGAAATAAACTCAGGCGTGATGGTGACGAAAGTAGAAAGAATAGTTGAGATGGTGCATGGTTAAATCCTAACCACTGGTACAATCGATGATCAGCAGCTAAGGTTCGAATAGAACAACGTTCAACGACTAGGTAGCCCTAAAATCGTAGGGACAGTGGTCACCATCCAAATTCTTGGATGAAGATATAGTCTGCGCTCTAATGAAAGTTAGAGGAGAGCCCAACGAGGCTCCGTGATAGTGTTACGTACTATCATCAACACAACGGTCTCTTTATGGTGCTCTTGGTAACACAAGCTTTCGTTATTTTAATCTCAGTCTTGCTAGTAGTGTAACGACGTCAGGTCAGCAAGCAATTAAGTGGATTGAGCGTAAGTTAAATGAGTTTCTTGACGCTAAAACTGGGATCCCCAAGGATCGTGTCGTATTGATTGATACTGACTCGGTTGTTCTTGATCTGAAAGATATTGTTGACAAATATTGTCCAAAGAACATCAATCGTAAGCAAAAGCTAGACTTTCTCAATCAACTTGGTGAAAAGGTTCTTCATCCTTATATTGAGAAAAGTTATGACGAGCTTGGCGATTACATGAACGCATATGAACATCGCTTTAAGATGAAGCGAGAGAATATCATTGACCAAATGGTTAGTGTGGCTGCGAAATCGTATGTAATGAATGTGTACAACAGTGAGGGTGTACAATATGAGATGTATGATCAGGAAGGCAATGAAGTTAATGGAGGGATTGGTTATCTGAAGATCATGGGTCTTCAGTTGGTTAAAAGCTCAACTCCAGAAGTTATTCAAGATGCATTGCGTGAAAGTATTCCAATCCTTCTGAAAGGTAATGAAAAACAGATGCAGGAGTACATCAAAAACGTGCGAAGCAAATATGATGAATTTACTGCTGAACAGATTGCTTTTCCACGAGGGGTGACGAATATCTCAACTTACCTCAAAGAAAACGTTCAGAAGATGTATGAGAATGAGGGTAATCTAGTAGAGAAGGAAAAGTTGAAAGATAAACTTGATTTTCCTGAATCACAGCTTTACATTAAAGGCACCCCTGCTCATGTTCGAGGAGCTTTGGTTTATAACGATCTTCTAAAGAAGAAGGGATTGGATGAGGTTCGTAAGCCAATCGAAGATGGCGATAAAATCAAGTTCATCTATCTTCGATTGCCCAACCCAATTCACGAAAAGTGTGTCGCTTTTCAAGAAACGTTACCAGTAGAGTTTAATGTACATGATTACATTGATCGCGAAATGATGTTTGAGAAGACGTTCCTAGCGATGATTGAAAAGATGATCGCACCACTAGAATGGAAGACGAAGCAAGAGAGCTACCTTGAAGACTTTTTCGCTTTTTAACATCATTACTGTTGCCTTTTGAGCAATATGTTTGTATAGTATTGTTATTAAATACAGAAACACCCCCAGTTTATGGGGGTTTTCTATGAGATGAAGGGTTGTTCGATGTCAAAATTAGCTAAAATCAAGACGCTAATTGGTAAGAAAGATTATTCACCTTTTAGTGTTTTCGTTGATGGAATTCAACATGATAACGCAATTCGTCTCACTACGTTTCTTACAACTGTCAATTATCGGGTTGGGGAGCTGCAATATATCAAAGGAGAAGTGTCAATTATAGATGATACGTTTAGTTGTGAATTCGCAACTAACGTTCGAAAGGGCCCTCTTGTGCAGATGAAGGTCCAGGGATTTGATGATCCTAAAACAATTGCAGATCTAATTCATAAGGCGTTGAAGAAATGTGTGGCCGAATTGCAAAAATAGGAAACATGTTTCCAAAAAGTAAACCTCGGAAGGGTTGTTCCTTTCCGAGGTTTTTGTTTTAATCGGTGCCTATAAAGTTCCCCGAGTATGCATAACGTCGAACACCATCTAGATCGTCGGTTGCTGAGATCGGTGGTTGATGTGCTCCACCACCATTGACAGCTGTATTGTTATTGTTGTTCTGAGTATTAACATTGACAACAGTCTGACCTGACTTCTCTTGTTGACTAGCCTTGGATTGCATTCGATTTCCCTGTTGATCTTGTTTGACAGGTTTGACTTCACCGTTGCCAAATATAGACTCATATGCCGTCTCGGCCCATCCTTTGACGGAATCTGTTACAGCCTTACCCATATCAGAGTTTTTAATAGCATCACCTGCAAAGAAACCTAATCCAGCACCAATAAGACCACCAGCAGCCACACCCCAAGGGCCCAAAACGGAACCAGCTGCCATACCAGCTTTCATTCCGGCAAATACCCCACCGGCCTCCATAGCCATCCCTGTGGCTACTTCACTAGTGGCTCCTGCTTTAGCTACGTTCTTTTGGTTTTCAGTCCAGTTTTCCTTAACAGCCTGCTCATTAATGCCTGTAAATTTATCCATTAATTGAGTTGCTCCATCCCATGCAGTCGTTGCTACAGTTACAGGCCAAAGAGCTTTTGAAGCACCTTTGCCTACAGACTTCAACACTCCTTTTTTGGACAAATCGAAGCTTCCTTTGTAACCTTTTTTATCAATTTCCGCTCGATTTTTAGCTTCAAGCGCCTTTGCAGGATCAGGCTCTTTAGGCTTTAATTTGTTAGCATCCGTCTCTGATTTGCCAATAGTGTTTTTATTGGCTGGAGTTTCAACTTTTTTATTTTTGTCAGTCGTTATTTCTCCTGGTGCCTTCTTTGGATCTGTTTTGGGGTCAGGTTTATCACCAATCTTCGTTTTACCTTTGACGTCTGGTTTATGTTCAAACAGGTCGTCCAAACCTGGAATCTTGGATAAAACTTTTTTGACAGCTTCGGCGACAGCTTCACCAATTGGTTTGATCATTGTCAGCAAAATTGGGATCGCTTTCGCTGCAATATCAACCGCAATTTTCATCTTTTTGAGATCAGTCAGAGCTGCGGTTAACAAACCAACCATGCCCATGCCAATCAATTTTGGTAAAAATGAAAATCCTTTACCCAAAGCTCCCATAACACCAGACAAAAGACCACCACCTTTCTTTTCACCATCTTTTGGCCCATTTGCTGTAATGGTCAACAAAGTGTGAATATCGTCAGACATTGTCTTAATCAAATCGACTTTGGTACGCTCAACTTGTTGAGTTTCTACTCGTTCTTCAACTGAATATTGTTGGTTCTTTCCTGCTGCTGGTTGAAGAAAGTTAACAATTTGCTTGTTAATCGAAGCGACATCGTCCGCAATCTTTTCCGTGATTTGTGGTTGTGTTGTCAGCCCTTGTTTCAAAACCTGGGAGATCTCAGTTAATGTTGTTGTTTGTTCAACTGTAAGCTGTTTTTGTTCTTTGAGTTCCTGGTTGACGGTGTTGTCATTGTTGCCATTATTGGCATCATCGCTTTTTTCTTTTTCTTTTTCTTTTTCTTTTTCGAGTTCTGGTTTTAGAACCGATAGCGAATCGCGAATTGCATCTTCCAGTTCACCATATGCAGCTGCTTTATGGGCTTTTAACGCAACTTTGCTGTCAATCGACAGCGCTCCCGTTTTAGCGCGGTAGCTACGCATCAACTTTCCTGCAATTGAATCATTATGCTCACTTCGAAACTGGTCTGCTGCTTCTCGCCACTTTTTAGGGTTTAATACATCCATTAGACTGACATTATCGAACCCTCCTCGGTCTTGCATTTTGTCGATTCGATTTTGGGCCTTTTGTTCTTTTTCGGCGAATGCACGTATAATATCACGCTGCTTCTGATAACGAGCATCTTCATTAAAAGCGCGATCCTCCAGCAATTTTTGCATCGATTCGCGCATTGTGTCCGTAAACGATGAGCGAAGGGCCTGCTGAAATCGTTCCGTCTGCTTGCGTTGAGCACGTTGTTGTTCAACTAGTTTGTGGATCGCATTAACGACCCCTTGTTCATTGTTTAAGGTGTTTGCCATTTTTGTTAGATGTTAAAAATGATTGTTTTGTTTTCTTGCTTTTTCTTCTTGTTCTTGCTGATAATTGTTAATCATTGCAATATAAATCGCTCTCTCAAATGGATACATTTCCTCTACATCTCGTAGTGACCAATTGTAATATTGCATCAGTGTAAAATTGGTTTTGTAATAATTTTCCACCGTCTCATCTGAGAGAAAAATTAGAAAAAAGAGGAAACCCCTTCAATATAGCGAACATTACGCTTTCCACAGACAGGACATGTCCATTCAACCTTGATTCGACAATACGGAATCGTGTTAAAATATTCAAGCATATTTTGTAATTGCGTGTCAGTCAAACCATCAATCCAATCAAGCAATTGTTGTTCTGTGTATTCACTAACATCATATACTTCATCATCGGTACAAATCTTATCAATTTGTTTCATCACGTGATGAATATTGCTTTCATAATCAGTAACCTCTTCCTGCTCTTCAAGCATCTCCATTGTTGGTTTTTTCATCAAAACAAAGAGATCGTCACTGAGGCGAATTTTGGTTTTGTATTTTTCAAGTCCAATTACTTCAATATTATCAAGGTTCAGCAAAACCTGCGACGTGCGCGATTGTTCTGGCATCCCATCATGAGGATCCTCACAAACAACATTCAATGTGACGTTATTATCAACACTAATGCTACGAAGACGAATCAAGAGATACTCAAAATCAAAAGTTGCTAGTTGATCAACATCTAATGGCTGCTGTTCAACACAGCAACTTGCTACAATTGATTTTAATGTGTTCAACATCACGAGTTGATCATTACTTGCTTGAGCAATCATCAACGCTTTATTTTCCTTGACAAGGAATGGACGAAAGCGCAACTTTTTACCCATGCTAGGAATTAAAATTTCGTGTACTGTATAACTTGTATTGGCTGGTAATGGTTTAAGCATTGTGTTCCTTTGTATCTGGTACTGTAATAATGTTATCGTTGTTCGCTTGCTGCTTAAGCATATTAAGCAGGTCAGTTGGACTTCCCACGAACATTGTATTATTCGTCACTGATCCGATAACAGATGAGTCGCCATCAACAGGTCCTGCAAACTTGTTTTGTTTTGGGCGTGTTTTAACAATCACATCTTGTTTCTTTGATGTAAGATCAAGCAAACGCGTATTCAAATCAGCCATTTGGCCAATCAATTTTGAAGCACTGTCAATTGTTTTGAAATCCTCAGTTCCGTGTGCAAGTTGAATTGCAAGATCAAGTAGCTGGTCTCCACGATCAATCATTCGTTTTAGGTTGTCGCGAGCAATGTCATAATCATCACTAACGTCTTGTTTAATCTGTTGATCTTCAAGTTCTTTTTGGCTATCATCAAAAGGAACTACTTGATCATTGGGAACATCTTCTACAGGAATAATTTCACGTTTTTTTTGTTCTAATGCGTCATCTGGAATAGGGTCTACATTAAAAACCTCATTGAGACTTCGTTGTGTTTTTGTGTTCATATTAATTAAAACCAATCCTTAATAGATTTCCAAGCATCTTTCAATGAACTATATGTTTTCTTTGCATCTTTATACCAATTATTAGCGCTTCGATATACTCGGAATCCATTCTTAACTAAATCTGCAATAGAATTCAGTGCACTTTGATCTTGATCAAGGGGTCCTGTAATACAATATCGATACTTCCATGTCACCGTAAACTCGGTTGGGGTTGAACCGCTACGACCAGTTGCAGTGATGCTCTGAATTGATGCTGGCCAGCATTCCATATAATTCACTATCACAATATGTTCTTTGCCAAATAAAGGGTTGGCATCTGGCGTTGTATACAGTGCGAGTTTGACTGTTGTTGTATATTCGTCCGGGTACGCAAAGTTACGTGTGATTGGTGGATATATGGTATCTAACCATGCCTGAAACACATTATATGTCATTCCACCATTGTCTTCATAGCCACCTTCAACGTAGAATGTGGTCTGGAATGAGTCATATTGACGATCGTATGGAATTTCAATTGCCTCACCGCCAACACGAATAGAGGTGCTTAAAATTGTTCCAGGAGCAGTTACAGCTTCCACACAAAAATGGTTTAACCTCTCAGCAAGAGCAGAACCTGAAATCTTTGTGTTATGCTTTGCATGTAGCATCTTAACAACCATTTCTGGAACTGGAATAATGATATCATAATAACAACTATGATGTACCCCTTGGCGATTAATCAGATTATATGGATTGACGTCAACGCCAAATAAATCTTTTATGTTAGTAACCGCAGGATTGAGATCTTTAATAAATGGAATCTTCATTATCTTCACCCAATGTTACGGAATCGGTTAACCAAACGACGATCCTTACCATACCACCCAGCAAATGGTAACATAATTGCGTTTGCATAGTCATCAATTCGAACTAAACGAAATGGACTTGTGATGTGGTTCAACAGATAACGGTGAGTTGCATATTGGCCAATATCAATACGACTCAAGCTCGAAAGAATTTGCCAATTAATTCGCAATTTGTTTGCAGGGATGTTAGCGGTTCCTAACAACTTATCAAGCAGCCATGCACGTGCACGAATTGGTAGATAGTGTAAATTGATACCAATAAAGCCATTAGGGGCAGTTGTAAAAGGCAGCACAAGAGGATAACGGTCCCATACAGGTAATTGTTGACTTGTGGGGATATCACTTCCCATTCCACCATATTTGGCAACATACTCAAAGAAGTATAGTTTGCCCACTTCAAGACGGCGAACGGTATCTTGATGACCATTGATAATAAACTGGTACTTGTTAAAACGGTTCTTTTTAATGTCACGAATCTGTTGACGAAACCATCCTTGTCCTTGTTTGGATAAAGTTTTTAATTCGTACGGGGTGCTGTTGTGAAGAATCGATTGATATGTGCTGCGAGGCATTGATCAAACTACACACTTTGGCGTATAATATTGTTATTACTTAAGAATGAAGGTTGTATGAAGTTTAATGAATTTTTAAAACTAGCTGAAACGGCTGAACGATCTAAACCTATTGTTGAAAGCTCACTTAGCAAACTTTGGAGGAAGTATTCTGAATGTGATAGTGGGACTATTAGTGCGTGCCGCGATACTTCAACGTATAAAGAGAATCGTTTGAATACATTGAGGCTAAAAACTGATCTAATTCGTAAAGGTTATTCAGTCACCACAATTAACGGCAGGTATATTGAAAATTATGGCAAACCAAATGCAACAGACGTTAACGAACGCTCGTTCATTGTGTTTGACACTAAAAAAAGTGGCGAATTGAAAAAAGATTTGCTTAGATTGGGTGAAAAATACAATCAAGATTCAGTAACGTACTGTAATGCTGCTGATGGAAAATACGTATTAATTGGTACCAATAAAACGGGGTACCCTGGATACCAAAATGAAGTGTTTTTAGGGAAACCTCATTTTGGGGAAAAGGGTGAAATGCACTCTAGTATTAATGGACGTCCATTTGTGTTCGAATCAGCATCTCACCTAAAGACGGATTATGATTGTAGCATCACGTCATACAATTTAAGCACGATTCAGTGTTTGAAACATTTTGGTGATGACTATGTTTTAAGCCATTAGTTACATACGACAATACTTTAGACGTATACAAAAAAAAAGGAGAGGAATTATAATTCCTCTCCTTTTACTGTTTCACAACATTAGAGATTACTGAACGTTATTATAAACAGCCAATCCCATTGTGTTGCACCAACAGAGAACTAAGAAGCCATTTTGCTTTAGCTCAGGACTTGTGCCATTTTGCCACTTCCAAGAGCTGCCTAATTTGACAGATGGGCTGGCAGAGGTCAAGTGAACAATCTTTGTCCAACATACGTTTGCTCTGCCATTATTCACAGTTACGACTGCCGCGGTTTCGTTGCTGTCTGGGCTTGAATCAGTAATTGTTGTATGATTACCAATTGATTCATAGCCGGCAATCAGACCACGGGCACCATTGATATTGATTTTGCCATTAACTGCTGCATTGGTAGCATAATCGCCCTTGTTTTGCTTACCTGCAAGAGCAGCATCTAAACCAGTGACTTGTGCAGTTGTGTGGGTGTGGGATGCATTGGCCTTTTTGCTTAACTCATTATTCAACGTTTGAGCCAGCACATATTTACCCTTGTCTTGCTTACCAGCCAGGCCACTCGTTACAGAGTCTGTGGTAGCGTAAGAACCAAGTTCAGCTTTGGTCGCGTATGTGGTCGCAATTACTTTACCAGCACCGTCTTGAGTGGCTTTTGTAGCTGATGTGGCATTACCTGTTAAATTGCCACTAAATGTGCCCTTTACAGTGCCTGTAAATGTTGGGTTTGCTAAGGGAGCCTTAGCAGCCAACTGCTGGTTAACATACGTTGTACTGGCTTTTGCACCGACTTCGGTCTTAGTTGCAAGGGTGCCTAACTTAGCGGTAAGGCCTTGAATATCTGCTTCAGCATGGGTGTGGGCCGCATCTGCCTTTCCACCCAACCCAGTTGTCATTTCCTGTCTGGTAGCATATGTGGAGCTAGCTTCAGATTTAGACAAATAACCAGAAAGGTCAGTCGTGCCTCCAAGATCATCCCACTTCTTACCATCCCAAGCTACGTTAACGCCGGTGTCTTCAACGTTGTATACATCACCAATAACCTGATTGGACTGAGGCAATGCAGCGTGATTAACTACGCTGCCCTTATAACGATATACACTAGAGACCTTTGCATCAACTTGTTTCTTATCATAATATTGTGCAAACTTCCTTTCAAGCTGGCCAACTTTGGTATTAATTGCTGAAACGTTGGTCTTAGTTTCGTATGTTGAAGCTGCTTCTGTTTTTGGAAGAAGTGTGCTGATATCTAACTTAGTTGCGAAACCAGCTTTTTCTTGATTATATGTTGCGGTATCAACTTTTGCACCGACTTCTACTTTGGTAGCAAAAGTTTTCTTATCTGCCTCATAAGCAGTGGTACCAACTTTATTATCAAGGTTAGTCTGTAATTCTTCAACATCAGCGATCGCGTGGGTATGCTTTGTGTTTGCTTTACCGGCAAGCTCAGTTTTAGCCGCATAAAATGAGTCAATAACATTACCATTAGCATCTTGAATTGCCTTGGTTGCTGTACCTGCTCGGCCAGACACATTACCAGTCACATCGCCTGTCAAACTACCATTAAATGTACCCCTGACAGTACCTGTGAATACAGGGTTGGCGAGATTTGCTTTCTTAGCCAACTCGCCTTGGGCCCATGTGGTGCTAGCCTTTGCATCCAAAGTCTCTTGCAAGTTGGTTACATTACCAATTGTGTGTGAGTGAGTAGTATTAGCCTTGCCAGCTAATTTAGCATCAAATGCCTCTGTAGCTTCAGTAATTTTAGAAGCGACATTGTTTTTAGTTTCATATGTGGCACTGGCTGTGGTGCTGTCAAGTTTCTTCGCTACTTCATCACTAATTGCTTGGTGCTGTGTAGCGGCTTCAGTTTTTAATTGATAACCAGAAAGATCTGATTGAGGAGCGTGTCTGGTGATGTAAGTCTTCAAAGCATTCTGGAAATCAGAGCTGAATGTGGTTGCATTTGAAGGATCGACATCAACACCACCAACAGATGATGTGAATTCACCTAACACATATGCACCAGCGGTGCTATTTTGAATTAGCTTACCAATTAAACGGCTATCTGCTTTGGATTTAGGAATAAAGCCACGCTTGAGCTCATCAGCGTTAGCCAATTCGTCATTCGTCATCACAGAAGCATCTGGATTGGTAGCAAATGGTTTAATATAATTTGCCATTGTAATGTATTATTGTTGCAACAATATCATATACTTAAAAAGCACAAGTGCACGTTAAGTATTAATTGAAAATTAGAATTTCCAAAGTTTAACAATAATATGCATATTAAACTTCCTTATTCTGAACAAAGTGGTCATATTCCATCAGCTGATCGGTTAAAAGTAGGTGAGCTTTGGATCAATGGTGCCGATAATATTATCGGCACCAAGAAACAAAATGAGCAGGTTGTTCAGTTCGCACAGTTAACACCAGAACAACGCGAACGTGTTCTTAATGATTATATTCCAAAACACGGGGTCGTTGATAAAGTGTCAGTTGGCCAGACTGCAACAAAGATTGAAGGCAAAAATGATGCTGTAACAATTGACATTAACGATGATAGTGATACTGCAATTGAATATACTGTCACTAATAGTGCTTTAACGATCAATATTGAAAAAACTACTGGTCATAAGGCAACAAAACTGGTGATTAGCAAACCGGCCAACCAACCAGTTGTGATTACTTGGAATGGTGTTGATCACTGGTTATCAACAGCTGGGGTCCCAGCTTTTGGCGAAAGTGTGGAACTCGAAGAGATATGTGTTGCAATCTTCACCTCAAGCACAATTAATTGTGTCAATGTGATTTACAACACTGAAGAAGTCGGTTCATCTGACGATGCGGCTGTTTGGGGAATGATTGGTGGAACACTGTCCGACCAAGAAGATTTACAGTCCGCATTAAATTCAAAATTATCAGTTAGTGTTGCTGCCGAAACATATCTTAAGAAAACGGATAAAGCTGAAAGAGCTAAAGTTGCTGACACTGTCGCCGGCGCCAATGTAAGTGGGGTCGTTGCAGAAGCAACAAAGGCCACTCAGGATGCACTAGGACGCGTTATAAACACGACGTATGCAGAGGCTAATACAACTACAGCAGCGCTATCTACCAAAGTTGATAAAACGCAATATAACGCCGATAAACAGACATTTGCTCTTAAAGAAACGGTCACAGCTGAGTTAGCCAAGAAAGTCAATCAAAGCGCTTATGATGTCGACAAAAAGACGTTTGCTACCAAGAATGAACTAGCAACAGTAAAAAATCAATCAGTTCCAAATACTGCAACTAATGGTAGTTTTGATTCAGTTGTTGACAATACCGCATCTGCAGACGTTTCTCAATTTAGTGCTCGTACAACAAGTAGCGCTGTAAGTTCAAGCATTCAAACAACAGCAACTAGTACCAATGCTCAATTCACGATTGCTGCAGAACAATCGGCTAGTAAAATGAAGGTTGGAGGCGTTGCCGGGATTCGATTCATTGGTGACTTGGATGCCGGTGTTACAATTGAACAGAGTTCACTTGCCAAGCCATTTGTGATTCGAAATGATGCTGGTGATATTACTCTAACCGATAAGGGCGGTTCGCTAACGCTTACTCAGTTACAACAGTTGAATAAAAATGCATTGCTAAAAAACGATGCAGCTGCATTATACTCAACAAAAACAGAAACATCTAAAGCTGTAGGTGATTTGCGCACACAAGTTGCTTCCACATATCAAACAAAGGCTGAAGCAACAACCACTAAAAATCAATTGACCACATCAATCAGCACAAAGGCTGACAAAACGTATGTGGACAATACGTTGAAGAGTTATGCAACCACAAAGTACGTAGATGAGAAGGTTAGTACCGTTTATCGTTATAAAGGAAACGTTGCTAATAAAGATTCTTTACCTGTGGACAACAATGTTGTTGGGGATGTTTGGAACGCTGAAGATACTGGCAAAAACTATGTTTGGACCGGTTCTGAATGGGATGATATTGGAGGTGTTGTCGATCTGACTCCGTATTTGACGAAGAACGATGCTACAGCAACTTATCTTGGAAAATCTGCGAAGGCTGTTAGTGCAACAACTGCTGATAAAGCTGCAATTTTGTCAACCGCACGAACAATTGCAATTAGTGGGGATGTGACTGGTTCAGTTTCATTCAATGGCAGCGCAAATGCTACAATTGCAGCCACTTTAGCAAATAGTGGTGTTGATGTAGGATCTTATGGTCAAAGCTCTGCAGCGACATTGACTTTTGGCGGATCTTTTATTGTGCCGCGCGTGACATTTGATGCTAAAGGACGTGCAACCAGTGCTACTCAATATACAGTAAAACTTCCTGCAGCACCAACATCTGTAACCGGTAATGCTGGAACGGCGACAAAATTACAAACTGCACGCACAATTGCAATCACTGGTGATGTGACTGGTGCTGCAACATCGTTTGATGGCACGAAGAATGTCACTATTACAGCAACAATTCCAACAATGGGTGCAGCCACAGCATCTTCAGCAGGGACCAAAGGATTAGTTCCCGCTCCTGTTGCGAATAAACAAGGTTATTATCTTCGTGGTGATGGCACATGGGCAGTTCCTACTAACAATAGGGTTGGTCAGTATGTAATGGCAGATAATGTTGAATATCCACTGCTAGCCAAACGCACAAATGCAGCTGTAAATACTACTGATTATAGTAACTTTGCAGCTGCAGTAACGCTGAACCCATCACTTGGTCAAATCACAGCGAAAACGTTTAAAGGTGCGTTATCTGGCAATGCCGCTACCGCATCTAAGGCAGCTGCCCTTACTACCGCCCGCACAATTGCAATTGGCGGCGCTGTAACAGGTACCGCAACTTCGTTCAATGGTACCGCCAATATTACAATTAACACTACAGCCGTAAACGGTGCTAAGGTAACAGGAACAGTACCTGCTGCAACGAAGGCTACTCAAGATGGCGGTGGTAAAGTTATTGCAGCAACTTATGCAACTAAGGCTGAAGTGACTCAGGGTCTTGCAGGTAAAGCTAATATCTCTCATACACATACGGTGTCTCAGATTACGGACATGCCTAAGGTCGTCCTTAGTGTGAATGGACAGGCTCCCAATGCTGACGGTAATGTCGTTATTCAGGCTGGTATTGAATTAGTGAGGTGGTAACGGTGTATATCGTGAAAGATAAGACGCTAGGCGACTGCGTTTTCGCGAACGGCTTTACTCGAAAATATTTTAAGACGATTACCGTCAGTGGCGAACGCGAGTGGGAAAACCCAGCGATTTCAGAATTGGGAACGCTCGGGGGAAGTACGTTCGCCTGCGCCGCTACTGGAGACAGAGGTAATAACGGAATAAATGTGGCGTTTGATAAAAACCAAAGTACCTCATATTTCAACCGTTGCGGAAGCGGCGCAGATATGAACTATCTGACTATTACAATGTATAACCCTGTTGCAATTAGGGTTAGGTCGATAGAAATCGTTCCGGGTTACTACAGCTTAAATAGCGGCATCCTCCAATATTCCGACAACGGGAGTACGTGGACTGACATTAAAGGCGTTACAAAAGGGCAAAACGATGTTCCCAATGTTGGTTTGCATAAATATTGGAAAATCAGGGCTATAGAGGGTGTCTACAGTGGGGGCTATAGAAACGTGCAAGTCTCCGAAATCTACCTCCGAGGATTTGAGCCATACACATATCAAAAAGAGGTAGAGGCAACGGCGGACGACTATGACCGTTACGAAGACCATTTAAACATTTTGCGAGGTGAAATCAAGTGAGCGTGAAGAAAATTCATCTATTCCCGTCAGAGGAAAGCTACGTGACCAATAGTGGTAGCGTTGAGGCTGATGATTTGGCTTTGGTACCTCTGAATTTGAGTTTTAACAACTTGAGCGATAGACCGAAAGCCTATGTTACTAAAACGTGGAGGAGTGGGGCACAGTGGTACCGTAGATGGAGTGATGGTCAGCTAGAACAGGGTGGGAGACTTAAATTGGAAGTTTGGACTGGCGGTAATGCAAGTAAAACTTTCTCATTACCAACTGCCTTTTCTAATGCCACTTACACTACTGTTGTTACAGGTGAGGGCGGATACGGTTGGGCTGCCCTTAAAGTTGTTAGTCAGACAACTAGCTCCATCACTGTTACAGGCACTGGGGCATCAACGGATGACTATGTATCTTATGTACATTTCTATTGTTCTGGGTATTAAAGGTGTGAAGAAATGGATTTTTCTATAGGAAAAGTTTTCGAGGGCGAATACCCTCCTGAAGCCGCCGTATGGTGCAACACCAGAGGTGACTGCAGTATTCAACAGGTTGACGGTAAATATCAGATTGTAGAGAACCCTCCAGTTTCCCTTGAGATTCTTGCAGAGAACGCAAGATCAGAGAGAAACAGAAGGATCGCTGAGACTGATTATTACATGATGCCTGATTATCCTGCTGATCCTGAGACTCTGGAGGTCGTTAAGAACTACAGAAAGGCTCTTAGGGACATCACACTTCAGAGTGGGTTCCCTAGGGATGTTAAGTGGCCTGTGGAGCCTAGAGTGTTCTGTGAGGATACTGAAGAGACTATGGGCATTGGGTTGGCTAAAGTGGGGATCTAATGATGGATAATAATGCACTGTTGTTGCTCATGGGTGCTAAGAATAGTAAGCAAACTATTGGTAAAGCAGGACAACAGGGGTTCGGTGTAGGGGTCTATGGTGGAGATCCGTCCGACCTTACTGCTATGGGACTATCCCCTATGCAAGGATGCGAAGATCCTGCTAGTGAGAACTACGGCAACTACATCCATACGAATGGATCCATAATGGTGTTTATGCCTTGACACGTCTAATGCCAAACGCTCCTAGTTTAATGCAATTTGTTATTGGTGGAGTATTAGGAAGCATTCAGACAAAGATCCCATCATTGGTTGCCAAATATGAACAACCTGCTAAAATGCTCAACCTTCTCAATGATAAAAATCAAATTAATGTTGAAGGAGTAAGAACATTTTTAGCAAATGGATTTAATAAGGCAAATAAAGTGACAATTGCAGGCTTCACTCTTGATCGTGAAGAAGGTGAGGCGTTGGTTCAGATCTTAGAAGCGCATAAGGCAGAAGGATAATATTATGGCTATTGACGAAAAAGTTGTTTGCAAACAACAACCGCAAGAATGGCACAGCTATGTGCTGATGATGGCAAAGCATAAATGTTTTGAAAAGATGGAACAGTTAGATAAACAGGATACTGAAGATCTAACAGATGATGATTTTCACGCGTATAAAGACTGTGCAGAAGCAATCAAACATATGCTTGAGATCGAACAAAGAATGCATCTTGAATAAGTGAAATGGTAAAGCCCCAGGATTTTAACGTCCTGGGGCTTTTTTTTAAATCCAAAAATAGATTAAACCAAAATAAAGAGATGATAACACAATTGACATTAATACATCTCTAAGCCAATGTGCCATCACAACCATTCTTGAAAAACCAACAAAACAAGCTAATAAGATTGCCAATGCTCCAATCCAGGGATTAACAAGTAACCAAGGAAGTGCTCCAGCAAAGCTTGCCATTGTGTGACCACTACAGAATGAGTTCCCTTCTTTTGGGCTCCATTCCAAATCCATATCTGGACTAATTTCGGGATGATCAGTATGATCTTTCCATTCACGAGGTCGAACGTTATTAAACACGCCCTTCAATAAAGTGCTGGTTCCTACGCACAAAAGAAAGAAACCAATAAACATTAGAAACGCATGCCAACCAAAAAACGCTAGTGAATAAAAAGCAAATGAGATTGGAAGAAGATATTGAAAAAAGTCCCCCCAATCGCCAACGCTTGTTCTCACATTATCCGGCCAGCTCCAAATTTTGAGATAAAACTTTTGCACGCATTTAGGATTACTCATCTAAGCTCCAGCAAAAATAAACAGTAATACTTATTTTAATGCAGACTCATTAGCACATCATTAACAATTTTGGTTTGTTTAAAGTGTTGTGCTGCTTTTTGGGCGTCCTTACAAACAACATGAAAACTGTTGTAAAAATCAACAATAGTTTGGTTTGAAGGCATGCCCCCATCTAAGCAGACGAGATCGTCAATACATTTCCACCATTCACCTTTTTGATACACCTGCCGTTATGTTCATGAAATAATAGAAAGTGATTAATTTCATGTACTCAATGCTTCTTTCAAGTCTTTTAAAGACTTGTTTTTCGTGCTCACTTTCGAAAACCATTGGTTATTCTAATCATGTTTGTTATAGCACTCCACATCATTCTAGGGTAGTAACGATACCCCAATACCATAGTTCTCTTCAGAGTGAGCTACTATAGTTCATTAAATTAATAGCGGCGTTGTAGTCACGATCAATAACAAACCCACAATCAGGACAGATAAAGATTCTATCACTGAGTTTCAAACCTTTATGAATGTAACCGCAATGTGAACATGTTTTAGAAGAAGGATAAAAACGACCAGCCTTTACTAGCTCAATTCCAAGCTCTTCGCATTTATAACTAAGAATATTAATGAAATCGTAGAAACCCATTTCGCCAATTGCTTTAGCCAGATGACGATTCTTCATCATTCCCTTTACATTCAAATCCTCAACAACGATCCTTTCAGGATGTAGGTTAACTATCTCTCTAGTGATCTGTTGTCGTTGGTTCAAACGAATACAAGCAAGCCTGTGATAAATTCGTTTTAACAAAGCTTCGTACTTCAATATCTGATTCGATTTTTCCTTAGGATCTTTACCAGCTTTCTTAGCAGCCTCATACTTCCTAGAAAGTACTTTCTGGACATGAGTCAGCTTTCGATTTAGGTTCCTAACAACACTTGTCTTGTTGATATTGATGTATTCCCGCTTTATTCCTTCGTACGCGACTACCGCTAATCTTCCAACCCCAAGATCAATTCCAATCGACCCATGTTTCTCTTCATCTTTGAGTACTTGGTTCTCATACTCAATTGAGAAGCTTAGGATCCATTTGCTATTGACAAAGCTAATTCGAACATTACGAAAAGCCTTTACTTTCTCCAAATCGAGATTAGGATAATCTGCTTTGTATTTCAGCTTCCCAACCACCGGAATCTTAACTAACCCATCCTTGAAATAAAACATGTGTTTATCGCAAGTTACAGGGAAGCTAAGTTTTGCTTTTCGTTTACTTTTGAACTTAGGTCTTTTTGAGGTTCCCTTGAATAACCTATCGTATGCGGTATCAAGATCTTTACAAATGTTTTGCAAAGAATGAATTGATACTTCACACAGCCACGGAAGTTCTTTCTTCAAACTGGTGATCAAATTAGCCATTCTGGAAAATTTAAGCCTAGGCTCTTTGTTTTCAAAACGCTTGATTTGAGTTTCCAGCATGTAGTTCCAAATAAACCTACAATGCCCAATATGCTTGTTTAGGCTTT
>ERZ1027089.378-NODE-378-length-24304-cov-7.170564_pt1 | contig 24304 bp, 14 predicted proteins | sample MGYA00519412_ERZ1027089 | MGnify/ENA primary metagenome ERZ1027089 (study PRJEB26926, sample SAMN06164433) | human gut metagenome | biome: ENVO:00009003; feature: ENVO:2100002; material: ENVO:00002003 | host: Homo sapiens | place: USA | collected 2012 ... | reverse complement strand
CTTGTTACACTGTCCGGAATTATAATGTTTTCAAGCGAAGTGCAGCCTTCAAATGCAGAGTAGCCTATTTCGGTAACGCTATCGGGAATAATGACTTTTTGCAAGTTTGAGCAGAGCTTAAAAGCGCAGCTTTCAATAACAGTTACGGTATCGGGAATCGTTATTTCGGTTAACCCGTCGCATTCTGCAAACAAAAAATTTGATATTTCGGTGGTGCCATCTTCAAAAGTAACGTTGTTAAGATTCGAGCACTTAAAAAATGCACCGTTAGTAGAACCAAAAAAAGTTACATCGTTCAAGCTCTTGGGAATTTCGATTGAAGTTAATGCAGTGCAATAAGCGAATGTTCGAGAGCCCATGCTTTCAAGTGACTTTGACAAGGTCACTGAGGCAAGAGAAGTACAGCCACTAAATGCGGAAGAAACGATTCTTGTTACACTGTCCGGAATTATAATGTTTTCAAGCGAAGTGCAGCCTTCAAATGTAGAGTAATCAATTGATTCTATTATTTCGGGAAGCAGAACAGAGCATAGTGAGTAGCAGTTATAGAAGCATTGTAAGCCTATTGTCTCTAATTTGGAGCCGAATACGGCTGAAACCAGACGTGAGCAGTAACGGAAAGCGTAGGCTCCGATGCTTTCGAGTGCGTCATTGAAGTTGACGCTGCGCAGATTGGAGCAGCCCTCAAAGGCGCTCTGACCGATGGATATAAGCGATTCGGGCATGTTGACGGAGGTGATGGAGGTGCGATTCTTAAAGCAATTATCGGCTATCTGAGTAACGCCCTCGGGGATATCAAGCACACTTCTCTTGCCGTTATAGCCGGTGAGCATGCCGTCGTTGATAACATAATTGACGCTGTCGTCATATGTAGCGTATTCAAGGTTGGTGCCCATGCCGGTGGATATGCGGCCGCACACCAGCGCTCTGTAGAGCGAGAATCCCGGGGTAAACATTTGCTCATCATTGCTCTTTTTAAATCCTTCGGCGAGCGCGGAGTAGGAGATGAGCCTGCTGCTGACCTTGCCTTTGACATATTCGCCGCCGATATGTGAGTCGCAGTCATAGACCGTGATGCCGGTTTCGCCCACACCGAGCACGAGCATTCCGTTGGCTTTGTATTGATTCCAGCCGACTATTATATCGCCCTTCTTCGCCTTAGAGAGCAGCGCCTTGACGCCGAATTCGGATAGATCGTTCTTTGTGATGCTGCCGAGCAATTCAACATTATCCCTGCGCTCAAGCCTATAAGCGTTCAGACCTATGGGCATCTCGCAGTCATATATCAGCGAGAAGACCTTCCTGATAAAGCTGAAAGATTCCTCATCAACAATGCTGCCCACCGGGTATTTTTGCATGACCTTCTCAATACGCGCGGCTATGCTTTTTGTGTTTTGCTCGCTTGCAACGGAGGTGAAGTTGCCTGACGTGTCAAGCTTGCCGTCTTTAATATCCGCCTTGATATTTATAATGCAGCTGTCGATATATTTATCATAGGTCAGATTGTTGCCCATAATGGTGCAGAACGGGTAGATAGCATTTTTTTGCTGCTTTGACTTGGCTGCGGCGTAGGATAGATTGGCCGACGCTTTGAGAGCCATGATATATGCGGAGTAGAGGGTCTTGAAGGAATCAATATCTGCGTCCGTATATGTTTTGTTGACAAATTTGTTTTTATAATCGGATACGACGTGACCGATTTCACTTGCGAAAGAAGTCATGTGGCAGGCCTTGATATAGTCCTCCGCGGTCTGACCCTTCCATATATAATTTGACGCAACAAATGCTGCAAGGCTTACCACGGCCGAAACAGGGCCGTAAAGGCTGTTTCCTTCTTTAAGGGCTTTGCCGATATACGAGCCTACACTTTTCATTGCCTTTTGGGTGAAATACTCATTTGTCAAATAGTTGAGAGGAGATTTGTATCTGTCTTGCAGCACGAGATTTAAGCCCTTGTATATTTCGCTGTTCTTGGGCACATTTGCCATTATGGTCTCGATCATCTTGCAATCAATGGCATACAGCTCCGTCATCATTGCAACGGTTTTGGCGGCAAGCAGACCTTCATCAACGCCTTTGACACAGGAGCCGATGGTTTTAACAACGCTTTGCTCATTTGACTTTTCAACGATGGCTTTGGCAACGCCTGCGGCATTGCTGCTGCCCATTTTTGTGGCTTTCTCAAGGAGCTTTGCGCTTTCTTTGATCTGATCGTTATAAGATATTACGGCTGATGCGGCGCCCCAGCTTTCCTTAATGGGCTTCCATACATTATCTACAATTGATACCGACTGTGAGAGCACGGTTTCACTGCCGTTCACTGTTTTAAGGAACTGCATAGCCGAGTTTTTCAGATATTGATCCTCGAGTGATGCCTGGATTTTAAGCATTGATGAGAATATTCTGATTGTGATGCTCATGCCGTCCTTTACAGCGGTCAAAAATGACGCAAGCCCGCTGTCGGCTTTCGAGTAACTCGTCAGAGCGTCTAAACTTGCAGTTAAGCAATTAAGCTCTAACTTGGACGCATACGGGTTATAGAGATACTGCGGGTATTTTTTGAAGACGTCGGTCTGAGATATGCTCAGTTCCGCCGCTTCGGCTTTACCGCTGCTGAATAATTCCCCGATGCCCTCGCCGCCGACGGCGACCGCACCGAATACCATTATCATGCACAGCAGCAATGACAATGCGCTTTTGAGTTTCCGTTTCATTTTTCTGCCTCCTGAATTCATTTTTTGAGCCTTTCCTCAGGGCGCACCTCGCCCTTATGAGAAACCCTCTCATGAATAAAGACAGAATTTCGCAAAATCGGTTCACAGATTTGTAAAAAAATTTGTATTTTTCAAGTTTTTTTCGAAAAAACCCCGTTTGAAATTTCTAAACTCCAAAACCGAATGAAATTTGCCACGGCTGTTCAGATTTTTATTGATTTGTCCGCAGCGGTATTGTATAATATTTAAACAGACCACAGAAAGGGGCAAAAACATGAAAACTTTATTCAAGAACGGCACTGTATTCGACGGCAGCGGCAATGCTCCGTTTGTCGGCGACGTCCTTGTTGAGGACAACAAAATTCTCAAGGTCGGCAAGTGCGACGAAGCGGCAGACGAGACGGTCGACGCAACCGGTCTTTATGTTTGCCCCGGCTTTATTGACGCCCATTCGCATAATGATTTCTTCTGCTACAGGGCGGACAGCGAGAAATTCTTCAGCCCGTTCATCAGGCAGGGCATCACCACCCAGATAACCGGCAATTGCAGCTTTTCGCCGTTCGGAACGGACGAAAATACACCCTACAGAGACAAGCTCGGCGGCGGCCTCTTTGAGTCGGAATTCACCGGCAGCCTCGCTTCTTTCCGCGAGAAGCTCACGGGCAGGCTCCATGTCAATATCGTGCCGCTCGTCGGTCACGGCTCTGTCCGCGCGGGCATCTGCGGCTATGACTCGACGCCGCTCACCCCGGAGCAGCTTAAAAATGAGATCAACCACGTTCATCAGGCGATGGAGGACGGCGCATTCGGCGGCTCGATGGGCTTCATGTATGAGCCGAACAGATACGCGACCAAGGAGGAGCTTTATGCCTTCGCGAGGGAGATAGCGAAATACGACGGAATTCTTACCGTCCATGCGCGAGCCTGCTCGGCGGTCAGCGCCGAGTATCCGCTCATCACCAAGAAATCCCACCTCGAGATCGCACTCGACGAGATAGTTGATATCATGGAGCAGACGGGCGTTCGCACGGAGTACAGCCACCTTATCTTCACGGGCAAGAAATCGTGGAAAAAGCTCGATAAGATGCTGAATGTTTTCCACACCCTTAAAGCTCAGGGCAAGCCCATTGCATATGATAATTACGCATTCCATTACGGCGCGTCGGTCATCACTGTTGTGTTCCCCGAGTGGTATGCGAAGCTCCCCAAGGAGCAGGCGAATTCACCCCTGAATCGCTTCAAGCTCAGCCTGACCATACTCATGTACCGCAAGGTGCTCGGCATCGACTGGGAGGATATGACCGTCGCGTATATCAGTGATGATCACCCCGAATACGAGGGCAAAACGGTCATTCAGCTCGCCGAAGAGGAGGGCGTGAAGCCGCTGGATATGTATCTGAAGCTCGTTGAGCTCTCCGACCGCACGGGCAGGATCTACCTTGATAAATATTACAATGACACGATCGTGCGTACGCTCATGGAGGACGATATGTCAGTATTCATGACCGACGCATGGGTTGAGGAGAAGGGGAGACAGAATATTGCGACCTTCCAGACCTTCCCGCAGTTCTTCCTGCTCGGCAGGCGCTGGAATATCGCCCCTGAGAAGATAGTCCGCAAAATGACGGGCGCAACCGCCGACCGCTACGGCATCAAAGAGCGTGGCTATCTCAAAGAGGGCTACAAGGCCGACATCAGCATCGTCGACCCCGCAAAGCTCAGCGTTGACGAATCCCGCCCCGACGCAGCCCCCGGCGGCATCCACAGCGTCTATATCAACGGTAAAGCCGTCCTGAAGAACGGCGAATATCTCGGCGGCACCAACGGCGAATTCATTCTGAAAAAGTAAACATAGTTAAAAGCGGTCACCTAAGGCGGCCGCTTTTTGTCAACGGAAAGGGAGATTATATGAAAGTTCTTATCATCAACGGCAGCCCGAGAGCGAACGGTAACACTTCCGTCGCCGTGCGTGAAGTCGAGAATGTTCTCAAAGCGGAGGGCATTGAGGTCAAGACCGTGCAGATAGGCGGCAGGGATATTCGCGGCTGCATAGCCTGCGGCAGATGCTCAGAGCTCGGCAAATGTGCGATAGACGATACCGTCAACGAGCTCGCGGGCGAATTCGAGAGCGCGGACGGTCTTATCGTCGCAAGCCCCGTTTATTATGCGTCGGCGAATGCTACGCTCATTGCCTGCCTCGACAGGCTCTTCTACAGCACTCCTTTTGATAAGACGATGAAGGTCGGCGCAAGCATCGTCTGCGCCAGAAGAGGCGGCTGCTCGGCGACATTTGATGAGCTGAATAAATACTTCACTATTAGCAATATGCCGATAGCCTCGAGCCAATATTGGAACAGCATACACGGCAGAGTCAAGGGCGAGGCGGAGCTTGACGAGGAGGGCAAGCAGACTATGCGAACTCTCGCAAGAAATATGACGTTCCTGATGAAGAGCATTGCTCTCGGTAGTGAGAAATACGGTCTGCCTGAAAAGGAACCGCGCGTCGCAACGAATTTCATCGGAGCAAGCACCCAAAGCTGTTAGACTGTCTAACGTTTAACACATAAACGATTTAAAACTATAAGCGGGAGAGGCCTAACTCTCCCGCTTGTTTTGATTTTAAGAGCTTTATGTGCGGCTGTATTAATACCATATGAATCCCAGAAGGAATATCCTGATAAGCGTTTGCCACCACGCATATTTGACATAGAGGGTCTCCGAGTCGACTGTTCCGTCCTCAAAAACGGCGGTAATAACCGTTGAGCCTATTCGGCGGGCGACGACCGTTCCGTTTGCATCAACACTTGCGACATTCGGGTCTGATGAGGTCCATTTGACCACATTACTGCCGTGAGAATCGATTCGATATATTGATTTGTACGGCACGAAGTCGGGAAGGTAAAAATAGCTTCGGTGGGTCGCATAGTCGAGCCCGAGCCATATGTTGTATTCGCCGTTATCCTCAATGAACAAGGTGCCTTCTTCTTTGTCATTTGAGCCGAATGTGCCTTCGGAAATATCCAATTTCCATTTGCTGATAAAGGTGCCTTTATCAGTATCGCTTTGCCCAATAAAATCAAATCCGAAATATGGAAGTGAATCGCTTTCGAATCGGAGCGTGCTGTCGGTATAGACGCTTTCAATGTAAAAATACACCGTGTCTATATTTCCTATATTTTCACCGCGCGGAGCAATAGAAACGGGAACGCTTATGGGGCAATTTAAGGACGCAACATTCACTGTGTTATCAAGCGTCAGTGTTTCGGTTTCGGTTATGTCATAGTCGGCATATTCTTTGACATTGAAAACGAAAGAAGAGGCACCGCCGCATTCAAAATAAATGAAGTAGGTTTTGCCTTTTTCAAATTCGATTTTTCCGTCTACGACGTAGGTCAATCTGTCAAGCTTTCTGAAAAACGAACGTTCATAATAAGGTGTGCCGGCGGATTCGTTATAAAGATACATCCATACCGCTCCGATATCATCATCCTCGGAAGGCGTATGCGTCACTTCAAAAGCAAGCTCGCCGTCCTTAGGAGCGACAAATTTATAAACAGGCGCCATATCCGATACTGTGACAGAGTCACCGGATGCTATCTCCGGCGCATCGTCCATTAAGGATGTTCCCTTGGAGCACTCGACCGAGACGGTGTATTTATGCCCGAACCAATACGTTCCGCTCTCATCCTCGGCTAATCTGACCGAAACAGTCTTTCTCTCGCCTTTATCAAATGATGTGTAGATATAAGCGTCGCCGTTGATGAACGTTGCATTTGCATTTTTGTCGTTTAATTCTATCGTATAGTCATTCTTGTCAATATCACGAATAATAAAACGATAATTGCCCTCTTCTTCCGCCGTGAAGCTGTATTCGTGGCAAGCGGCGGCCGAATAAAGCTTGTCATCGATCGGCTCATTCTCTTTAAGTTCAACGCTGTGTGAGCTGCCGTCATATTCGGCTATGTAAAAATTGCCGGATTCATAGCAGATAAGGCCGAAATAGTATTCGCAGTCCTTCTTCAGATAATATGAATATCCGTTGCTTTTATTTGCGGCAACTCTTTCTTTATCTGCGTCAAACACGTTGACATGAATCCCGTTGTCGCTCTCAGCGCAATAAAATCCGCTCTTCTCCGGCACAAATCTGAATGCATAAACCGTTTCATAATCTTCGGTGAGCTCAACGTGCACCGTTTCGTTAAGGGCGATGTCAACGCTGTCTTTACACATATATTCGGCATAATCCATGGTCTCTATCTCAAAATCGACCTCTTTGCCGTCGGGGGAATTTACCACGATATGCATAGAGCGCGTAGAAGGCTCATCGCCTTCGTAGAACCTGTAATCGGTGTAAACTGTGAAATAATAATACCTGTTCGGCTCGATCTCACTGCCGTTAACCGTTATGTCGATATCCCCGCCGCAGACGATCCTGTAATATCCGCTGAAGTAGCTTTCGCTTTCAACGGAAAAGATGCTGTATGAATCGCCGGAGGTACGGCTTTTTACGCTGCTACCCGCCTCTATCCTTGTTGAAGTCCGCTCGTCATATAGAGTTTCGGTATCCGCCGTGACGGTAATTACGCCTGTTGCGGAGCTGCTTGAAAAGCCCGCGGTCAGGAATACGGAGTCACCCTTTGCTATGTAACAGGTTATGCTCTGTCCGCCGCTTACGAGCACTGTGCCGAAGGGCGAATAAATCGTTCCCTGTGCGCCTTCACTGAGAGTGAAGGTGTATTCGGCACTGCCCGGTGAAGTGAATTTGAAGGTTTCTTTTCCGCCGGGTGAAGAGATGCTCGCTGAGTACGGAGTTCTCGCTTCGACGGTTTTATAAGAGCTGAATATCCCGTCGCCTGTGCCGTATTTTTTCAGAGTGTTGCTTTCGAGTGAAGCGAGCGCGGCGTGCGCCCAACAGCTGCCGAGAAATCCCTGATCTTTGACTGTCGAAACATAGCCGTAATCACGCAGATCGTATTTTGCGGGCAAAGATACCGCCTTTTGAGATGCCGTGTCAAAGCTGTATTTCAGCGGGGGAGGAATGAGCTCGCCGCCGTCGGGGTTTTTAAGATAATCAATATAATCCTGATTGATCTTGCCGCCGAGTTTTTGTATTTCTTCTATTGAGTAAGTTTTGGTTGAGGAATACTCTCGATTCTCATTGTCAATACCGAAGTAGCTTTTAAGCCCCTTGCTCGGAGCCATCATTCTGTCTGGGTGGTATGACGTGAAAGCCTTGATCGACCAGTTTGAGTTCTCAAGGCTGTCATAAAGGTCGATGATAAGATTTTTCGATGAATAATAGCTTTCGCCGCGATTCCCGCGAACTCCGGGCACATATGACACTTCCGCAGTGTACTGCTCCGCTATGCCGAGAGCGCCGTCGAGCTTTAGCACTATGGCGAATCTTGTGCCCTTTTTAAGCGTATACTCCCTGTCAAGGTCAATGACCGAATAGCCGGGATTGCTAACCTTTCCTGAAGCTATTTTAACAGCTTTCGAGTTACGGCTGCCGAGCCTTGCGTCCTCGGGATTCCTATAATCCTCTACAAGATATACGGAATAGCGGGTGTTGCTGAAGGTCGTATGGAACGAAACGGCTTTAAGGGTTTCATCGCTGTTCAGTGCCTTGCCCTGCTCGGGAAACACGTTGAATGCGTAATCTATTTTGTCATATAATCCGTAAAACGCTCCGTTTGCACCGTATTCGTCATATTGATAAATTTTGTTGTATCCGCAGTCCTTATCCGCAACGGTAAAAGCGGCAAATTCCTTGATGGATAACGGGCTGAATATCCTGTCTTCATATGAGATATAGATATATCCGTCATACCCGCGATCCGTGCCCCAACTGTTTTTGCACAGTATTGCTCCGTTCTTTTTCGGCTGAACGGGGAAATTCTCTTTCGGGTAATTATCGTCCCACCCGACCATCGTTACGGCGTGGCTCTTCCATTCTTCGCCGTCCTCTGTTTTGTAGAGCAGGGGAGTGCAATAATTAGAATCATCGGTCGTCTTGTCGGTGTAAGTGAACCCGCAATAGATCGCGCCGTATTCCATTACGGCGGATTTAACGGCGTTGATATCGTTGTCAATTTTGATAACGCCGTCCAAATAGGCAATGTTGTTCAGCTTTTTGTACTCAGCTTTGCTGTATAATGAGCCGTTGTACGGGTGAGCGTTTTCGCTTACGGGGCCTGCCCATGAGCTTAGATAGGCGGTTGCAAGAGAAGTGTTTCCGCCGTCCGAATAGTCACGATTGGTGTAAAAATCCGACCCGACGCTTGAAAGATAGGTTATCATGTTCATCTCGGAGAAATCGACGCTGCTTTGCTCGTTATGAAGCGGTTCTTCGGCTGCCAATGCGGAAAGAGCTGCTGAAAAAGCCGTAAGAATAATAATGGAAATCAGAACTACAGAAATAACTTTTTTGATTGTGTTTTTCATAAAAACAACCTCCTCATGTTTACTATATCAGAAAAAATTCCAAAATGCAAGAATAAATTTCACCGTCAGCCGCCCCGTCATCGACCGCAGAGTGACAAAAAGTGTATATGAGCATAAGACCGAGAAGGGAGATGCTTCTCAGCTCGGTTATGCTGTATATCTTACTTCCGCAGCAAATATGCTGTTTTTGCTCTTTTATCGGCCTATACGACGCATTCAGAATTCTCCGGATGAAAAAATTTTCAAATTATTTCAAAAGATATGCACTAACATGTTGAAATTTAGCAATGTTTGTGATAACATATGGTGTAAGAGCTAAAATATTACAATGAAAGAAAATGATATTAATGTTATCGCTGTATCTTAACATGATCGGCACGGAAGTTGAAAGAAAACGATTTGAGGAAGTTTATTATCAGCACAGGAAGCAGATGGTATTTGTCGCGAATGCCGTTGTGCATAATATGGATGACGCCGAAGACGTTGTCCAGGATGTATTTTTTACGATCGCGTCGTCGCATATGGATATCCTAACCAAGATCGAGGACCCGACGGATCTGAAAAATTATATGCTCAAGGCGACCAAAAACAAGGCGATCAGCACGCTCCGACGGCAAAAGATACAGAAAGAATGCGAAAATAAGTTTATTGATTTCAATTTGGAGTTCAATGATTCGGTGTTCGTCGAGAGCGTTTGCGCCAAGGTCGAGTATGACGAGCTGATCGACGCGATTCGCTCGCTCGACGATAAATATCGTGAGGTGCTTTATTATAAAATCGTGCTCGATCTGTCGGTCGAGCAAATTGCGAGTACGGTCGATCGTACCGAGAGCACGGTTTGTAAGCAGATATACAGGGGCAAAAAAATGCTTGCGGAGATGTTAAAGAGAGGAGAAATGGCAGAATGTCTATGACGAGAAGCGAATTCAATATGGCGTTCAGCACGGTGATAGCGGAGGAGTTTGCAAATATTCCCGATGAATCCGAGATCGAGGTCGAGTTCAGCGATGAATTCAACAGGAAGATGCAGGAGCTTATCGACAGCATAGGGGCGAACAACGGTCAGGAGCCGAAGAACGACCATAAATCGCGCCTGAATATCAAAGGGCTCATTGCGCTGGCGGCGACCTTGGCGCTCCTGCTTGCGGGGCTGGTGAGCGTCAACGCCGCAGGGGATTCGATAGTGAATTTCATTGTCAAGACCTATGAGGACTTCAAAGAGATACTTTTCACGGGTGACGGCGCGGGAAAAATCGACCATGTTTATGCGTTCACGGAAGTGCCCGAAGGGTTTACGGAAACGGAACGGGTGCTGAATGACGATATGAGCTTCATGCGGTATGAGAATAGCGAGACGGGCGCTGTGATTGAGCTGTCGCAATCTACTGCAAATGTTACTACGATGTTTTTAGATGATAAAAGTGTAAAATCAAAAACTCTTAGTGATGACGGAGAATATGTTGAAATATATTGTGGTGAATCTGACGAAATATATAATGCGTTCTGGGTTGAGGATACATACAGTATGGAATTGCTTTATTCCGGAGAAACAAGTTATGATGAATTATTGAAGATAATAAATGCAATCGCCTAAGCATTCAACCTATATTCTTAGAGAAAGCAGCCGCCACAAATGTGACGGCTGCTTTATGCTATCGAAAATTTTTAAAATTATTTGTCCCATTTTTGACGATTAAAGCGTTGTATGTGCTATATGGGGGAGAAGAGGTGAAAAAATGCGGAATAATATCATTAAAAGAGTTTTTTGCGTTGCTTTTGCTTTAATAATGGCAATTTCAACATTCTCTGCATTTGCGGCAGCACAGGTGGTAGAGCCATATTTTAATAATGCAACAAGGATTACGAACGCTGCAGATATTTCTTCTTCGGGCAAACTGACTATCACCAACAGATGCGCAGCGGAGTCGAGCGTTTTTAGCAAAGCAATCATAACAACCTATGTTGAGAAAAGGGTACTTGGCCTGTTTTGGAGCAGGGTAGATAACGGCCAGAACAATAATAAGTGGATCGACGTGATATACGACAATGTTTATACTGGTTTTCACTACTTACAGCTGTCAGACAAGGGTACATACAGAGTGACGACCGAGTTCGTCGTGTATGGATCCGGCGGCCCAGCGGATACTGTAACAAAGACAGTAACAGCCCAGTACAAATAACCCGTAATCACTAATCAATAAGGCACTTTTTGAAGCTACCCCCCAGGCTCAAAAAGTGCCTTTTGTTTTTAAATGATCGCCGGATAAGCTGTCGATTAGACTTTGACCCTGAATATGCGGCCTGCTTTGACGACAGCCTCCCTATGCAATTGCCGAGCGGTTGTAAATTACCCTTCAATTTACTTGTAAAATCGAGACAAGAATGCTATAAAAAAAATAAGCAAACGCAAGACAAAAGATGCGTGAAATTGTTGACTTCGATGTCGATAAAGTAAAAATGTGATCGACACATTAAGGCTCCCGTAAGTGTTTCATACGGCGGGTTTTACGATTTGGATGTTAAAAAAGTCGGTGAAGTACAATGAAAATAGTTTGGTTTCATAATCCAAATGAGGAAAACGGATATTTAAGTAATTGGTATCCAAGTGAATTTACCGTGAACGATGTAGACTTTTCCTCAATGGAGCAATATATGATGTATAAAAAAGCTGTGTGCTTCGGAGACAAGGACACGGCAGTTAAAATACTTGCGACTGATGATGTTGCCGAGATAAAAGCTCTTGGCAGGCTTGTCGCAAATTATAACGAGAGCTATTGGAACGGCGTTCGTCAAATAATTGTTTTTGAGGGATTGATCGCGAAATTCTCTCAGAATGAGGACTTGAAATCGCAGCTAAAGGCAACGGAAGATTGTATCTTGGCTGAATGTGCGGTCAAGGACAGAATATGGGGCATAGGGTTGTCAATGAATGATCCTGATAGACTTGAAAGGGACAAGTGAATTGGACAAAATCTACTTGGCTATCCCTTGATGATGGTGCGTGAACGGTTGTAATTATCCTTCCTTTGCGGACGATGTAAGGCAATTAAAAACTTCTAATGATAATAACCACGGCGCGGGTCTGTTCCCGTCCGTGGTTATTGTTTTTCTGTTGCCGAGCTGTAAGAAATTAAGCCGAAAAATGAGACGGGTTTTAATCCTCCGAAAGCGGTCGTCATAACCTGTAATGACAACATGTCGTCATATATGACAACTCGACAGGTCAGACACCTATTCTGCGTTTTCCATACAGAGCACAAAAAGACATTTCGGCGGATTTTCAACAGTCCATTGTAACCGCCCTTCAACTTTTAATTCAACTGTATAAACTGCCAAAACGATCTTCTGACCGACCCAAAGCGAGAACATATTCAGAGGCAAGCATTCCCTGAATAATCAATCGGACATTGGCAGAATGCAAACGGAACATTCATCGGAATAACTCGCAGAATATGAATGTTTCAATTGCCCATAGCGAATAGTTATCTCGGAATTTGTGAGCCGTTCACACCGCATGTACTTCGGCATACATATTGCTCTATGCTCCAATGGATCGGGGTGGATATCAAGACAGCGCAGGAGCTGATGGGCCATAATGACTACGAAGTAACGGCAAATATCTATACCCACGGCAGCTCAGCCGCAAAGGAAACCGCCGCTGTAATGCAGAATGAATTCATCTCAGGATTGCTCGAATAAGCGGTATGCCAAAAGCGGGAGAGGTGAGCCTCTCCCGCTTTTGGTGCAATCGGTTTATTTTTAACTCCTCATTATTTAACTATCCATTCAAGCGCATACGGTATGACCATATTCGAGCCGAAGAGCTTTTTGAAGAACGCTACGAGCTTCTGGAAGAAGCCTGCTTTTGAAGTGAGCTGCTGCGAAGCGGTTATTTCGTTGCCGTTCGCTTCCTTGACCGCATTGCCGTTCTTATCAACGACTTTCGCCGTTATCGTCGCCGAGCCTTTGGAGACGGATTTCACGCCGCAGGTCATGCCGTCGGCGGAGGGAATAAGCTCAAATCCGCTTCCGTCCATGCTCCAAACTATCCTTGCGCCCTCCGGTAGGTCGGTTACGTTCGCATGAAGATTCAGCGTGAATCCGTAGCTTACCGTTGTGGTGGAGGGGGTGTTGATTGAGAGCTTCGTCTTTATCGGTTCAAACACCGCCGTAAAGGTCATGTCCTGAGCGGGCATAGTCTCGGGCACTTCCGGCGACCAGCCCATGAAATCATAGCCGACTTTTTTCGGAGACTCAGGTGGTGCGATATCAAATCCTTCTTTGATTTTTAGCTCAGTAATGTCTTCATCAATGATCCACTTAACGGTGTATTTGCGAGCGACAACGTGTACTTCACAGCTTGCGGTTATTGTCTCTCCGTCGGTATTGCTTATGCTTGCAGTGACTGTTGCTGTTCCCTCGCCGACTGCACCTATAACACCCGATTCGCTTACTAAAACGACCTGTTCGTCCGATGACTCCCATGTGATCATCATGGGTGTTGCCTCTTGCGGGAGTATGGATATATTTAACAGTTTTGCACTGTTATCTCCGGTGAGATCCAGCGTTACTTCGGAATCATCAAATGACATCTCGGAGGCCTCGACGGTTACATTGGTGAATTTTGCGACAAGATCGGTATTCTCGGTAACAACGAAGCCGTAATTCGCATTGGCCGAAACAAGCTCTCCGCTTGCAAACCAACCGAGGAAGCTGTTGTTTGAGTCGGTAGAGGCATTAAGGGTAATGTAGTCACCTTTAGATACGGCTTCGTATCCGTTTGAGTAGCCGACACCTTCAATTGTAACATTCACCTTTAGATCGTGCAGAAGATCTTCTTCAAGAATTTCGGTTTTTTCAATCGTTTCGCCCAATTCTGTTACAAGAGCCAAATCGTTGATTTCGAAATCTTCTCCGGAATATTCGTAGCACATCTCAAAGCCTTTTTCTACAGTAACATTTGCATAATTGATCCTTTTAAGCTCTACACCTTCATTGCTTATCTCGCTTACCGTGTAGTTCATTTCTCCGTCATCGTTACCGATAAGTCTAACCTCGTAGTTCCCATTTGACGGGAGCCAAAAGCTCTTGGAGTCACCGTTCACTGAGAGAGCCACGCTGTTCTCGCCTGCAGCAATGCTTTCGTCGATCGTATTGTTAACTATTCTGCCGACAATTTCATTGAGATCGTTATCATAGATTTCAATATCGATCGGGCAATTGACAGTGCCTTTATATCCTTTTCTGTAGCGTCCTTTTGCATAAGTATAGGCTTGGTCATAGCTCATTGTTGTGACATAAGAGGCGTAGGTTTCCGCTGTATGGGCATATTCAAAGCGGCGGGCTAACTTTCCTTCATGAATAAAAAATGCTGTTAATGCCATATACAATTTGTCGCCGGATGTAAGTGCTAGTTGAGAAATTGCTGTAGCCATATCAAACATTGACGCTGTTTCACTAACAAAATGGCAGATTGTATTTTGAAAGTATCGGTATAACGAATACCAAATCGGCGACGTGCTTCGCAAAAAGCCACCTATATAAAAGCTGTTTAGACCTCCAAATCTGCTTGTCATGGCAAATATTACGCTAAACACTTCAAACTCGCCGGTCCCGTATGGGACATAATTGCTGCCATAGTACTTTCTAAACTCAGAACTCATTTTGTTTTTATAGATATTATAGCTGTAGCCGCTCTCGTTTGTTTTGCTTGGCAGAGTAAGGGTAACGCCGTATCTGCCGTAGCCCCATGCGCCGGGCAGCACTTTTGTGACAAAATCTTCCGGATTCACAAAATTGAATATGTTGGTATATATGGTATTTGCTCTGGTGTTGGATTTTGTCGTGTTTGGCGATGCAAAAGTATAAGTAAATATTTTGCTCTTTGCGGGGTAAATGCTTGAGCCTGATTTGGATGAATCTATGAGCTTTGCCGCTAAGACGTTCGCAACGGCAGCGCCCCTGCTGTGACCGGTAATAATGAATTCGATATTTTTGCCTCCGGTAAGATTGCTCCGCCTCAGGTAGCTGTCAAGATTGTTCTTAACGAACTGTGCCGCTTGCTCGAAATAATAATGACCGCTGCCGTTGTAGTTCTTTTTGTCTAATTTCCCGCGAGGGTCAAAATTTGAATACCATTCGTTGCCTGTCGTTCCTCTGAGGGCTACCAAAACAACGGTGTGCTTTTCGCCGTTACGCACATATTCTTTTCTCGTTATAATAAAGCTGTTTTTTGAATATACGGAGTTGCTTTTGCTTGGCCAATAAATTGCTGCGTTTCCGTTGGAATAGCCGTTTTTTAGTTGTGCAGCGCTCGGGTCCTCATCAAAGGTTTTGAAGCCCAAATTGTTCAATCCATTGCGCAAGTTTTCAACCGATGAATATGTCAGCAGAGATATCTGCGAACAGAATTTAGCGAGGTTGTGATTATAGCTGTATGAATCCGTGTTTAACCAGTTCGCATCGAACGAAACATTCATTTTGCGATTGGCATCACCCAAGACCAATTGACCCGTACTTTTAATATTGCTGTTATACGGCTTGACGGTAACGGTGCATTTTGCAGTCTTGCCGTTGTCGTTTGTTTTGACAGTTATTGTTGCCGTACCCTCTGTGCGCGCCGTGATCCTCCCGCCTGAGTCAACGGTCGCAACATTTGTGTTTGAGGATTGCCATGTTATGCCCTTGTTTGCCGCGTTTGATGGCTTTACGGCGGCAGTCAGGTTCTCCGACTTTCCTGCAAAGAGCGTGATCTGAGACCTGTTTAGGCTGACTCCCGTTACTTTTATGGGCTCATTTTTGACAGTAACGGTGCATTTGGCGGTTTTGCTGCCGTCCTTTGTCGTTACGGTTATAGTTGCCGTGCCTGCGGCTTTCGCAGAGACCTTGCCTGAGGAGCTGACCGTTGCGATATTGCTGTTGCTTGAGCTCCAGGTAACATTTCTGTTGCTTGCGCCGGACGGTTGGATCGAGGCGGAGAGCTGATATGTTTTTCCTTTGATGATCGAAATGCTTGACTGATTTAATGATATGCCCGTGACAGGCTGAGAGACAGTCACCGTGCAGGTTGCCGTATAGCCGCCGTCATCAGTCCTGGCGGTTATTATCGCCGTCCCTTTTGATTTTGCAGTTACCAGTCCGGCGCTGACGGAGGCAACCGCCGGATTAGAGGACTCCCAATGAACTGTTTTGTTCTGTGCATTTTCGGGCTCCACAGATGCATTAAGCTGCACCGAGCTGCCTATAGAAACGGAGATCGAAGATCTGTCAAGACTGATACCGGAGACCTTTACGTTGCCGGAACTCTGAAAATGAATCGTTGCATTTTTCAGAGTGTTATTGCCAAAGCCGCCAATATGAATGCTGTCCCACTGCTCTTCTGTGCCGGAATAGTAGACATCTTTCAAGGCAGTACAATCTTCAAACGCATAATTACCTATGCTAATAATGCTGTTGGGAAGTGCAATGCTTGTGAGCCTGCTGCAACGCAAATATGCACCCTCGCCGATGCTTGTAACGCCATCGGGGATGGTGATATTCGTGAGGCTGTAGCAATAGGAAAACGCATAACTGCCTATGCTCGTAACGCTGTCTGGAATAGTGATGGTCGTGAGATTGCTGCAGTTTTTAAAAGCATGGTCACCAATTGATATAACGCTATCTGGAAGTATATATGAAGTTTGCGTTTTGGCTGAAGGATACTGCAGTAATTCTGTTTTTCCTTTATTGAAAAGAACACCATTTTCGCTCTGATAGAATTTGTTTGATGGATCAACATCTATGCTTGTTAGACTAATGCAACCGCCAAATGCGAAGGAACCTATATCTATCACGCTGTTCGGTATATTAACGCTTTTTAATTCGATGCAGGCGGCTTCTTCAATTCGACCAGCAAATGCATGACACGATATCGATTTTGTTCCTTCATGTATATTATAATTACCGCTTAAGTCGCTTTTAGCTTTATAGAGTACTTTTCCGATATAAAGTACACCGTTTTCCCAATTTGATTCATTATTGTAATATGCGGTTTCGTCAAATGCACAATAGTCAATGTGCGTTACACTGTCTGATATTGTTATAGTTGCAAGATTACTGCAGCCATAGAACGCTTCATAACCTATACTCACAACACTGTCGGGAATAATTATTTCGGTCAGATTCCTTGCACCTATTCCTGCAGAGAAACTATAAAATGAACAGCCTGCAATGATTTTTGTCCCATCCCTCACAGTATACGATCCGCCTATATAACTTTTGACCCTGTAAAGCACATTCCCGATGTAAAGCACGCCATTCTCCCAATTTGATTCATCATTATAAAAATAAGTGTTGTCGAACGAAAAATTGCCTATGTCAGTTAAGCTGTCGGGAATATCTATTTTTGCTAAGCTAATACAATCGTAGAATGCATAATGACCAATGTTTGTAACACTGTCGGGGATAGTGATGTCAATGAGGCTGTTGCAATCACGAAAAGCCTCCTCGCCTATACTCGTTACTCCATTGCCTATTGTTACGCTTGTGAGACTACTGCAATAAGAAAATGCATAGTCGCCGATGCTTGTAACGCCATCAGGGATGGTAATATTCGTGAGACCACTGCAACCTGAAAATGTCCCCTCGTCAATGCAAGTAACGCCTTCGGGGATAGTGATGCTTGTGAGACTGCTGCAACCCAAAAATGCATAGCTATCTATGCCAATAACACTGTCGGGGATGGCTATGTCTGTGAGACCATTGCAATTTGAAAATGCCCCATCGCCAATGCAAGTAACGCCGTTTGGAATGGTAATGTTAGTGAGACTGCGGCAACCGGAAAAAGCGTTGTAGCCTATGTCCGTAATGCTGCTGGGTATGGTTATATTTGTGAGACTGTCGCAGTAGAAAAATGCATAGTTGCCTATGCTTGTTACACCGTTGTTGATAATTACTGTTGTAATAGCATACCCATAATCTCCCCATGGCACATTATTGCTCCATGTACACATGTATCCCGTGCCGGAAATTTCAAGGGTGCCTGTCGATTTATCAAAGCTCCAAGTCAGGTTATCTCCGCAAGTGCCGGAAATCACCGGCGCCTCCGCCTGCGCTTCGCTTTCCGCGACCGCTTGCATTTCGCCGATGATTTCGCCTCTGCCCTCGCCGCCTGCGGCGACCGCGCTGAATACCATTATCACGCATAGCAGCAGCGATAATGCACTTTTGAATGCTTTTTTCATATAGGTTCCTCCTTTTTACCGCATTGCGGATGTGGCGTTACGCCTTCGTGAATAAAGACACGGCCTTTGCCTAAAAGGTTCAAAAAACTTTGATTTAGACATGTTTTAAATATAATATCAGATTTTTCCTTGCCGGTATAGCCCAAAAAGCAGTGACGAAAAGTACACGCAAGCGGTTTAAAATAAAAATGCGCAGCCGAAGCCGCGCACAAAAAACGCTGCTCCGTTTGCAGCGACACAAGTTTTAATATACATCGTTCCCGTTGCCGGTGCATATACCAAAAATAGACCATGCATTTTTATCTGAAGGCAAAAATACACACCTAAGCAATAAGAAACATTTTAACTTGTGTCGCATCTTTAGAATAACCTTTTTATTATTAAGGAATGTCAACATTTTTCATTTGCGGCATTTGCAAATACGATATGGCTCTTTCGGGCGTATATAAGGTGAAATAAAAAATAAACCGAGCTAAGAGGTGCTTCTCAGCTCGGTTTTGCATATCTGCTTTTGGCGGCGGATATGCAAAAATATACTGCTTTTTGTATAGAAAAATCTTACTCCGTAGGCTTTCATATGGCGATCAGCGGGGTTTTTCGGGGGCACATCAGGGGCACATGGCTATCGAAAGTCGACGATAATCAACGGTAATGATGACGATTTAGAAAAATAGCGTCATAACGAATAGTAAAAGAAAAAGCCCTGAAACCGTTATATATCAACGACTTCTGAGCTTTTGTTTTGTGGGAGGACTATAAAATAGATTTTTTCGCCTTTTTGGGGGTAGTATTTGTTCCCTTACGAAAAATCCTGAGCTTTCAAGGTTAGGGGCAGCAGTGAGCCGCTGTCATTCGGTCAGCGGCTGCACCGATTTAAGACCGCCTTTGAATATTACGGTAATCTGTTCTTTTGAGTCCACCACTACGCATTCAAGCAGTTGGCGGACGATTTGGTCATCGTATTCCATCGGGCGGTTCTTTATGCCGTCGAGTATCGTGTAAATATCATCGAGTCGGGATTTTGCGTTTTCGCGCCGCTGCTCAGCGTCGGCTATGCTGTCGAGCTGCTGTTGCAAGCGGCTTTTTTCATTCATGAACCGAGTTGCGGTTTCCTCATCAAAGGCTTCGATGGTGTCGGTGGATACTCGGTCGAGCATCTTTTTGAACTCTGCGTCGATTTCGGCGATCCGTATCTGTAGTTCGATGCTGTTATCCTCGCTCTTTTCTCCCGCCAAGCCCATGCCGATGTGCAGCTTCAGCGTTTGCAGCACCTCGGCATTTTGGTTGGCGGTTTCCATGATTGCCGCCATCACAGCCCGTTGCAGAACGCTTTCCTCTACGGTGGGAGAGTTTCGGCAGTATTTCTTTCCGAACTCAATGCGGTTGATGCATCGCCACACGATTTTCTTTTTACCGCTTGCCGTCCATGTGCATCGGCGGTAGGCGGACTTGCATTCGCCGCAGACGAGCAGTTCTGTCAGAGCGTATTTACTTGAGTATTTGCCTTGCTCGGTCTTGGCTTTTCGGCTGATCTTACGTTTGCCGGAGCGCCGTGCGAGCTCCTCCTGGACTCTGCCGAAGGTGGCCGAGTCGATAATGGCAGGGTGGCTGTTTTCCACATAGTATTTCGGGCGTTCACCGTTGTTGACTCTGACCTTTTTGCTGATGCAGTCGGTGATGTAGGTCTTATTGATGATGGCATCGCCTTTGTATCTCTCGTTGGAGAGAATGGACTGTATCGTGGAAAACTGCCATTCTGCTTTTCCCGTCGGGCTTTTGATGCCCTTTTCTTCAAGTAGTTTGGCAATTCCTTTTAAGCTGTCGCCTGCGAGGAAGCGGTCATATATAAAGCGGATCGTTTCGGCTTCTTCGGGGACGATTTCGGGTTGTCCGTCCTCGCCCTTGCGATAGCCGAGGAAGTTCTTGTATCTGAATACTACCTTGCCTTCACGGGCGGCCTGTGCCTTGCCCCATTTAATGTTGGCACTGATATTTTCCGATTCGCTTTGGGCGATGCTGCCGTAGATGGTGATGTAAAACTCGGCACCGGGCTGATTGCTGTGGATGCCCTGTTCCTCGAAGTACACATCGACACCGAGGTCATTGAGCAGTCGGACATACTTCAAGCAGTCCACTGTGTTCCGCGCGAACCGGGCAATGGATTTCGTGATGATCATGTCGATTTTCCCTTGCTTGCATCGGCGGATCATGCGGTTGAATTCATCTCGGTTTTTCACGCTCGTGCCGGAGATGCCCTTGTCGGCATAAATGTCGACAAGCTGATATTCGGGATGCTTCTTGGCATAGTCGCTGTAGTAGCGGATCTGTGCGGCGAAGGAGTGGAGCAGGTCGGTAGAGTCACTCGACACCCGGCAGTACGGGGCTAACCGAAGTCGTTCGGCTGTCTGCTTCTTTGTGCTTGTGATTTCAGTAATGTTCATGTCTTTCTCCTTTCCGCAAGGGGTCACCTTGCTGTTATTCGCATTTTGGCACGACACACCATACCACAATAGTTCGAATACTTCCAGCGGTTTTTCGCAAAAACCTGAGAATTAAGATTTCAGACATAAATCAGATCAGCACCGTAATGTTCGGCACTGATCTGAGTGATTCTTTCGTATTCATCCTCGGTGATGAGTTGCATGGCGAGGAGCATTTTTAATAGGTTTACACTGTAAGCGAATGATGTATTGTTGATGTCGGTTCTTTTATCCATTGAGCAGCCCCTCCAAATATTTAATGCCGAGGCTCACTACAATGGCACGGTCAACGGCGGCGAGGGTCTTGCTGTCGAGCCTGCCGATATACTCGCCGAGACTCGCTTTGTCTATCGTCCTGATTTGTTCAAGCAGGACGGTGGATTCGGTTTTGAGACCGCTTGTCATTATCGCTACATGGGTGGGCAGAGCCGCCTTTGTCTTTCTGCCCGTGATCGCCGCCACGATGGTGGTGGGGCTGTGCTTGTTGCCCGTATTATTCTGCAAAATCAAAACCGGACGAACGCCGCCTTGCTCACTACCAAAACCTTCGCCAAAATCGGCGGAATAGATTTCGCCTCGTTTAATCTCTTTCATAGTTAGCCTCCGTTTAAGTAAAAGGCGGCCGTGCGCTTTTGGGCAAACGACCGCCTTGTGTTTTGTATCAATCGTTTTTCTTTCATGTCCGTATTTGTCCACGACGCACCGAACACAGGGAACGCACCCTCCGGTCATGCATTTGACCTCATTGGAATCTCACCACTCCCGGGATCTCCGCGAGGCGCCCTCATTGGCTGCGACGGCTCACGGCACTTTGTTCGTACCGCTTCAACGCTCGGCCTGTGACTGGACGCAAGTATCATTATTGCTTCTGCTTTTCATGGCCTTCGGTGCGGATGCACCGCACCGTCCGACTCATAGGTCGTGTGGCTTATCGGTTTCGCCGACGGCAGAAGGAAGGTAAAGAATGCGCTGTACTATTCGGTTTTCAAAGAACGGGCGGAGGCTATTGAGAAAGCCCCCTCACTTTTTCAGCCGAAAAAGCAAGGGGGCTACAACCAAATTTTTTAATTTTCTAAAAGTTTTTTGAGTTTCGCACGGATCTTTGCGATTTTCTTGCTGATTGCCTGCTGTGAAACGCCGTAGCGCTCGGCAAGCTCCGTCTGCGGAACTTCGTCATAGAAATGTGCAACAATCAGAGCCTTTTCATCCTCCGGCAGAGCGTCCACCGTTTTTCGCAGCTTGTCCAACAATTGCTGATGGACAAGCGTATCGCACACATCCCGCAACTCGGCAATCAGAATTTCCTCGCCGTTGAATTCATCACTGTTCAAGGCGTCATACGAAACATCGCCGTTATCCCTGCGCTGCTCGTCGAGATATTTCTGTCGCCGTTTGTTGCGGTAGAATCCAATGTATTCCTTTTCACTCACCTCCATGATCATGCTGTGCAGGCCGATGAATTTCTTTTCTCGGTAGCCTGCATCGGTTTCTTTCCGAAATTCGTGTTCTGCGGGAGTAATCTCCCGATAGCCGCTGTTGGCTATAATAAAAACCTTTTTAGGGTTCAGTTTTTTCAAGTTTATGTACCTCCGTTCAATCGTTTTTTTGTTAGGTCAAAAACGATTGATACGGAAGCCTTCGACAGCCTACCGCAAACTTCGACAGTACGCCGCCGTTTATACAAACGCAGAAAGCCAAGCCACTTTGATATTCCGAAATAACAGATTTATCGTTGGTCTTTTGCAGATATCGTATGGAATTCTGTTGACCGCAGAGGTCAAAAAAATATAGGTGTCTGTGTGTTTGCTCAAAGACAGCATTTGCTATTTCAACACCTGTTTCTTTCCTGTATTCTTTTTCATTCTTTCACCTTGTCGCTTGAAAACGGCAGGGCGCCGCTTTTTATGGCACTGCGTTGTGTTGAGCTTCGTCAATTGATTCTGCAAGGCTAAACATCGTGGTCACCTCCTGTTACGGTATTCGGGGAAACAAAAAAGCGACTGCGCTATGCTTTAAGGCACAGTACAGCCGCATGAGGGCGTGCATATAAAAACCGTTTTGTTAAGACGGCCTTGGGCGTTGCGTTTCGCTTATGTACATGGTTGTTAGGGACATCTCCTTGTTTTCATAACTGCCTCGCTGTATTTGGTATCTGTTGATATCAGTGTATCCGCTGCCGGGGCAAAAGTGAAGAGTGCATAAGTGTGATATACACAGTAAACATGGAATCCGGCAAAAAATGTTGGGTTATGACCGAGAAATTGCTTGTTTCTCAAAAACAGTCGCCAAGGAAAGAAATACGGCACAGCGGTTTTTATGCCCTCTGTGCCGTATTTGCGATGTTTCCGTGATGGTTCGTTAATTGTTACTTATCTCTGATTATTTGACGGAATGCCTTTTCCTCTTATCAAATACCGTTACACCTGTCAGAACACCGCCGCTGATGAACAGCAATGCGATCCACAGCATGAGGTTGCTTGTATCGCTGGTCGGGGGAGACTTCGGCAACTTAGCCGTTACGGTGTCGGCCTTGGCGATTTCCTTAGTGCCGTCTTTGCCTCTGTAATACTTATTGCAGCCGCTGCAGTACCAATACTCGATATTGCCCTCGGAATCCTCGGTGGCCGCCTTTGCGGGGATATGCTTTAAGTCGGTGTGGTTCTTCGGGTCAAGCTCTCCGTAAACTTTGCCGCAGACCTCGCACACCGCCCTTTCGGTGCAGATGGCTTTCCCGCCGGAACAATCCTTTGTTTCAAGCCCGTTGCAGCCGTCCACCGTGCATTGGCGGGTGTGCGTGCCGTCGCCGTTCGATACCCATTCACCGTAGGTATGCCCGTCGTTGACCGTTACGGTCATCTCGGCGGTGTTGCCCGCCTTGTCGGTGATAACGATAGTGCTTGCGGAGATATTTGAGCGGCTCATGGGCAAGCTGGATATCGCGCTGCACCTGTCAAAGAAGCCGAAGAAAGCAGTCAAAGAAGCCGCAAACATATAAGTTCACATAAGCGAAGCCGCCGGGCGAACCGGCGGCTTTCTTTATGCTATGCTGTATTTATCAATACCAAATGAAACCGAGCAGGAAGATGCGGATAAGCACCTGCCACCAGGCGTATTTGACGGTGATCTTACAATGCTCCTCGATATCCGTGCCGACAATGTGCATGGTGATGACTGCCGTGCCCTTGCCGACTGCCTTATAGTTGCCGTCCTTATCGACCGTGACGACCGACTCATCGGAGGAGGTGTATTCGACAAGCGAGGGATCCTCGGTAATGGTGTTGAGCCTGCCGACAGACTTGTAGTAAATCACAAGCTCACGGTCGGGCATACGGGCGGCAAGCTGCCACTGAGCCGTGACCGTCACATTCTCGGCGGGCATGGTCGCGGGAATCGCTTTGTCCCAGCCGATAAAGGTGTAGCCCTCTCTTGTCGGGTCGGCAGGTGC
>ERZ1027089.377-NODE-377-length-24368-cov-17.672727_pt1 | contig 24368 bp, 20 predicted proteins | sample MGYA00519412_ERZ1027089 | MGnify/ENA primary metagenome ERZ1027089 (study PRJEB26926, sample SAMN06164433) | human gut metagenome | biome: ENVO:00009003; feature: ENVO:2100002; material: ENVO:00002003 | host: Homo sapiens | place: USA | collected 2012 ... | reverse complement strand
ACTATCGATAATTCTTTTCATTGTCTTTAAATATTTTGATCATTTCATTGCGTTATTTTTTATTATTGTATGCAAAGGTAGTGCTTTGAGCCTTTAAGCCACTATCACACAACCCCTTTCTTTGAAAAGAACGTAAAATCAATAGTATTATTGCGAAGATTGTAGTTTTATTAACTTTAATCATAATCTTAAATTTTTAATAATTAATAATGTGTAAGAACTCTTTGCTCTCCTCGGACTCTTTGCCTTTGCAGCGACTTTTTATCTCAGGATTGCACAGCAAAGGTAGGCATAATATGGACAAGATTTTTGATATGGAAAGTATGGACTGTGGTATGGAAAAAATAAGGAAGCCTTGTCGGGGTTTCCTTATATGGAGAGTGCTGTATGTGTCTGTATGACTGGTTGTTGACGAATTATTCTTTGTTGTCCAACAGCTCGCTGATTCCTTTGTAGAAAGATGATTTTTGGAAACAGCGTTTTCACTCATTAAAAGTTTCTCTATATATGGTAGTTCTACAATTATTTAATCACATTTGACATAATAGATTACACCATCATGCCTAATCATAATAAATATAGTCATATTCCTGGGAAATACTATTATATTATCGGCGGAAGGAAACCATATATCACTAAAATAATTATATAAATCTATTGTACGGAATACATCTATTGTTTTAAACTCATCCCAATTAATACAGATAACATCACAACATAAATTCAAATCTGCAAATAATTCTAATAATGAAAAGTGGTCATCAAGTGCATTATACTTTTCTATAAAAGAACCATTTGATTGAAAATTATCAAAAACAGACTCATGTAAATCATATACTTTAATATTCTTTCGAAAATATTGGTAGCATATATTACAGTCTGTTTGATTCAATTTTTGAAATGAGGGAAATAACTCCCCCGTTTCTTTTTCAAATAAATCAATTTTAAATTTTTCCATATTTTATTTCTTTATAGGCTTTTTTGCGCCTAAAAGGCTCAAAACAGAGACTTTTAAATCTTCTTCTTATAGCAGCGATGACGGCGATGCTGTTCGCTCTCCAGATACTGCCACTGGCTCTGAACACCGGTATTGGTCTCCATCTGCGTCATTGCCTCAGCCCATTTAAAGCCATAACGGTGATACTGCTCTATCAGATCGGCAAAAATAAGCGCGTTGGCTCCCTTCTTGCGATATTCCGGAAGAACACCAATCAAAAGCAAATCTACCGTATCCGTCTTGTGCCACTTCAGAACCTTCAGCACCTTCAGCCAACCCGTAGGGAAAAGCTTGCCATCGCCTATCTCGCGCAGCGCATCGGTAAACGAAGGGAAGGAAACACCAAAGGCTACCAGCTTGTTGCCAGCGTTGCCATCTACCACACCCGTTACCAGGTTCAAGTCAGCCTTCTTGATATAAGTATTTACATATTCATCTATCTGCTTCTCCGTAAGCTGCTGGAAATCATAGAGATTCTTATAAGTTTCGTTCACTATTTCGAACACTTTCCTGCCCATTCCTCCCGAGGTCAGTTCCCGGCGGGTAAACTTATGAACCTGCAGATTATATCGGCTCTCTATCATCTGGGCAGTCTTGGCAAACTTAGCCGGCGTCACTTCCGGAATCCTGATGCGGTACTCCAGCCAGTCGTTATCCTTCTCATAGAGCGAATAACTCTCCAGATGCGTCTTATAATAAGGATAATTGTAATTGATATACATCGTAGACTTCCGGTCGAAGCCCTCGATGAGCAAGCCCTCACGGTCCATATCCGTAAATCCGAGCGGACCTACGCATTCGTTCATTCCCCTGCTCTTGCCCCAGTTTTCTACCGCGCGCAACAAGGCACAGGAAACCGCTACATTATCCACGAAATCGAACCAGCCGAAGCGAACCTGCTTCTTGTTCCACTCTTCGTTGGCACGATGGTTGATAATGGCAGCAATTCTACCTACGATACGAGCCTCGCTGTCAACCGCCAGGAAGTATTGAGCTTCACAGAATTCAAAGGCAGGATTCTTCTTTGGGTCCAGCGTATTCATCTCGTCAAAACGCAAAAAAGGAATGGCAAACTTATGGTCTCTGTAGAGATCATAATGAAACTGAATGAAGGTTTTCAGCCCTTTTTTAGTCGTTATCGGTATGATTCTTATCTCATCATTCATTAGTATATTGTTTTATGTATATATATTCAATTACGGTGCAAAAATACAATAAATTTATGAATAATACAACTCTTTTCTTATAAATTTATAAAAGTTGGTTCATAATTGTCCAACTTTGTGGATATTTATGTACCTTTGCAGGTTGAAATGCCCCAAAAGAGCATCATAAAGTTATGAAGAAAGAGAAAAGAGACAACTATACGTTCCTCACACATGCCCCTGTGCATCATGTGATTTTCACGATGGCCATACCAACGATTATCAGTATGCTGTCGACGAGCATGTACAACCTCGCCGACACCTATTTCGTGGGCAGCATCAACACGCAGAGTGTGGCAGCGGTAGGCGTTTCCTTTGCAGCAATGGCTGTGATTCAGGCGATAGGTTTCTTCTTCGGTCACGGAGCGGGCAATTATATTTCGCGACAGTTGGGCGCCAAGCATACGGAAGAGGCACAGAAGATGGCAACCACGGGCTTTGTGCTGAGTTTTCTTACCGGTCTCCTCATCGCCATCCTGGGTCATGTGTTCCTCACACCGCTCTGTCTTCTGATGGGTTCTACGCCCACCATTCTTCCTTATACAGAGCGTTATCTAGGCATTATCCTGCTGGGTGCTCCCTTTATGACCACATCGCTTACGCTGAATAATCTGATGCGCTTTCAGGGCAATACGATGTATGCGATGAAGGGCATCATGTCGGGTGTGCTGCTCAATCTGATTCTGGCTCCTCTGCTCATCCTCCACTTCCAGCTGGGCATTACCGGAGCCGCCGTAGCCACCCTCATCAGCCAGTGTTTCGGCTGCGCCATGCTCTTTTGGATGACGCATAAAGGCGAGAACATCCGCATCCATCTCAGCAATTTCACCCTTACCCGCGCCTTTGCCAAGGAGATTATCTTCGGCGGAACCCCTTCGCTGTCAAGACAGGGACTGGGAAGTATCGCTACGCTGATGCTCAATGTGGCAGCAGGTGCGTTTGGCGATGCAGCCATTGCGGGCATGAGCATCGTTACCCGCATCTCCTTCTTTACCTATGCGATGGTCATCGGTCTGGGGCAGGGATTCCAGCCGCTCTGCGGATTCTGCTACGGCGCCAAACTCTATGGGCGTGTAAAGGAAGCCTTCTTTTTCTGCATTAAATGCGGCACGGTTTTCCTCAGCGTCTGTGCCCTTCTCGGCTTCATCTTCTCAACTTCCATCATCAGCATCTTCCGCGATGATGCAGCGGTTGTAGCCGTAGGTTCGGTGGCTTTGCGATGGCAGGTGCTCAGTTTTCCGCTCGTAGCCAGCATCGTGCTCACCAACATGCTGATGCAGACCATCCGTAAACCGGTGAGAGCCAACATCGTAGCGGCAGCACGCAGCGGACTTTTCTTCATTCCGCTCATCTTCATCCTCCCCTATTTCTTCGGACTGCTGGGCGTGGAGATGTGTCAGATGTGGGCAGATTGCTGTTCGTTTGCCGTTGCGGTTCCGATAGCCTGGAGCGCTTTCAGGGATATGAGAAGAGAGAAGATGGAACTTGGGAAAAGCCACTAGAAGATAAGAAGATACTAGAAGATAAGAGAAATGGAGAAGACATATTACATAGGATTGGACGTTGGCTCTACGACAGCCAAAATAGCCGTTATCGACAGCGATAACCGGGTAATTTACTCAAAATACGAACGCCACAACGCTCGTGTAAACGAACTTGTGTCGCAATATTTCGATGAGATTTTAGCCCTTACCGGCGATGCAGAGGCAAGAATCTGCGTAACGGGAAGCGTAGGAATGGCTACTGCCGAACAGCTCCAGGCGGAGTTTGTACAGGAGGTGGTGGCTGCATCAGTCTATGCCCGTACTGCCCATCCTGAGGCGAAGGCGCTCATCGATATTGGTGGCGAGGACGCGAAGGTTATCTTCTTCAAGAAAAACGGAAATATGGAACTACGCATGAACGGCAACTGTGCCGGCGGAACGGGCGCTTTCATCGACCAGATGAGTGTGCTGATGGGCGTAGAGAACCAGAAGATGAGCGAGTTGGCGATGAAGGCAGAGCACGTTTATCCGATGGCTGCCCGCTGCGGCGTGTTCGCCAAGACCGACATCCAGAACCTGATGGCACGCAATCTGCCCGAAGCAGATATTGCAGCCAGCATCTTCCATTCCATCGCCGTACAGACGGTGGTAACGCTTTCTCACGGCATCAGCTTCGAGGCTCCTATCCTGCTCTGCGGCGGTCCGCTGACCTTTCTTCCGGCTCTCCGCAAGGCTTTCTGCGATTATCTCCATCTCTCTCCAAACGACTTCATCGTATCAGAAAACAGCAATCTCATTCCGGCTCTGGGCTGTGCTTACCGGGCTAAATCGGCAGATTCTGCAGCCTCAGTATCTGTTCTCAGAAGCCGGATGAAAAAAGAAATACAAACGGAATGGACCAGCAGTCTGCTGCCTCTGTTCAAGAATGAGAAAGAGCACCAGGAATGGCTCAAATCAAAGGCGAAATTCGCTACCGAAACCCAACCGCTGAATAAAGGAAAACAGCAGGTTGTGATTGGTATTGACTCGGGCTCTACTACGACGAAGATTGTTGCGGTAAGGGTGAATGCGGAGACGCCTACGGGAGATATTGTCTTTACAAATTACCGCCTGAATCTGGGAAATCCGATCAAGGCAGTAGCGGATGGACTGAACACCCTGAAGCAGGAAGCTGCATTGCGAGGCGCTGAACTGGAAATCGTAGGCTCCTGCTCTACAGGTTACGGCGAAGAACTCATCAAGGCGGCTTTCGGCCTCGACAGCGGCATTATCGAAACAATGGCGCACGAAAGAGCAGCTGCCTCACTCATGCCCGACGTGAGTTTTATCTTGGACATCGGCGGACAGGACATGAAGGCAATCTTCGTGGAGAAAGGGGCTGTGGTGCGCATGGAACTCAACGAGGCGTGCAGTTCGGGCTGCGGAACATTTATCCAGACCTTTGCCAACAATATGGGTTATTCTGTAGGCGATTTTGCCCAACTCGCCTGCCAGTCGAAGGCTCCCTGCGACCTGGGAACCCGCTGCACCGTCTTCATGAACTCGAAGGTAAAACAGGTGCTCAGAGAAGGCGCATCTGTAGCTGATATTTCTGCAGGAATCTCTTATTCTGTCATCAAGAACTGTCTTTATAAGGTATTGAAACTCCATGGTAATGAGAACCTTGGAGGCAAAATCGTTGTGCAGGGAGGTACGATGAGAAACGATGCGGTGGTAAGAGCATTTGAGTTGCTCACCCATACCGAAGTGGCACGAAGCAACATGCCGGAACTGATGGGCGCCTACGGTTGTGCCCTTCATGCGGCGGCAGATTACAAGCATCGCACATCTGCAGAAGACGAGCACCCTGCCTCATCAAGATCCATCGATGATCTCCAGAATCTGGCTCATTATGAAACCAAACAACTGCAATGCAAAGGCTGCGAAAACCATTGTTATGTTTCCCGCTACACCTTTGCCGGCGGCAACCGATTCTACTCCGGAAACAAGTGTGAGCGTGTGTTTAACAACAAGGGAGCAAACGGGATAAAAGGCAAAAACATCTACGAATACAAATATAGTTTACTATTTGATAGAGAAGAAGTTAACCCACTTGAAGTTGCAAAACACAACGTCAAAGTAGGCATTCCTCGCATCCTCAACATGTACGAGGAATATCCGTTCTGGAATGCGCTGCTCCGGGCAGCAGGATTGGGCGTGATTCTCTCTTCCGATTCCACTTTCAGCCAGTATGAAGGAGCCTTAAATACGGTGATGAGCGACAATATCTGCTTCCCGGCTAAACTGGCTCACAGTCATCTGAAGGAACTCAACGAGAACCCGAAAGTAGACCGCATCCTCATGCCATACGTGGTTTATGAACATAATGACGACCCGAAGAATACGCTGAACAGTTTCAACTGTCCGGTCGTTTCGGGCTACAGCGATGTCATCAAGTCGGTCATCAATCTGAAGAAACCGATCGATACGCCCGTCATCAACTTTGCCCAGCCTAAGGCGCTGGAAAAGCAGATTACCGATTATCTCAAGCAACTGGGAGTAAGCAAGAAGACTGCCCGTAAAGCGCTGAGAGAGGCCCTCTATGCTCAGGCAGTATATGCAGCTGAGATTAAGAAACAGGGCTGGGAGATTCTGAAGTCAAACAAGGGACTTACGATTCTGCTGGCGGGCCGTCCTTATCATACAGACCCGCTGATTCAGCACAAGCTGAGCGAGATGATAGCCAATCTGGGAGTCAACGTCATCAGCGAAGACATCGCCCGGGGTAATCTCTTTGCAGATTTCAAAGACTTCAATTTGGAGAATCTGGCGGCAGAAAGAAATGAGGCAGCATTAGCCAGCCAGGACAACAACGAAGCATACAACTGTCAGCCAGAGACTTATCTCGTGAAGCAATGGGCGTATATGAACCGCATTCTGAAGGCAGCGCAATGGGCTGCAGAACAGGGCGATGAGGTTCATTTCGTCCAGATGACCAGCTTCGGCTGCGGTCCTGACAGTTTTATCCAGGACGAGATTCGCGACATCATGAAGCGCTACAACAAGCCTTTCACGCTGTTGAAGATAGATGATGTGAGCAATATCGGCTCACTGAAACTCCGTGTCCGCTCGCTCATAGAAAGCCTGAAGGGAGTAAAGGAAGTGAAGAGTGAAGAACGAAGAGTGAAGAAACAATGTTCGGCGGCCGAAGGGAAAGCCAATTCAACACTCAACACTCAACATTTACAACAGACCAAGGTATTCACCAAGCAGGACATTCATCGCAAGATTCTCGCTCCTTTCATGACCGAATACCTCACCCCTATCATTCCGCCTATCCTGAAACTGATAGGCTATGATGTTGAGGTACTTCCGATGAGCAATGAGGTAAGCGCCGAACTCGGCTTGAAGTTTGCCAACAACGAAGTCTGCTATCCGGCTACACTCATCGTCGGCGACATCATCAAAGCCTTGAAATCAGGCAGATACGACCTGAACAATACAGCAGTAGTGATGAGTCAGACGGGCGGCCAGTGTCGCGCAACCAACTACGCTGGTCTCATCAAGCGTGCGATGATTTCCAATGGATTCCAGGACATTCCGCTGCTCACACTCGGTGTAACAGCCTCAACAGGCGAAGCATCAGGCTCAACAGACGACAAGCAAGACTATAACGAGCAGGACGGTTTCAATGTGCCTTGGCTGAAATACAGTCAGATTATCGTTACCGCCATTTTCTATGGCGATGCAATCAACGAGATGTACAATGCCTGCATCGTAAGAGAGCGTAAACCGGGCATTGCCAGAGAGTTGCGCGATAAATACATGCAGCTGATAGACGGACCTATCGCCCAGAATTCAGCCAAAGGACTCATCCGACTCCTGGAACAGGCAGCCGAAGAATTCAACCAGATGACCCTCGACAGAGAACTGCCGAAGGTAGGAATCGTAGGCGAAATCTTCCTGAAGTTCAATCCTTTCGCCCACCAGTTCCTGGAGCAGAACATCATCTCGCGCGGCATTGAGGTGGTTCCGCCTCTGCTTGCCCCTTTCTTCCTGCAGGAATTTGTGAACGTGGAGATACAGAAACACATGCGGCTGAGTTGCACCAAAGTGCCCGATTTCATCATCAAGGGCGCTTATCAGGCGCTGATAGGCAGAAGATTGCGCCAGGTAAACAAGGCAGCCGGCAAGTTCCGCTACTTCCGTCCGTTCACCAATATCTATGATGATGCGAAGGACGTACAGGGACTGGTTTCGCTCGCAGCCCAGTTTGGCGAAGGCTGGCTTCTGCCTGCCGACATCGTAGGTTACATCCGTGATGGCGTGAACAACATCATCTCGCTCCAGCCTTTCGGTTGCATCGCTAACCACGTGATTTCCAAGGGCATCGAGAAACGTCTCCACGACCGTTTCCCAATGCTCAACCTCGTATCGCTCGACTTCGATTCCGGTGTTTCAGAGGTAAACGTCACCAACCGACTGCTCCTCTTCCTGGACAGCATCGCAAAATAAGACAAGCCAGACCCATGTACGGCAAAACACCGTATATGGGTCTTTCCGTCTTTCATCCCTCAAAAAATCACTCTAAAAAATACAAAAAAACGTAGCTATTTCTTTGTCATTCAAGAAAATAATCGTATCTTTGCACTCAAATTTTATTGAGACATTAAGAAAATGAGTAAAGATACATTAACTCATCAGCTGACAGAGACCATCGAGGAGCTTTCGAGCGCCGAATCTTTGAAAGGTCTCTTCCATCAGCATCGAGACGGGAATCCACTTCCTTCGGGCAAGGCGCTCGAAGAAATCATCAGTTTGTCCCGTTCTATCCTCTTTCCGGGATATTTCGGCAATTCTTCGGTAAATATCTCAACCATCAAATATCATATTGGAGTAAGAGTAGAGAAACTCTATGAGATGCTGTCAGAGCAGATTCTCGCCGGTCTCTGCTTCGCCAACGACTGTGAAACGGAAACCCAGGCTGAACTGCAGCACCAGCGTGCCAAGGCAGGCGTGATTGCAGCCAAGGCAATCATGGAATTCCCGAAACTGCGCAAGATTCTGGCTACTGATGTAGAGGCTGCCTACGAGGGCGACCCGGCTGCCATGAGCCACGGAGAAATCATCTCCTGCTACCCGGTCATCAAGGCGATTACCAACTACCGCATCGCTCACGTGCTGCACGAACTGGGAGTGCCGCTCATTCCGAGAATGATGACCGAACTGGCGCATTCGGAAACCGGTATTGATATCAACCCGGAGGCTACCATCGGCAAGCACTTCACCATCGACCACGGTACGGGTGTGGTGATTGGAGCTACCTGCATCATCGGCGACAATGTGAAACTCTACCAGGGTGTAACCCTCGGAGCCAAGAGTTTCCCACTCGATAAGGACGGCAACCCTATCAAGGGAATCCCTCGCCACCCTATCCTCGAAAATGATGTCATCGTCTACGCCAATGCCACCATCCTCGGTCGCATCACCATCGGAGAAGGCTGCGTAGTGGGAGCCAACGTATGGGTTACCAAGGATATGAAACCGAAAACAAAGAAATATAAAAAAGAAAAACAAAGTTTATTAGATATAGAATTCAATAATGGAACAGGAATTTGAACTCATTGCCAAGACCTTCATGGGCCTCGAGCCTGTCTTGGCTGAAGAGCTCACCCAGTTGGGTGCCAATAATGTACAGATCGGTCGCCGCATGGTGTCTTTCACAGGCGACAAGGAAATGATGTATCGTGCTAACTTCCAGTTGCACACAGCCATCCGTATCTTAAAGCCTATCAAGCACTTCAAGGCTAGAAGCGCTGAAGAGGTGTATGATCAGATTCAGAAGATCAAGTGGGATGACATCTTAGACGTGAAGAAGACTTTCTCTGTTGACTCAGTAGTCTACTCAGAGGAGTTCCGCAACTCACGCTTCGTAACCTACAAGGTAAAGGATGCGATTGTTGACTGGTTCCGCGAGAAGCAGGGTACACGTCCAAATATCAGCGTATCTAACCCGGATATCCGCCTCAACATCCACATTGCAGAAGACAATGCCACCTTGAGTCTCGATTCGAGTGGTGAGAGTCTGCACCGCCGTGGCTACCGCCAGGAGCAGGTAGAGGCTCCTCTAAACGAGGTTCTCGCTGCAGGTATGATTCTGATGACCGGCTGGAAGGGCGAATGCGATTTCATCGACCCGATGTGTGGTTCAGGTACCATCGCCATCGAAGCTGCCCTCATCGCCCGAAACATCTCTCCAGGTGTATTCCGCAAGGAGTTTGCCTTCGAGAAGTGGAACGATTTCGACCAGGATCTCTTCGATACGATTTATAACGACGACTCTCAGGAGCGCGAGTTCGAGCACCATATCTATGGTTACGATGTTGACATGAAGGCTGTCAATACAGCTAATCTCAACGTTCGTGCTGCCGGTCTCAGCAAGGACATCACCATCTCACAGGCTGATTTCAAGGACTTCACCCAGCCAGCAGAGAAGAGCATCATCGTGATGAACCCTCCATACGGTGAGCGCATCTCTACCCCTAACCTCCTGAACACCTACAAGATGATAGGTGAGCGCTTCAAGAAGGCTTTTGCCGGCAACGAGGCTTGGGTATTGAGCTACCGCGAGGAGTGCTTCGAGCAGATTGGTCTGAAACCATCTATCAAGATTCCTGTATTCAACGGAAGCTTGGAGTGCGAATTCCGCAAGTATGTGATGTTCGACGGCAAGATGAAGGACTTCCGTTCTGAAGGCGGTATTGTGAAGACTGAGCGCGAGAAGAGCGAGATGGCTCAGAAGCACCGTTTCAAGAAGGAGCGTGAATTCAAGAAGCGTGTAAGCGAGGAGACTGAAAACGAGGAGGACGATATCCGTTCTTTCAAGTTCCATACTCACCGTCTGGAAGACTTCGAGAAGAAGCGTGCTGAGTTCCATAAGGGCGGTCGTTCACGTATCGGTGGCGGTCGACGCAATGATGACGACGATGACAAGCGTGGCAGCCGCAGCTTCAAGAGCGACCGCAAGGGTGGCCGTGACTTCGGTAGCAAGCGCGACGGAAAGCGTTTCGAGAAAGGCGACAAGCGTGGTGGCTTCAAGGGCGACAAACGTGGTGGCCGTGATTTCGGAGGCAAGCGCGGAGGCAAGAAGAACTTCAGCGTTGACTTCGACGACGAGGATTAAAGACATATCGACCCATGCGTCGTGTTTCACGACGCATGGGTGTTAAACCCGATAAAGTAAAGAATATAATGAATCTGAAGAATTCAATTTATAAATTATCTTTTGCTGCTATGATTATGATGGCTATGAATGCAACCGACTTACAGGCTCAGGGCGTGGTTCCTGCTCAGAAAGGCGAGAAAACCTTTACATTGGAAGACCTGAACTTCGGCGGCAACAACTATCGTAACATGGTAGCCAAGAATCGCTGGTGCACCTGGTGGGGCAATGAACTCGTTCGCCAGGATGTGGATGCTTGCTATCTCGTCAACAAGACGACAGGCAAGGAGACCAAACTCTTCGGCATCAATGACATCAACCAGTGGATTGCTCCTACCAAAGACATCAAGGTAAGAGCCCTCTACAATGCTCTGTTCCCGTTTGCAGGCAAGAACATCGTGATGGTGAGCAACGGCAGCAAGACTTATACCATAGACTTCAAGAAGCATAAGCTGCTGAGCGAGATGGATTTTGCTGACGGCGAGAACCTCCTGGAGGCTAATGCCCAGCAGAACGCCTTCGCCTATCTGAAGGGCAGCAACCTCTATGTGCGTACCTTCGATGTAACCAGCAACGCCTTGACAAAAGAGAAGAAATCTCACGATTTCCAGCTCTCAAAGGACGGAAGCCGCGAAATTGTTTATGGACAGAGTGTTCACCGCGATGAGTTCGGTATCAGCAAGGGAACCTTCTGGAGTCCGAACGGCGAACTGCTCGCCTTCTATCGTATGGACCAGAGTATGGTAACCGACTATCCGCAGGTCGACATCCCGGAAATCGGTTTCAATCATCCTGAAACACAGAGTTGCATTGCTACTCCTGCACCAGACAAGTATCCGATGACAGGCGAGACATCACACAAGGTAACCGTAGGCGTGTTCGACTGCATGACCGGCAAGACCGTCTATCTGAAGGCTGGCGATCCAACCGACCGCTATTTTACCAACATCGCATGGAGTCCGGACAGCAAGACCATCTATATGTTCGAACTGAACCGCGACCAGAACGACTGCCGTCTGACTGCCTACAATGCAGAAACCGGCGAGAAGACAGGCGAACTCTATCGCGAGACCGACGAGAAATACGTGGAGCCTTGCCACCCTATCCAGTTCCTGCCTTGGGACAGCAACAGCTTTATCATGCAGAGCCGCAAGGATGGCTACAACCACCTCTATCTCTGCACCCTGGGCAAGCACGGAAGCCGCATGGCAAGCAACACAGAATCGCTCGAAATCAAGCAGTTGACTTCCGGCAAATGGGAAGTGATGGAAGTACTCGGCTTCAACACCAAGCGCAAGAGTATCATCATCGCATCCAACGAGAAATCGCCTATCCAGAGAAACATCTTTGCCGTAGACACAAAAACCGGCAAGCGTACGCTGGTAGATGATTGCGGCAAGGGATGGCACAGCGCCACTTTGAGCGAGAACGGACAGTATGTCTTCGACAACTACTCTACTCCTACCGTGCCTCGCAAGATTGCCCTCGTGAATACCGAGAACGGCAAGCGCACCGCTTACTTTACTGCCGAGAACCCTTGGAAGGGCTACAATGTGCCTGAGTACAGCTGCGGTACCATCAAGGCTGCCGATGGCGAAACAGACCTCTACTGGAGAATGGTGAAACCGGTAAACTTCGATCCAAACAAGAAGTATCCTACCATTATATATGTATATGGCGGTCCTCATGCCCACAACGTAGATGCCCGCTGGAACTACTCTAGCCGTGGTTGGGAAACCTACATGGCAGAAAAGGGCTATCTGCTCTTCATCCTCGACAACCGTGGAAGCGAGAACCGTGGCAAGGCTTTCGAGCAGGCTACCTTCCGTCAGCTCGGACAGATTGAGATGCAAGACCAGATGAAGGGTGTGAAATATCTGAAGACGCTTCCTTACGTAGATGCTGACAAGATTGGCGTTCACGGCTGGAGCTTCGGCGGATTCATGACCATCTCGCTGATGACCAACCACCCTGATGTGTTCAAGGTAGGCGTAGCAGGTGGTCCGGTAATCGACTGGCACTGGTACGAGGTGATGTATGGCGAGCGCTATATGGACACCCCACAGACCAACCCAGAGGGTTACAGGAAGACCTCTCTGCTCTATCAGGCAAAGAACCTGAAGGGCAAGCTGCAGATTATCCAGGGCTTGAACGATGTGACTGTAGTGCCACAGCACTGCCTCACCTTCCTCAAGGCTTGCATCGCAGCAGGCACCCAGCCAGACTTCTTCGTCTATCCTGGCGAGCCTCACAACATGAGAGGTCATCAGAGCACTCATCTGCATGAGCGCATCAGCAATTATTTCTTCGATTATCTCAAGTAAATATCTAGGAGTAAACATCCCCCGAAAAAGGGGAGTTTACTTCTACATCAAATAACAAACAATAACTTACAGCAAATGAAAATTTTATTGTTAGGAGGCGGTGGCCGCGAGCACGCCTTAGCATGGAAAATCGCTCAGAGCGAGAAGTGTGAGAAACTCTTCATCGCTCCTGGTAATGCCGGTACACAGAATGTCGGCGAGAACGTAGATATCAAGGCAGACGACTTTGAGGCGCTCAAGAACTTCACAGTAGAAAATGGCGTTGATATGGTGGTAGTTGGTCCGGAAGACCCATTGGTAAAGGGTGTTTACGATGACTTCAAGAACGATCCTCGCACCCAGAACATCCCTGTCATCGGTCCATCAAAGGCTGGCGCCGTATTGGAAGGCAGCAAGGACTTCGCCAAGAAGTTCATGAAGCGCCACAACATCCCTACTGCCCAGTATGAGACTTTCGACGGCGAGCACGTAGAGGAAGGCTTGAAATTCCTGGAGACACTGAAGGCTCCATACGTACTGAAAGCAGATGGTTTGTGCGCCGGTAAGGGCGTTCTCATCCTCCCTACCCTGGAAGAGGCTAAGAAAGAGTTCAAGGAGATGCTCGGCGGTATGTTCGGCAACGCTTCTGCACGCGTAGTCATCGAGGAATTCCTGAGCGGCATCGAGTGCTCTGTATTTGTATTAACCGACGGCAAGAACTACAAGATTCTGCCTGAGGCTAAGGATTACAAGCGCATCGGCGAGCACGATACCGGTCTGAACACCGGCGGTATGGGTAGCGTTACCCCTGTACCATTCGCTACCAAGGAGTGGATGCAGAAGGTTGACGAGCGCATCATCCGTCCTACTGTAGAGGGACTTGCTGAGGAGAACATCGACTATAAGGGATTCATCTTCTTCGGTCTGATCAACGTTGAAGGCGAGCCTATGGTCATCGAGTACAACTGCCGTATGGGTGATCCAGAGACAGAGAGCGTGATGCTCCGTCTGAAGAGCGACATCGTGGATCTCTTTGAGGGTGTAGCAGCAGGCGATTTGGACAAGCGCAGCATCGAGTTTGATGAGCGTGCAGCAGTCTGCGTGATGCTCGTAAGCGGCGGTTATCCTGAGGCTTACAAGAAGGGGTATCCTATCCAGGGCATCGACGATGTAGAAGGTTCGGTAGTATTCCACTCCGGTACAGCCATGAAGGATGGTCAGGTTGTAACCAACGGTGGTCGTGTCATCTGCGTAAGCAGCTACGGCAAGGACAAGGAAGAAGCCTTGAAGAAGAGCTTTGCTGAGGCACAGAAGATCCAGTTCACCGACAAGTACTTCCGTTCTGATATCGGACAGGACCTTTAGTTTTTTAATGTTGAATTAGATGTTAAGAAAGAAAACTTTTCAAAATAAAGTAGCGGCTAGCCGCTACTCTTTACCTATTACTGCAACCCTTGCCACACTGGTTTGGGTTGCAGTAGGTTTATTGGTATCCAATATCTGGGTAGAATTTGCTTTTACAGCCATGTCTACCCTGCTGATGGTGGAACTGAACAACCGTAATGCCCTGATGCGTACCTACAGCCGAATGGTATCCTGCAGTTTTCTGGCATTACTGACGATGACAGGACTCTCCCACCCCTCTTTAAAAAGCAGTATTGTGACGATGTGTTTCATCGCCTTTTATCTCATTATCTGGAATTGCTATCAGGATAAACGCTCAACAGGCTGGACTTTCTACGCCTTTGCCTGCATCGGTCTGGCATCGATGGTTTTCGTGCAGATAGGCTATTTCATGCCTATCCTGTGGATTATGATGATGGTGTTTACCCTCTCGTTTAGCGTAAAGACATTCTTTGCAACACTAGTAGGTCTCATCGTGCCCTATTGGTTTGCAGCCGGTTATTTCTTCTATACCGACAACATACAGGGGCTGGCTGACCATTTCTGCGAATTCATCAACTACAGCGAACTCTTTGATTATTCGCAGGTTACCGACCATCAGGTACTGGACCTGAGTTTCGTTATCCTGCTCACCATCATCGGTTCCATCCACTTCATACGCACCAGCTACGGCGATAAGATACGAACCCGCATGATCTACGAAACGTTTATCATGATATCGGTTGCCTGCATCATCTTCATCGTCCTCCAGCCTCAATATATACAGGAACTGGGCGGCATCCTGATTGTGAATACAGCACCGCTTATCGCCCATTTCATCACATTCACCAGAGGTAAGTTTACCAACATATCCTTCATCCTGCTGCTCATCATGCTGGTACTTATCATGGCTTATAACATACTCGTACCAGAGAGCATATTACTATGAGTTGGATTATAGATTTCTTAATGAGCTGGGGCTACTGGGGCATGCTGGTATCAGCCTTCCTTGCCGGCAGTTTCTTTCCCTTCAGCAGCGAGGTGGTCATGTCGGGCTTACAGGCTGCCGGACTGGAACCTATCCAGCTCGTACTGTATGGAAGCATCGGCAATGTGCTCGGTTCTATGTTCAACTATGGCGTAGGACGGATGGGCAAGCTGGAATGGATAGAGAAATATCTGCATGTAAAGAAAGAGAGTCTTGACAAGGCTCAGCATTTCATGGCCGACAGAGGAGCCTGGATGGGATTCTTTGCCTTCCTGCCCCTGTTGGGAAGTGCCATCACCATCGTTTTGGGACTGACGAGAGCCAACATCGTGATTTCTGTCATCAGCATCACCATCGGAAAGGTGTTGAGATATGTACTGCTGGTTTACGGACTCAGTTTCATCTTTTAAACAAGCTGCAAAGAAAACAAAGAATTGATTCATATAGATTGACTGCTTATGAGAAAGTATTTATACCTTATTATATTATGCGTGGCTTTCGCGGGCTGTAAAGGCAGCCAGCAGAAAGGTCACACCGCAGAAAGTAACGGAAAGGAATCTGTCGCCAACAGCGATGGCAAACCTGCTGTTACCGTAACTATCCCTCCCTACAAGTTTTTCGTTGATAAGATTGCCGGAGATAAGGTGGATGTCAACGTGATGGTATCCAACGGCAACAATCCTGAAACTTACGAGCCTTATGCCCAGCAGATGATGGAACTCTCCAGGAGTGCCCTCTATCTGAAAGTGGGAAGCATCGGTTTCGAACAGACCTGGATGAAGAAGCTGCAGGATAATGCTCCAGATATGAAGGTGATAGATACATCCGCAGGCATCAAGCCTGCCAAGACGCCGGGCGGCAACATCGACCCGCATGTGTGGATGAGTTGTCAGAATGCCCGCATCATCGCGAGCAACATCCTCAAGGCGCTTTGCCAGCTGGAACCCAAGAACAAGCCGTTCTTTGAGAAGAACTATCTGTCGCTGCTGAAGATCATCGACAAGCGAGACAGCACCATCAGAGAGGGTTTCAAGAATCATCCCGAGATGGTACGCAAGTTTGTGATCTATCACCCTATCCTCACCTACTTTGCCCATGATTACCAGCTGGAGCAGCTTGCCATAGAGGAAGAAGGCAGGGAGCCGAGTGCCTCCCAGCTGAAGAGCCTCATAGAGAGAGCCAGAAAAGAAAAGATCAAGTTCTGCCTGATACAGGCAGAATTTGCCAACCGCAACACCACAACCTTCATCAACGAGAGCCACACCAAGCCAATGGATATCAATCCATTGCAGGGCGACTGGAACTGGGCGATGCAGGAAGCGGCAGCAGCGGTACAAGGCAAGAAAATCGTTGTTGGGAAGTAAAAACTACAATAATATGACTCCAATCATAAAAATCGAGTATCTTTCTGCAGGCTATGAAGGCAAGGAGGTGCTCCACGATATCAACCTCACCGTCTACAAAGACGATTATCTTGGCATCATCGGTCCCAACGGTGGTGGCAAGACAACCCTCATGCGCCTTATTCTGGGACTGATGAAACCCACAGACGGCAGCATCCGCTTTTATAAAGACGGAGAGGAAGTAAGGGAAATCAGCATGGGATATCTGCCCCAATACAATCATCTCGACAAACAGTTTCCTATCTCCGTCTATGAAGTGGTACTCTCCGGCCTCAGCAAGACCAAGAGCCTCTTTTCCAGATACACCCAGGCACAGCACCAGCAGGTACTCGACTGTCTGGAACAGATGCAGCTCACGGAGTTGAAAGACCGCCATATCGCAGCCTTGAGCGGCGGACAACTGCAGCGAGTACTCCTCGCCCGCGCCATTGTTTCGAAACCCGATGTAGTGATACTGGATGAGCCCAACACCTACATCGACCGCCGTTTCCAGAAGCAGATGTACGAGATGCTGGAACAGATCAACCGGGAGTGCGCCATTATCATCGTAAGCCATGATGTAGCCGAAGTGCTCAATAACGTAAAGCACATCGCCTGCGTAAATCATCATCTCCACTACCACGATACGGCAGATATGCCGAGAGAGAAACTGGAAGAGCATTTCTTAAATGTATAGGCTTATTATATAATAATGCCTAAAAAACAGGTGCAAAAATCCATATTATCTCATCTTTTTATTATCTTTGCAATTGGAATGTGCCTTTTTGAAAGGCACAGAGAAAGCATTCAGAAACAGAGAAAGCATTCAGAAAGAAATATAATACATTAAAGTTTAAACAATAATGAAACAGTACAGATTAGTGGACAATATCTTCGGATGGGTCGCATTCATCATTGCGGCGTTCACTTATTGTTCCACAATTGAACCGACAGCCAGCTTCTGGGACTGTCCTGAGTTTATTACGACTGCTTACAAGCAGGAGATCGGTCACCCACCTGGGGCACCATTTTTCATGCTTTTAGGCAATTTCTTCACACATTTCGCCAGCGACACTACCCAGGTAGCCAAGATGGTGAACACGATGAGCGCCCTGCTGAGCGCCGTCTGTATCATGTTCCTCTTCTGGACCATCACCCACCTGGCTCGCCGACTCGTCATCAGCGACTGGAAAGAACTGACTACCAGCAAGCTGATTGCCATCGAGGCATCCGGTATGGTGGGCGCACTCATCTACACCTTCAGCGATACCTTCTGGTTCTCAGCTGTCGAGGGTGAGGTTTATGCGTTCTCTTCTGCCTTTACCGCTGTGGTATTCTGGCTCATCCTGAAGTGGGAAGACCATGCTGACGAGCCTCATAGCGATCGTTGGCTTGTGCTCATCGCCTATATGACCGGTTTGAGTATCGGTGTCCACCTACTCAACCTGCTCTGTATCCCAGCCATCGTATTGGTTTATTACTACAAGAAGGTGCCACATGCCAACCTCAAGGGCTCGCTCCTGGCGCTGTTCCTTTCATTCCTCGTAGTGGTAGCCGTACTGTATGGTGTGGTTCCAGGTATCATCACCGTAGGCGGCTGGTTCGAACTGTTCTTTGTCAACACTCTCGGCTGTCCGTTCAATACCGGTGAAATCGTATACATCATCTGTCTCGTAGCCTCAGTTATCTGGGGTATCTACGAAACCTGCCATGCTTCTGAGAAGAACGAGAAGAAGCAGAATATCGCCTTCGTTCTCGGCTTCGGCATGCTCGGCATCCCATTCTACGGATATGGCTGGACTGCTGCCATTACCGGCATCATCGTGCTGGTTATTCTCTGGTTCGTACTCGGCTACAAGCGCAAGCAGGAGGTAGTAACAGGCGTTGACGAATCTACAGGCATCGCCAAGAAGAAGATGCAGCTCCTGCCGCTCATCTCAGCACGCGTCAAGAATACAGCCTTGCTCTGCATGCTGATGCTGATGATTGGTTATTCCAGCTACGCACTCATCGTAATCCGTTCTTCTGCCAACCCTCCTATGGACCAGAACTCTCCTGAGGACATCTTTACCCTGGGAAGTTATCTGAGCCGCGACCAGTATGGCGACCGCCCTCTGTTCAATGGCCAGGCTTATACATCACAGGTAGCCCTCGAAGTAGACGGCAACATGTGCAAGCCTGTCATGAAAGAAGGTGCACCGGTTTACCAGCGCAAGGAGAAAGCTTCGGCTGATGAGAAGGACTCTTACTTCGTAGTAAGTCACAAGAATAAGTATATCTATGCCCAGAACATGCTCTTCCCTCGTATGTACAGTTCGGCTCATGCCCAGGCATACGAAGACTGGATGGGCGGTGTAGAAGGCACAGAGATTCCTTACGACCGCTGCGGAGAGAGTATGATGGTGAAGATGCCGTCACAGTTTGACAACATCCGCTTCTTCCTCTCTTACCAGTGCAACTTCATGTACTGGCGCTACTTCATGTGGAACTTTGCCGGCCGTCAGAACGACATCCAGGGAAATGGTGAGCCAGAGCACGGAAACTGGATTACCGGTTTCTCATTCATCGATGATTCACTCTATGGCGACCAGAGCAAATTGCCAGACGACCTGAAGGAGAACAAGGGCCACAATGTATTCTATTGCATGCCGCTGATTCTCGGTCTCATCGGACTTTTCTGGCAGGCTTGGTATACCCGCAAGAAGAAGGTAATGAAGAACGGCAAGGAAGAGGAAGTGCTCCTCCCTATCGGAATCCAGCAGTTCTGGATTGTATTCTTCCTGTTCTTCATGACAGGTCTTGCCATCGTCATCTACCTGAATCAGACACCGATGCAGCCACGTGAGCGTGACTATGCTTACGCCGGTTCATTCTATGCATATGCTATCTGGTGCGGTCTCGGCGTACTCGCCATCATCGACATTCTGAAGCGCAAGATGAAGCTCAGCGGTACTGCTGTAACAGCCATCGTAGCAGTCATCACACTTCTCGTACCTATCCAGATGGCATCACAGACCTGGGATGATCACGACCGCTCAAACCGTTACACCTGCCGTGACTTCGGTCAGAACTACCTGATGTCACTCCAGGAGAAGGGAAACCCTATCATCTTTACCAATGGTGATAACGATACCTTCCCACTCTGGTACAACCAGGAGGTAGAAGGCGTAGGAACAGATGCCCGCGTATGTAACCTGAGCTACCTGCAGACCGACTGGTATATCGACCAGATGATGCGTCCTGCATACAACTCACCATCTGTGCCAATCACCTGGCCACGTCTCGACTTCTGTTCAGGTACCAACGAATATGTATCTGTTGAACCTGAGGCAAAGAAGCAGATTCTCGACTTCTACAAGCAGGATCCAGAGAATGCCAAGAAGCAGTTTGGTGACGAACCGTTCGAGCTCAAGAACATCCTGAAGAACTGGGTACGCAGCAAGAACCCTGACATGCACTTCATCCCTACGGATACCCTCTATGTCACCATCGACAAGGAGGCTGTAAAGAAGAGCGGCATGATGATGGCATCAGATTCTATTCCAGACAAGATGGTCATCTCTCTTGCCGGCAAGAGCGCACTCTACAAGAACGACCTCATGATGCTCGAAATGCTGGCACAGTGCAACTGGACCCGTCCGCTCTACGTAGCACTCACCGTAGGCGAAGAGAACTATATGAACCTCGGTGACAACTTCGTACAGGAGGGACTTGTGAACCGTATCACTCCGTTCACCACCAACAAGCCAGGTGCCAAGAACTTCGATACAGAGAAGGCTTATCACAACATCATGACCCGATTCAAGTTCGGCAACCTGAAGCAGAAGGGACTCTACATCGACGAGACAACCATGCGTATGTGTTATACCCACCGTCGCCTGCTCGCCCAGACAGCCCTCCAACTCATCGCCGAAGGCAAGAAACAGAAGGCTATCAACATCCTGAAGAAGGCTGATACCGAGATTCCTGCCTACAATGTTACGCTCGACTACATGAGCGGTGGCTTGGATATGGCTCGCGGCTGGCTGATGACCGGTCAGAAAGCCAAGGGCAAGGAATATATAGAAGCGGTATGGAAGAATGCTTCACAATACCTCAACTACTATCTCTCGCTGCCAAACGACCGTTTCCTCCAGGCAGAGCACGACTGCATCCGTCAGATTATGATTATGCAGAGCATCTGCGAGGCTGCCGGAATGGTGAGTCCACAGTTGGAGCAGAAGTATGAGAAGCAGCTCAACAACCTCTACCGTCTCTATCATGGCAGAGGTGGCAGAATGCCGGAAGGCAATCAGTAAAAAATAGAAAAAAGTTTGGTGTCGCGAAACACGACACCAAACTTTTCATTATTCATATAAACCTGTTTTATCCATGTTCATAGAGCAACCAGCCAAATGGCTCAGATGGTTATATCCAAAGGCCATCTGGAGAATGGACAAGAAAGACCATTCAGTCTATCTTACATTTGATGACGGTCCGATTCCAGAGTCAACTCCATTCATCTTAGAGACCCTGAGAAAGTACAATATCAAGGCTACTTTCTTTATGGTAGGCGAGAATGTATTGCGCCATCATGACCTCTACAACCAGATTGTGGCAGAGGGTCATCAGGTTGGCAACCATACATTCAATCATATCGGTGCCTTCAAGCACCGTGTCATCTCCTACGTGCTCAACACCAATAAGGCGAACGACATCATCCATGCCCATCTCTTCCGTCCACCTCACGGCTGGATGCGACCAAGTGAGTATTGGTGGCTGCACCGCACTTACAAGGTCATCATGTGGGATGTGGTGACGCGCGACTATTCCAAATGGATGACGGCAGAAGATGTGGTGAACAATGTGAAGCGATATGCCCGCAATGGCAGCATCATCACCTTCCACGACTCGCTGAAGAGCATTGAAAAGCTGAAGACAGCGCTCCCTCAGGCCATAGAATGGCTCATGGAACAGGGGTATGAATTTAAGACTTTTGAATAAGAAGCTGTTATTCCCAAACAGGAACAGCCCAATAAACACAGACAAGAAATGAGCAAAAGAATCAACAGTTATCAGGCAGTAGCTGCATTTGTAAGAGGTTTCTTCGAAGCTTACGCACGTGGCATCATCGATGCTACCATCGAAGGCAATGACTTCAGCAAGAAGAACGACCCGAAACAGATCAAGCAGATGATGCTGGAGCACTATGACGAGGTAAACCAATACTTCTTCAACATCATGTTCTCTACCCTGGTACGCCTCAACTACAAGACTGCCGAGGAAGCCAACGAGCGCATGAAGAAGAACTTTGACAGCATGAAACAGGCTGACCCGACCTTTGAGCCAACCATGCTCGACTACCTGCGCATAGCCTGCAAATCGAACCAGTTGTACAAAGCGATGGAATCAGAATACAAGCGCAACTTCACCTGGCTTCTGCAAGGCAAGTTTACCACTCTTGAAGAGCATGTACGCGATTATACCCACGGCATTCTCATCAGTCTCGCCGACGAGCCGATGGCAATCCATCTCCTGGTCCGCATCATCGTGAAGGCATACGCCGCAGGCTTGAAGTGTGGCAGCAAGGAGGGCGAACAGCACCAGCTCCACATGCCTACCCTTCACGGCATGTTGCTGAACAATGTCAACATCCTGCTCAACGAGACTCCACTCAAGAGCAGCACCGAAGATCCTGTTGCCCTCTTCAAGGAGGCATGCAAGAATGAAGAAGAAAACATCAACGTTCTTTTCAACACATTAAACGATGCGATGAAAGAACTGGCAGAAGAATAAGAGAAAAGCATCATTGATGACGAGCACAGCACCAGATTCGAGAACCATCCGACTCCATATAGCGTAGAATCTCATTATTCACTTCTTGGCAAATGGAGAGCATGGATTCTCGGTCGCAATCCACAGTAAAGTCAAGGTCTATATCTACCGAGAGTCTTGGCAGTTGGGAATAACAAAGTGACAATGATCAAGACTATTAAAGATTTAGATATAACGGCTTCGGGTGTTAGCGTATTTAACCGCAAGTGGCAACCTGTCCATTTACAACAAGGAGAAATGGATGGGGCTTGTGCCGTATATTCCATGATGATGAACCTGCTCATACTAAAGGTTCTTACTCGTAATCAAGTTGTCAACTTGAAAACAACATTTAAGGGAAATACCGCAAAAGGGAGACTTTTCAAAGAGTTCTTTGTGACAGAAGGACTGTGCCGTGATGGATTTTATTTTTCCGAAATAAAAGAAAAGCTATCCCATTCTTTTGCTAAAGAGGTTACATCTTCGCCTCTTCAATATACAGCATCTTTATCAGACCAAACTTCTTTTGTAGAAGAACTTAGGACTGCAATAGATAGCGACACGCCTTTGATTACCGCTCTGTCTTTTAAAGGTGGCGCTCATGCTGTACTTGCTATTGGGTATGAAGAACAAAAAGACGGTGTCAAGAAAATATTCTGTTTAGACCCAAGCTATGCCATAAGTCCGACATCCTTTTGGAATGGTGTAATAATCCTAAATGAGGGAAAAGGAAAGTACAGCCATCAGTATATAACAGATAAAGACGAAAAATATATCAATGTCAGTGAATCATTGAATATAAAAAAGAAATAACGATATGAGCGAAGAATTACAACAGAAATTTCTTGACAAACTTTTAGAAGTTGCAAACAAACTACGTGGCAATCAAGGACCTGGAGGCCAAACGTGCTGACCTTGACAAGGAGATTGAGGGCTATCTGAAAGAGTTGGGATTGTTAGAGTAAACTTTCCACAAGTTGTGGCAGAGTTCCCAGATATGAAAGGGCTTTCATACAGAAACTTGAAGTATATCAGACAATGGTATCAGTTTTATAATGAGCAACTTACAATTTGACAACAAGCTGTTGCCAAATTAGACGAAGTAAATGTGCAATAACTTGTTGCACAATTACAAGAAGGATGTCTAAGCTCATGCCTGAAAACATACAGAGCCAGTTGCCTACAATAGAAGACATTGAAGCAACACTTTCTGATATAAAGGAAACTAAGGATTTCAAAAAAGGTAATGATATGAAAAATAAAGATAATATACCGCAGTTCGTGAATAGCGACTCCTTCATGGCAGGCAAGAACTATGTGAAGTGATTGTCTGACCTGAAGAAACGTTTCCGCATGGCACAACTAAAAGCTGCTGTCAAAGTGAATACGGAAATGCTCAAATTCTACTGGAGTTTGGGCGAGGACATTTGCGAGAAGCAGAAACAAGACAAGTGGGGTGCAAAGGTTGTAGATAGGCTTAGCCTTGATATGCGTTCGGAAATTCCTCAGAGTGAGGGATTTTCAAGACCTTTACCATGTAAAACGCTGGTTTGCGTTCTATTCAAGTCAAATTGAAAGAGGATGTGTCATAAGTTTATGATTCACCCTCTTCTATTTGTTGAAAGAGATAGA
>ERZ1027089.369-NODE-369-length-24672-cov-4.888614_pt1 | contig 24672 bp, 22 predicted proteins | sample MGYA00519412_ERZ1027089 | MGnify/ENA primary metagenome ERZ1027089 (study PRJEB26926, sample SAMN06164433) | human gut metagenome | biome: ENVO:00009003; feature: ENVO:2100002; material: ENVO:00002003 | host: Homo sapiens | place: USA | collected 2012 ... | reverse complement strand
GTAGAGAGGTCTCGTGGGCTCGGAGATGTGTATAAGAGACAGGTATATTTCCGCCCTGACCAGTCCGCTGGATTTTACAGAAACCCCAGGGGATGAAACCCTGCGCCAAGCCCTGCAAGCCCAGGAGCAGCGGGAGCCCGGCAGCCTATACGCCAAGCTTCAGCAAGAGGACCCTGCTTCTGCCCAGCGGCTACACCCCAACGACATCAAGCGGATCGTTCGCGCGTTAGAGGTCAAGCAGCTCACCGGTAAGCCCATTGGCGCAGCCTTTTCTCAAACTGCCTCTGCGCCGTGCCCCTATGCGCTTACCATGGTGGGGCTTACCATGCCTAGGCCTTTGCTATATGCCCGCATCGAGCAGCGGGTGGACCAGATGCTGGAGCAAGGGCTTGTGGAAGAAGCCCGCTCCATTTGGGAAAAGGGGTTGGACCCTGCCTTGCCTGCCCTACAGGGATTAGGTTATAAGCAGTTGTTCGCCTATTTTGCTGGGAACACAAGCTTGGAAGCGGCCGTGGCGGCCATCAAGCAGGAGACCCGGCACTTTGCCAAACGGCAGATGACCTGGTTCCGCCGGGATGCCCGCATCCATTGGCTGGATATTACCCAATATACCCCGGAAGCCCTGGTGGATATGGCCTGCGGGCTCTTCCGCAAGGAGGTTTAATATGCCAAAACCCATCAATTTACAGGATACCTTCCTGCATGCTGCCAGAAGGGAGCGGACCCCGGTTACCATACATGTGACCAATGGGTACCAAATCAACCATGCCATCGTGTTGGGGTATGATAATTTTGTGATCCTGGCGGAAGTGGACGGGAAGCAAATGCTCATCTACAAGCACGCCGTTTCCACCATTACGCCCCAGCGGCGCATCGTCTTTACCAACCAGGAACCCGTGAAGGAGGAAGAATAAAATCATGGAGCACCATGCCAATACCACCCCCTATCGCACCTTGGGGGTGGGGGAGAAGAGCATTGCATTCGTATTGGATACCGAGGCAAGCCTTGCCCCGGTATTTGCCCGTATTGAGTCCATTGAAGCGGAGAATACCGCGCGGGTCCTTGCTGCCTTCCAAAAGGAAGGGGTTGCCCAGCGGCATTTTACCCCTACCACCGGCTATGGCTACGATGATATCGGCCGGGATACGCTGGATCGGGTCTTTGCCCATAGCCTTCAATGCCAGGATGCCCTGGTGCGGCCCCATTTTACCAGCGGCACCCACGCGATCTTCACCGCCCTTTCCGGCTTGCTGGAACCGGGGGATACCTTGTTGTCCATCACCGGCAAGCCCTATGATACCTTGGAAGCGGCCATCGGCATTGCCGGGGACGAGCCGGGCTCTTTAAAGCGGCTGGGTATCCAATACCGGCAGGTGGATCTAACGGAAGATGCCATTGACCTGCCCAAGGTTCTGGCGGCCTTGGAAGATCCTAGTATAAAGGTGGTCTATTTGCAGCGTTCCCGGGGCTATGCCTGGCGCAACGCCCTGCTTCCCCAGGAAATGGCGCCACTTTTCCAGGCGATCCGGCAAAAAAAACCCACCCCGTTTATCGTGGTGGACAATTGCTATGGAGAATTTACCCAGCCCAATGAACCCAGCGCCTATGGGGCGGACGTGCTGATCGGCTCCCTCATCAAGAACCCCGGCGGCGGCATCGCGCCCACCGGCGGCTATATCGCCGGCACCAGCGCCGCCATCGACCGGATCCAGGGCCGCTTGACCGTGCCGGGTATGGGCAGGGAGGTAGGCAGCTATGATGCCAGCTACCGGCCCTACTATCAGGGGCTTTTTATGGCCCCCCATACGGTGGCGCAAAGCCTAAAGTCCGCCGTGCTTTTTGCCGGGGTATTTGAACGGGCCGGGCTAGTCAGCATGCCCGCAAGCGACGCCCCTCGCAGCGATATCGTACAGGCGCTGCGCTTCCAAGATGCCAATGGGCTGATTGCCTTTTGCAAAAGCATTCAGCAAGCGGCCCCCATCGATAGCTTCGTCACCCCGGAACCCTGGGATATGCCGGGCTATCAAAGCCAGGTGATCATGGCTGCCGGCGCCTTTGTACAGGGATCGTCCATCGAATTAAGCGCAGATGGCCCCATCACCGCCCCTTACACCGCTTATGTCCAGGGTGGCCTCACCTATGCCCATGGCCGCATGGGCGCTATGTTTGCAGTGGATGCCCTCGTAAAGGCAGGGGAGATGCGCCTTTAATACCGCCGCAGTAAGGCGATGACCTTGCCAACGATGGCCACATCTTGGTATCCTGCGTAGATAGGCTCCATGTACGGGTTTTCCGGCTGGAGCCTAATTGCATCCTGCTCGAAAAAGATCCGCTTAACCGTGGCGGAATCTTCTCCTACCCGCGCCACCACGATATCGCCGTTTTCTGCCTTTAGGCCCCGATGCACCACCAGTAGGTCCCCATGGTTGATCCCAGCGAGGATCATGCTTTCGCCATTGACCTGAAGCAGGAAGGCTTCTTCTTCATCCGCGCCATGTAGGAGACCGGCGGGCAAGGAAATGTACTCCTGGATATTATCCACTGCCAAAATTGGCGAACCGGCTGCTACTGCGCCCACCAAAGGTAGATTGCGGCATAGATCCGGCTTGGGTTCACAAAGCTCGATGGACCGCTGCATGGAAGGATTACGCTTGATCTTTCCTTCATCTTCTAGCTTTTGTAAATGCATGTGGGCAGTGGAGGTGGATTTTAGGTTGAGCGCTGTGCAGATTTCCCGGACTGTGGGCGGAAAGGCATGGGTGGAAATGTAGGAGCGGATGTAGTCATAGACTGCTTGTCGCGTAACGCCGGCCTTTGCCATAGCAACCTCCCTATGGTCAAAATTTGTGGTATAATAAATATAGGAATCCGTTGAGGAAAGTATAACATATAGCACATTTGTTTGCAACAATGGAGGAGCATTATGGAACGGGAAAATGATTGGGATTCGGACTTTTGCGATCTGGAGCCGGGGAAGATATGCGACAACTGCTGCCGCTGCTTGGATATGGATCGGGATTATAACGAGATAGAAGCCAGCCTGTTGCGCACAGATGAGATCGTTTCCATCGGCGATTGGGATGCGGAAGCGGACGCATATTATTTTGAAGCTTGGGAAGACGCTGAAGAACCGGAGCATGAAGAAATCCAACCCATTCAAATCGACCCAGCCCTAATGGCAGAATGGGAGGCGCGACTGCGGGCTTATGAAGCGGAGCAGAGGCTTACTTATATGCGCTCCTTGCACGGGATCCGCAAGCGTCGCCAAAGCCTGCAGCATGACGACCCAGGGGATAACAAATAGGCTAAGCTGGAAGGGCCTTTGATCAATCGTCCCGCAGCTTGATCACATGGGCTGCAATGCGGCGATTATCCTGGGAGGTAGCCGCATAATGTTTGCGGGTGGTATTTACGTCTTTATGTCCCAAAACGTCCGCCACCAAATAAATGTCGCCGGTTTCCCGATATAGATTGGTGCCAAAGGTGCTGCGCAGCTTGTGGGGGGAGATGTTCTTCAAGGGCGCTGCCAGCTGGGCATACTTTTTCACCAAATTTTCCACCGCCCGCACGGTGATGCGACGGTTTTGCAGCGAAAGAAACAGGGCGTTTTCGTGCCCAGGCTGGGGGGTCATACGTTCCCGTTCCAGCATATAGTCCAAGAGGGCTTTGCGGGCTTCTTCGCCAAATACCAGAATATCCTCTTTTCCGCCTTTGCGCACAACGGAAAATTCATTGGCGGAAAAGTTTACATCGTCCATATCAATGCCAACCAGCTCGCTGATCCGGATGCCTGTGCCAAGGAACAAGGTCAAAATGGCCAGATCCCGGGCCTGGGTACGATGATGATATTTTTTTTGCGCCGCCGTCAACCCTTCGCCAGCTTCGACAATATCCAGCAGGTTGGCCACTTCGTCCGGCTCCAGCCGGATGATGGAACGCTCTCGAATGACCGGCAGATCCACCAGGGCAGGGGGATTGTTATGCAATTTCTCCTTTTTACAAAAATATTTGTAAAACGAACGTAGGGTGGATAATTTGCGTTTTTTCGCACGTTCTCCATTTAATTTTTCTTTCTCATCTTCATCTATATAAAAGGAAACATAGCTTAAATACCCTTCGATCAGGGTTACGTCTACTTTATCCAGATCCGAAAGGGGAATGGAACGGATATCCGCTTGCGTAAAGCCAGGCTGTTGGATCAGATAGGTAAAGAAATTGCGCAGATCCACCCCGTAAGCATAGCGGGAACGGACCAGCGTTTCGTGCTCGATCCCCCGGAAAAATTCCCCGCAAAAGGGGGGCAATTCTTCACAAAGGCTCCGCAGTTTGGAAAGGTATTTTTTATATTCGCTGCCTGCGTAATTCTCTTGGGGCATATAACCCAACACCTCCATGGGGAAGTTGAATATAACTATTCGTTAAACGCAAGTTTAACGAATAGTTAGGGCTGTTTCTACCGAAATTTAGCAATGGCGGCCCTGGCTAATGCGTCGCACCGGTTATTATCCGCATTATCGCTATGGCCCTTAACCTTATGCCATACGACTTGATGCACCGAAGTTTGGGCCAGCAGCCGTTTCCATAGGTCCTGATTTTCCACATCTTTTTTTGTAGAAGTTTTCCAGTTATTCTTTTGCCAGCTTTTTAACCAGCCATCCTGAAAAGCCCGATATAAATAAGCGCTGTCCGTGTATATGTCCGCTTGGCACGGCTCTTTTAAGGCTTCTAAGGCTGCAATGGCCGCCATAAGCTCCATGCGGTTATTGGTGGTGTGGGGCTCGCCGCCGGATAGCTCTTTGCTATGGCCTTGGTAATATAGTAATGCGCCCCAACCGCCGGGTCCAGGGTTTCCCGAGCAAGCGCCGTCCGTATAAATTGTTATTTTTTTCACATTATTACCCTTATATACATTCTATCTATTTTTCATGTTTGCCCAAAGGGTGAATTCCTATACAAAACAGGAAAAACCCATAATAAAAGCAGACAACCAGCTTCCCTTCCCTATCCTTTTGGCAGCCTGCCGGACATACTATAGGTATAGTATACCATAGAATAATCTGGATTGACATACCCCCCTGAGAGTGCTATAATAATAAAGCTGGTGTGTGAAACATAGCGTTTAGGGGCATGATGTAATGGTAACATAGCGGTCTCCAAAACCGTTCTTGAGGGTTCGAGTCCTTCTGCCCCTGCCACAATAAGAACCTTGATGTTTATTGCATTAAGGTTCTTATTGCTTATTTTAACCAAGAAAGGATTTCTCCCCTATGATCTACCACGCGATCTATCATCCTGCTCTGGAGGATTATACCCAGGATGGGGCCATGACCATCAACGGCTTGCTTAAAGGGCTGGAAAATGCAGGAAACCAGCATTCCGACTCTGTATGCGATGGCGCCATTGGCAGAGACCGGGCAGGCAAGGCATGGATCCTGACGGATTGGCAGGTAGAGATATACCGGCGGCCCCGTTATTGTATCCCCTTGCAGATCCAGACCTGGCAGCGGGCAGCCCGGGCCACCTTCGCCCTGTTCCGGGAATACCTGGTTTCGGACGGGCAGCCGGGCTATGCGGCCCGGGCGGTTTCCCGCCTGGTGCTGATGGATATGGAATCCCAGCGGATCATCCGGCCTGGCGATGCGCTGGTCCAGCTCTATACCCCAGAGGACCAGCGGGTATTTGAAGACCCCGGCGTGGAAAAGCTACGGGAACCGGATCGCTATACCCAGCAGATCTGCCTTTCCCTTCGCCGCTCAGACATAGATTATAACGAACACGTACATAACCTATGTTATCTCGATTTTGCCCTGGAGGCATTGCCGCTGTCTGTCTACCAACGGCAAGCGGATTTTCATAAGCTCCGCATCGTATATAAATCGCCGGTCAAAGCGGGCACAACCTTGGTTTGCCGATATGCTGCGGAAGAACAGCGCCATATCGTAGGCATCTACGGCGAGGACGAAGGCTTGCGCACCCTGGTTTCCCTGGGTTAGAAAAGCTGGCGGTCATTGCCCGAGACACAGGATCATCCAGGACAGGAAATGAAGCGGCCCACAAGCACGATCGCTTGGGGCCGCATTTGTATGGTTTCTTGTTTCTTTTGCTTAGGCTTTTTTGCCTACCTGTCGTTGTATCGCCTTGACCAATTCTACAATAGGGATCACCGCAAAGGCCAGCGCCAAGGCCACCCCATACTCGGCTAGGCTGATGTGGGTAAAGCCAAAGGCTGTAGAAATCCCCGGTAGATAGATGGCGGCAGTGGTCAGCACCAAACTCAAAAGCATACCGCCCCACAAGAAGCGATTGTGCCCTTGCATGTGGAAAATGCTGTGCCGTTGGCTGCGCATATTGAAGCTGTGGAAGATCTCCGCCATGCTCATGGTGAGGAACGCCATGGTGGTGCCATCCGGGCTGTTGGTAATTTCCCAAACCCCCGCCTCCATGTAATGGCCGATGAAATATGCCCCCATGGTCAAAATGGTCACCAGCACCCCCTGATAGGCCACGTCCACCCCCAGGCCGCCTGCGAAAATGCCGTCCTTGGGGTCCCGGGGCGGCCGCTCCATGAGATCCGGTACGCCCTGTTCCATGCCCAGGGCCAGGGCCGGGAAGCAGTCGGTGATCAGGTTGATCCACAATAGATGGGAAGGCTTGAGGATCACAAAGCCCATCAGGGTGGCCAGGAAGATGCTCAATACCTCGCTCATATTGGAGCCCAGCAGGAACTGGATGGATTTGCGGATGTTGTCATAGATCCGCCGGCCTTCCTCCACCGCGCCTACAATGGTGGCGAAATTGTCGTCCGCCAGCACCATATCCGCCACGTTTTTGGTCACGTCCGTGCCGGTGATGCCCATGCCTACGCCGATATCCGCGCTTTTGATGGAGGGCGCGTCGTTGACCCCGTCCCCGGTCATGGCGGTTACGCAGCCCCGCTTGCGCCAGGCGTTTACAATACGTACCTTGTGTTCCGGCTGGACCCTAGCGTATACGCTGTAGCGGTCCACGGAAGCCTCCAGGGTCGCGTCGTCCATCTCGTTGAGCTCGGCGCCGGTAATGGCCGCTTGGCCCTCCCCCAGGATGCCCAGCTCGTTGGCGATGGCCACGGCCGTATCCCGGTGGTCCCCTGTGATCATAATGGGACGGATCCCCGCCTTCTTACATAGGGCGATGGCGTCCAGCACCTCCGGCCGGATAGGGTCGATCATACCTGCCAGCCCCAAGAAGGTCATATCGTTTTCTAAGGCTGCTGGCGACATATCTTGGGGCGCTTCCGTATATACCCGCTTGGCTGCACAGAGCACCCGCAAGGCTCGGTCTGCCATGGCCTTATTGGCGGCCAGGATATCCTGCCGGGCCTGCTCGGTCAAAGGAAGCGCCTGTCCGTCCTTTTCATAATATCTGCAACGCTTGAGCACTTCGTCGGGCGCGCCTTTGGTATATTGCACAATGCCCTGGCTGGTACGATGCAGCGTGGACATCATTTTCCGGTCGCTGTCAAAAGGCGCTTCGCCAATTCGCGGCATTTCCGCCTCCAAGGCTGGTTTTGGCTGGCCTTCCTTTGTCGCCCAATTCACCAAAGCGCATTCCGTAGGCTCCCCGACCGCCGCGCCGCTGGAATCTGGCGTGGCGTCCGAGCACAGGGCCATGGCCCGCTGGGTCTCCTCCACGGCGCCATAGCTATCCACCACGGTCATCTTATTCTGGGTCAAGGTGCCGGTCTTATCGCTGCATATGATCTGCGCGCAGCCCAGGGTTTCCACAGCGGTAAGCCGGCGGATCACCGCATTGCGTTTGGACATATTGGTAACGCCGATGGACAGCACCACCGTTACCACCGTCGCTAACCCCTCCGGCACTGCGGCCACAGCTAGGCTTACGGCGATCATAAAGGTATCCAATACCACGTTCAGATGGAAGTCCCCTGCCTTAAGCAAAGAGAATACAAAGATGAATACGCTGATCCCCAGCACCAGCCAGCTCAAGATCCGGCTTAATTGGGCCAGCTTGATCTGCAAGGGCGTCTGGCTATCCTCTGCCTGGGACAAGATCCCTGCGATCTTCCCCATCTCCGTTTCCATGCCGGTCCCTGTAATGATGGCACGCCCGCGACCGTATACCACCGTGCTTCCCATATAGACCATGTTTTTCCGGTCGCCTAAGGGTATGTCCCCGCTTTGGGGATCTAATGGCCGGATATCCTTATCCACCGGCACGCTTTCCCCGGTTAGGGCCGCCTCCTCGATCTTCAAGCTGGCGCTTTCCAATAGCCTGCCGTCTGCGGGTACCGCATCCCCTGCTTCTAATAGGATCACATCGCCGGGCACCAGCTCTTCGCTTTTTAAATGGATGATTTCCCCATCCCGTATGACCTTGCTGGTGGCTGCGGTCATAGCTTGCAAAGCCTCGATGGCTTTCTCCGCTTTGCTTTCCTGATACACCCCAAGGATGGCGTTGATCAGCACCACAACCAGGATGATCGCCACCTCGCCTAGCCCCTCCTGGCTATATATGGACGTAACCGCAGATACGCCGGCGGCAACCAGTAAAATCAAGATCATCGGGTCCTTCAATTGGTTTAAGAACCGATGAAACAATGACTCCTTCTTTGCCTCTTTTAGCTTATTTTTTCCGTATTTTTCCAGCCGGCACGCTGCTTCCTGGCTGGAAAGGCCCTTGGGATCCGATCCATATTCTGCGATCACCTGTTCTACTGGGGCTGCATATGCCTTCATGCCTTCGTTCCTTCCTTTTTTTATTTTTTATGCTGGATGCGTTGTCGGTCCTTATCCTGTTAGAATTGCCTTTTTTTATGATTCCTTACGTAAAAATAAGCCCGGTGGAGAGGGCGGCGGAAAGGCATTGCGCACTTCCATCCCGTTTCCCCGCGGCGTTAGCTGGCCGGTCCTAAAAGGCCGCATTCTGCTGGAAGAAACGGGCTTTGAATCGACGCCGTTCCCCTTTGCGGGCAAACGAAAAACAAAAACAATTTCCACCCTTCCCCAAGCATGATACCATAGATATGCGCCCGGATGCAAGCCAAATGGGCAGATTTTTCTGATTCTCTCCGGCCTGGTCACATTCTACACAAATTGCAGGATATAATCGTGCAGATTGTTATAGGCAATGCTCCGGATCTCCTGTTGGGAAAATCCAGCTTTGGAAAGGGCCTGCAGCACGCCAGGTAGATCTTGTTGGGTCTTGATATCCTGGGGATATTCCCACATGCCGTCAAAGTCTGAGCCCAGCGCCACATGCTGCGCCCCCACGAGGCTGGCAATATAAGCAGCGTGTCGGGCTACATCTTGGGCGCATGCATTGGAAGGAAACTGGGAAAGCTGGGGCGGATAAAAATTGACGCAGATGACCCCGCCGCATTGGGCAATCTCCCGAATGTGCCGGTCTAGCAAGGAACGCCGATGCTGACAAACCGACCGGGCGTTGGAGTGGGAAGCAAAAATCGGCCTTTCGGCTGAAGCAAGTACATCGTCGATCCCTGCATCGCTCAGGTGGGAAACGTCTAGGGCAATTCCCAATCGGTGCATCTCCCGAACCACCTTGCGGCCTAGATCCGTCAAGCCCTTATTTGCGCGCCGCATAGCCGGAGAGGCCAAACAATTGCTATAGTTCCAAGTGAGGGTCATGGCCCGGACCCCCAGCCTATAAAACATCCGCAACGCTTCCAAGCTTCCATCGATCCCTTCCCCACCTTCGATGGTAAGGACGGTGGCGATTTTGCCCTGGCCCGGTTGAAAATCCGGCGTTAAGGGCGTCAAACGGTCGGCATTCTGTTCCAGCATACGCCAGTAGGCATCGATCAGCTCTAAGCACTGGCTAAGGCCATTTTGCTTTGCGTCCCCGTCGATCCATGCGGCAAAGAATTGTAAGGCAACATTGGACGCCTGCATATAGGGAATGGAAACTGCCTGCCGGCTGGCAGGGCGGCTTATATCCCAGCCTTCATGCAGCATATAATATAGGAAATCGCAGTGTCCATCCGCAATGGGAATGGCTTCCAATTTTACCCCTCCCTTCAAAATGATGCAGCAAAGCCGTTGGCAAGGGATACCTGCCAACGGCTCTTTTCCTACACAGGGATGTTCCAGTTATTTTGCATACTCCACAGCCCGGGTCTCTCGGATTACATTTACCTTGATTTGTCCAGGGTATTCCAGATCCGCCTCGATCCGCTTCACGATCTCCTTGGCCATCAGGATGGTATCTGCATCGTTGACGCTTTCGGGCTTCACCAGGATGCGCACCTCTCGGCCAGCTTGCATGGCGAAGGATTTATCCACCCCCTCAAAGGAATTGGCGATCTCCTCCAGCTTCTCCAGCCGCTTGATGTAATTCTCCAAGGTCTCCCGCCGGGCGCCGGGCCTGGCAGCGGAGATGGCGTCTGCCGCCTGTACCAAAACGGCTTCCACGGTGCTGGGTTCCACATCGCCATGGTGCGCCTGGATCGCGTGGATGATCTGATTGTTTTCCCGATATTTCTTGGCCAGGTCCGCGCCGATCTGGGCGTGGGGGCCTTCTATCTCGTGATCCACCGCTTTCCCGATGTCATGCAGCAATCCAGCCCGTTTGGCCAGCGCCACGTTAGCGCCGATCTCAGAGGCCATGATCCCTGCCAGATGGGCCACTTCAATGGAATGCTTCAATACGTTTTGGCCATAGCTGGTGCGGTAACGCAGCCGACCAAGCAACTTGACCAGCTCGTGATGTAACCCGTGAAGCCCCACCTGGAACAGGGCCTGTTCGCCTGCTTCCCGGATCTGGGCATCCACTTCCTTGCGGGCCTTCTCCACCATCTCTTCGATGCGGGCAGGATGGATGCGGCCGTCTAGGATCAGCTTTTCCAAGGCGATCCGGGCGATCTCCCGCCGGACCGGGTCAAAACCAGAAAGGATGACCGCTTCCGGCGTATCGTCGATGATCAAGTCCACCCCGGTGGCGGTTTCCAGGGTGCGGATATTCCGCCCCTCCCGGCCTATGATACGGCCCTTCATCTCGTCGTTGGGCAGGGGCACCACGGATACCGTGGCCTCCGCCACATGGTCTGCGGCGCACCGCTGCACCGCCAAGGAAATGATGTTGCGGGCGCGTTTGTCCGCTTCTTCTTTGGTTTTTGCTTCGATCTCCCGGAGCATCAGCGCCGCGTCATGGCGGGCTTCCCGCTCCACGTTCCCCAATAGGATCTCTCTTGCCTCGTCCATCGACAAGCCGGAGATCGTCTCCAATTCCTTCAATTGACGGTCATGGATCTCTTTTGCAGCAGCTTCGATCTTTTCCGCCTCTTTAAATTTTTCGTTCAACTGGGCTTCCCGCTGCTCGATCCCATCCATCTTCTTATCCAGGGTCTCTTCCCGCTGGGCCAGCCGGCGTTCGGACCGCTGAAGCTCATTGCGCCGGTCGCGCAGATCCTTCTCGCTCTCGCTCTTTATTTTGTAGGCTTCTTCCTTGGCCTCAAGTATGGTCTCTTTTTTAATGGTTTCCGCGCGCTTTTGCGCATCGTCTATCATTTTTTTAACGGCGTCCTCTGCCTTTGCGACTTTGGCTTCGGCAATGTTGCGCCGGTAAACATAACCAGCAAAGAAGAATACAACGGAGCACACAACCCCGATGATAATCGGGAGCAAAAAATCCATCACGGCGAATATCCACCTCCAAGCATCGTTCGTATTCGATTATTCCATAAAGTGAGCGTAAATTATCCAGCATGTATGGACTGAATCCAATGAAAAGATTTCACAGGATTACACACCGCCATAATTACTCATACCGATTTTACCTGCTTTAGAAATAAAAGTCAAGGCACCCAAGGGGGTGCCTATGACTTTTTTCCATAAAATGCCAAGAATTCCCAAGGTTTGCCTGCGGCTTTGTCAATGGTCAATCCGCCGACTCTTCCATGGGTTCCCGCGCTGTGCTGCCTTTCGGTTTTGGGGCTGGGACATCCTGCATAGCCCGCAGCTTCCCTTCGATCTCCTGGCAGAGCTCATGATTATCCTTGAGGAATAGCCTGGCGTTGTCCCGGCCCTGTGCCATGCGCATATCCCCGTAGGAATACCAGGCGCCGGTCTTGGATATGATCTTGCGTTCTACAGCCAGATCCAAGATCGCGCTTTCATTGGAGATGCCTTCCCCGTAGATGATATCGAATTCCGCCTGCTTGAAGGGCGGCGCCACTTTATTTTTGACCACCTTGATCCGGGTACGGTTGCCTACGATTTCCGTGCCGTTTTTGATCACGTCGATCTTGCGCACATCCATGCGGATGGAAGCATAAAACTTCAAGGCTTTGCCGCCTGTGGTGGTCTCCGGATTGCCGAACATGACCCCCACCTTTTCCCGCAGCTGGTTGATGAAGATGACGATGGTATTGGACTTGCTGATCACCCCCGCCAATTTGCGCAGGGCTTGGCTCATCAGCCGGGCTTGTAAGCCCACATGGGAGTCCCCCATGTCCCCTTCGATCTCCGCCTTAGGCACCAGTGCCGCCACCGAATCGATGACCACCACATCGATGGCGCCGCTACGCACCAGCGCTTCCGTGATTTCCAATGCTTGTTCGCCGGTATCCGGCTGGGATACGTACAACTCATCCACGTTTACACCCAGGTTTTCCGCATAAACCGGATCTAGGGCATGCTCCGCATCGATAAACGCCGCTGCGCCGCCGGCCTTTTGCGCCTCTGCTATGACATGCAGGGCGATGGTCGTCTTACCGGAAGATTCCGGGCCATAGATCTCGATGATCCTGCCCCGGGGAATGCCGCCTACCCCCAAGGCCAAATCCAAGGCCAGGCAGCCGGTAGATATGGTGGATACGCTGATCTTGGCAGCCGCATCCCCCAGCTTCATAATGGCGCCCTTGCCAAATTGTTTTTCTATTTGGCTTAGGGCCATTTCTAGGGCTTTTTCTTTTTCCATCATGGGATAAACAGGCTCCTTTTCTGGATAAAATTTGGTTCAGTTGGTCTGCGCTGGCGGCTGCCTGCGCCCTTCTTGCGGATCGATCATGATTCCAGCATCCCTGTAAGATGGCGGCGTAACATATCCAATCCTTCCAATACCGCCGCTCCACGGATCCGTTCCCGATCGCCTGCAAAATGCATCTCATGGACATATTCCCCGGTTTCACAGGACAGGGCCACATACACCAAGCCCACCGGCTTTTCCCCTGTGCCGCCGCTAGGTCCCGCGATCCCTGTGGTGGCCAAAGCCAGGTCTGCGCCTGCGCTTTGCCGCATGCCCTGGGCCATTTCCAGGGCGGTTTCCCGGCTGACGGCCCCATGGCTTGCCAGGGTCTTTTCGCTTACCCCCAACCGCCGCATCTTGGCGGCATTGGAATAGGTAACGCAGCCCTCTAAAAACCAAGCGGAACTCCCAGGAACAGAAACAAGGGTAGAAGCCAGCATCCCGCCAGAACAGCTTTCCGCTACAGCCAGGGTCTTGCCCGCCTTTTCCAGCAAACCGGCGCAAACCCGTTCCAACGGTTCCCCATGGAGGGCGTAAACCACGCTGCCCAGCCGGTTTTGTATTTGCTGTACCACCGGCTGTAATAGCGCAGCCCCCTCCTGGTCGCTGTTGCAGCGGGCCGTCACCCGGATGGTGGTCTCGCCAGTGAGGGCATAGGTGGCGATGGTGGGATTGGTCTGCTGCTCGATCATGTCGCCCAGTTGGTCGGCTACCATGGATTCTCCCATGCCATATACCCGGAGCACCTGGGAATAAAGCTGGCTATGGCTCTCCCGACACAAATAGGGCATGACGCTGGCATCAAACATGGGGCGCATCTCCCTGGGAGGCCCAGGCAAAAGGATAATGGCTTTGCCGTCCTTTTCCAATATGCATCCGGGCGCGGTGCCATAATCATTGGGCAAGATGATGGCGCCCTTTGGAAACATGACTTGCTTAAGGTTGTTCTCCGGCATGGCGTGATTATAATGGACAAATCGCTGGTACATCCGCGCCTTGCTGGCTTCATCAATGGAAAACTCCGTATAGCCCAATACTGCCGCCGCAGTTTCCTTTGTAAGATCGTCCTCCGTTGGACCCAGCCCGCCGGTGAGGATCACCAGATCCGCCCGGTCTAGGGCTTGTTGGATGGTATGCTGAAGCCGCACCCGGTTATCTCCCACGGTGGTACGGTAATATTGGTTGATCCCCACTTCCGCCAGCCTTTGGGAAATGTACTGGGCATTGGTATCCAAGATCTGACCCATGAGCAATTCCGTGCCCACGGATATGATCTCCGCAGTTAGGTTCGACATAGTATAATTCCTCGTTTTCTTTTAATCAAAACGGACCGCGTCCTTATTTTTAACCACATAGTCCACCCCTGAAATGATCGTGAGCAGCACAGATATCCACATAATTACCATATCCAGGGGGAACCCGCCCAACAGGCCCCGGATAGGGGCTTGCAACAGCGTTAGCGTAATGGCGATAAACTGGGAAACGGTCTTGGCCTTTCCCAAGCCGCTGGCCGCAATGACCACGCCCTTTTCCACTGCCACCAGCCGGAAAGCGCTGATGAAAAACTCCCGGGTCACGATGAGGATCACAGCCACCGGATGCAACATATCCATGGCGGTAAGCATAATCAAAGCGCTTACGGAAAGCAGCTTATCCGCCATAGGGTCCATCAGCTTGCCAAAATCCGTAATTAGGTTCCGCTTCCGGGCGATGCGGCCATCCAGCATATCCGTTGCATAGGCCAATACAAATAAGATTGCAGCCAGATAGTCCCGCCAGCCAATGGAAAGATAAAAGCTGGCAATAAAGAAAGGGACCATCAATATCCGTAGCAACGTGAGCTTGTTTGGCAGGTTCATGTTTTTAAACACGGGAACACATCCTTCCAGCATGTTTCCATGCAATGTTGTAATTTATTGAAGCACCATCTCGCCCCATAGGTCATAGGGTCCGGCCTGGTTGATACGGACTTGCACAAACGTGCCGGGTTTGGGGGCCGGCCCCTGGTAATAGAAGCGGATGCAACCATCCACCTCGGGGGCTTCTCCATAGGAACGGCCTAGGCAAATATCCCCCTGCACCTTATCTACCAAAACTTCGTACGTTCGGCCGACACGAATTTGATTACACACCAAGGATATTGCTTGCTGGGCAGTCATGATTCGATCTAGCCGTTCTGCTTTAACCGCATCTGGAATTTGATCCGGCATCTGCGCAGCAGGGGTATTTTCCTCTTGCGAATAGGCAAAGGCGCCAAGACGGTCAAAGGGATTGGCTTGCAAAAATTCGGCCAATTGGTCGAATTCCTCCTCCGTTTCCCCTGGGAAGCCTGTGATCACCGTGGTCCGCAAGATGAAATCCGGGCTAGCGTTTCGTGCGTAAGCCGCCATCTCCCGGATATGCGCCGCAGTACCATGGCGGTTCATGCGCCGAAGAATATCCGGCGCAATATGCTGGATGGGCATATCCAGATAGGGTACCAGCTTTGGCTCCCGTACCATGGCGTCGATCAGGTCGGTGTCCACCGTATTGGGATAGGTATACAGCACCCGGATCCAATGAAGGCCGGGAACCTTGCACAGCTCCAATAGCAGCTCCCGCAGCATGGGCTTGCCGTAAAGGTCGCTGCCATAAGCGGAGGTATCCTGAGCGATCACCGTAAGCTCCACCACGCCGCCCTCCGCCAAGCGCCTGGCTTCCGCCAGCACATCCTCCATGGGCACGCTCTTGCGCGGGCCGCGGATCAAGGGGATGGCGCAATAGGCGCAACGATTGTCACATCCGTCTGCAATGCGCAGGTAGGCAGAATACCGCGGGGTGGTCAAAATGCGGGGACAGCAGCCAGGGGTTTGCGGCTGGGGTAGGCCGGCCATTTCCGCCACCTTCCGCGCCAGCCCCTGGGGGTCCTTGACCCCCCAAAGCAGATCCAGCTCGGGCAGCTCCTCCCGCAGCTCCTTTTCATACCGCTGGGTCAAGCAGCCCGTTCCCACCAGCAACTTGCAGCGGCCGGTCTCCTTATAGGCGGCCATCTCCAGGATGGTGTTGATGGATTCCTCCTTGGCGGGATCGATAAAGCCGCAGGTGTTTACCAAAATCACCTCCGCTTCCTTTGGGTCGGCGGTGATGGTAAAGCCTTGATTGGTCAAGGCTGCCAGAATATATTCGCTGTCCACCCGGTTTTTGGAGCATCCTAGGGAAACCATGCCTACCTTCATTCTTCGTCCTCCTGTATTGCTTGATCTGCGCCGCCGAACATCTGGGCATATTCCGCTTGGCTGATCAGGAGCCGGCGGGGCTTGCTTCCGTCAAACCCGCTGACGATCTTCTTTTGTTCCATGATGTCCACAAGCCTTGCTGCTCTAGCATAGCCAACCCGCAACCTGCGTTGGATCATGGAAATGGAAGCCTGACCGCTTTCCATTACCACCCGCACCGCATCCGGCAGCAGGTCGTCCTCCTGCTTCCCATTGCCCTGGGCAGGGCCGCCGTTTTCCAATTCGGTTTCCATATCCTCCAGGGATAGCTCGGTATATTGGGGGCTGGGGGCGGTGGCGTGGGCAGTAAAGAAATCCATCACCCGCTCCACTTCCTCGTCGCTGACAAAGGCGGCTTGAGCCCGCAATGGTTTGCTGGCGCCGTTTGCATGGAAGAGCATGTCCCCACGGCCCAACAATTTTTCTGCGCCGCTGCAATCCATAATAACCCTGGAGTCCACTGCAGAGGATACCGTCAATGCAATACGGCTAGGGATATTTGCCTTGATCAGCCCGGTGATAATATCGGTAGAGGGACGCTGGGTGGCTACGATCAAATGGATGCCTGCCGCCCGGCCCAGCTGGGCGATCCGGCAAATGGCTTCTTCCACGTCCTTGGCCGCCACCATCATCAGATCCGCCAATTCATCGATGATGATCACCAGCCGGGGCATCCGGTTGGCAGGGTCCTCCTGCAGGGAATTGTAACGGTTCAGGTCCCGTGCGTTGCACTGGGCCATCTTGGAATACCGCTGTTCCATCTCCCGTACCGCCCATTTCAAAGCGCCCGCCGCCTTTTTCGCATCCGTCACCACCGGCAAAAGCAAATGGGGCAAGGGCGAATATACCTTCAACTCTACCTTTTTAGGGTCTACCAGGATCATCCGCAGGTCGCAAGGGGCCGTATGGTAGATCAAGCTGAGGATAATATCGTTGATGCATACGCTTTTACCGCTTCCCGTGGAACCCGCAATGAGCAGATGGGGCATCCGGTCCAGATCTGCGCATACCACCTTCCCCGCGATATCCTTGCCCATGGCAAAGCATAAGGGGGATTTTGCCTGCTGAAATTCTGGGGATTCCACTGCTTCCCTAAGCAACACCGGCTGGGTTTCCCGATTAGGGATCTCGATGCCAATGGCAGATTTTCCGGGGATAGGTGCTTCGATGCGCACCCGGGGCGCCGCCAACGCCAGGGCAATGTCGTCCGAAAGGGTGGTGATCCGATTCACCCGTACCCCTTGGGCAGGCTGTAATTCATACCGGGTGATCACCGGCCCCACGGTGATGTTGATGATCTTGGCGGAGATGTGGAAGCTTTGCAGGGTGTCGATCAGCAGCTTGGCTTTCTCCGCCGGGTTTTCCTGCCCATTAAACTGCTCTTTAGGCAAGTTTAACAAGGTATAGGGCGGCCTCTGATATTCCAGCACCTCCACATCCTGGTTGGGAAGAATAGGCGCCTCTTCCCCATCCTCTTCCACAGGCTGCTGCCGGTTAGATGTAGGATGCTTTTGCTTATGGGCTGCATCCTGAGCGGCCTTCATTTCACCCACCGTCATACCGGATTTGTGGGAGTGATCCTGGGGTGTATGTACTTCTACCCCGGCCAGGATATCGAAGGGATCGTCGTCCTCTGTTTCCATCTTCCTGGGAAGGGTGCCGCTGGATGGGAAATAGGTTAAATCATCCAGCGGGAGATTTGCAGTATCCTGTTCCTGCGGCCGCCGTTCCACCTTGATCCCCGTTTTTTGCCGCCTGCCCCGGCGTGGCCGGTCAGGTGTTTCCATCACCTCGGTAAAAAGGTTTTGCTTGCTTACATCGATCTTCTCCGCCATAACGGAAGGGCTCGGATGGCTATGCTTTCTTTCGTCCGTCCGCTCCACCATGGCGGTAGCGCTGGTTTTCAGCTGTTTTCCAACCTTCTCGCCGGTTGTGCGCAAGGAGATCTTGGTAATCGCTAGAAAAAGGATCAGCAGGGCGGCAATAAAGAAAATATTGGTTCCGACCAGGCCTAAAAACACCAACGCAGGATACGCCAACAAGGAACCGATCAGCCCGCCGCCCTTTTGCAAGGCGCTACCAAACTGATAGGCGTCCATATAGTAATCCCACACGCCGATGTTGTCCGTAGCACTGCGAATATTGGCATGGAGCAGCACCAATAGGCATACCACCCCCAGGCTACACAAAACCAAAGAGGAACCTGCTACCCCATTGCCGGTAGAGGAAGCGATCGCAAGAATACCAAAAGCGATTACGATAAGCGGCAGCGCATAGGTCAAGATTCCAAACAAGCCAAAACAGACCCGGCTAGCAGCCTGGCCTACGATGCCTACCGCATCCACATATAAGCTGGCGGCCAAGAAGAGCCCGAAAGCGATCAGTAGAACGCCTGAAATCTCCCGCTTGACCCTTTTATTTTTTTCCAGCGCCTGCTTCTGCGCCTCCCGTTGGGACTTAGACGCAGCCTTACGGGTCTTTGCCATATATACCTCTCATTCCATTCTGCATTATACTACAATTATGCGTTCAAAAAAAGAGCCCGGGCAAAATTCCCCATGGATTGCCTATTTTCAGGGTTTTTTCCCGGGAATTTGCAGTGCCCAGAATCAACATTTTCCCCTATTGCAAAGTATACTTGGCAATGTTATAATATGCAAAGAAAACTTGGCATAGTTTTAGGAGGCATACCATGCAAAAAGAAACGATCTTGGCAAAAAGCAGAGCGGAAAACCAATCCTTTGACGAACGAGAACACCAGGAGCTGCGCAATAGTTTTGGCTTTGGCGGTGTAATTATTTGTTGTATATGCCTTTTATTTAGCGCGATAGAAGCCATTCGCGGCGGCTATTTCTTTGGCTATGGCACCATTATTTTTGCCTATCTTGCCGGGATCTCTTGGTATCATTACAAAATTTCAAAGCAGAAAAAAGCATTGGCTTTAGGGCTCGCCAGCAGCCTTGTTGCCGTAATCGGACTTGTTTCTTTTTTGGTATTTGGATAAATCGCCATGGAAGACACGCTGATATTACGCAACCGGTTAAAGGAGACCAGGGCGGAAAAAAAACTCTCCCAAACAGCCTTGGCGAACATGGTAGGCGTTTCTCGAAATACCATCAGTTCCATTGAAACAGGGCAATTTAACCCAACAGCAAAGCTGGCTTTGATCCTTTGCATCGCCTTGGATAAAAAGTTTGAAGAGCTTTTTTACTTTGACGAACAGTTTGAATAGGCGGAGCCCATAACATAAGCCGGCCCCAGCGGGACGTCCCCCCTAAGGCCGGCTTATTCAGATAGGCATTATTTATCAAGGATGGCCACATATATCGTTAGCTGCGCAGAGTGGCACGGAGACGCTGTGGGTACAGGAGCAGGTCCAGGGCGTCCAGCGGAGAGGTCACCACTACATCCATATGGGCTAACAGCCCTGGAAACATTCCCTCTGGTCCCAGGATACCAATGGCTAACTTCGCTTCTCGCAGCATTTCCTGGTCGTTGTAGCCATTCCCAATACAGCACGCGCCTCCCACCAATTCCTGGACGATCCTGGCTTTGCATAGGGCTGCATCCGCCTGGGGGAAGGTTTGGATCCGTGCGTTAAGATGGCCGCATTTTGCCCGCACGGTGCCATGGGTGTCCGCTGTCAGGATATGGATGGTCACAGCGGCTGCCAGCCGCGCCAACCGGTCTTCTACGCCGGGAATAAGCTCCCCGTCCAGGGCAATGGTGCCATTGTAGTCCAAAACAACATGCTGAAGCTGCAAGGTGCTTCTGCCAGGAATGGGGATAGAAAGCATACAAGACCTCCCAGGTTAGGCAGCTTAGTCCAGGTTCACCCGGCTATGGGTATTGCGCAGCCGGGCCATGGCCCGGGCCAGCATGATCTGGTTGGATCGGAACTGGGCTTGGCTATTGCTTTGTCGCAAAGCCTCCTCTGCCTGTTCCTTTGCCCGTTCCGCCCGCTTCCGGTCGATCTCTTCCGGCCATTCGCAGGTCTGGGCAAACAGGACCGTAGCCTTAGGCGCCACTTCCATATAGCCTTCAGAATTGATCGCCTCCCGCCACTTTCCATCCTGCTTGATCTTCAGCGCGCCAGGCCGCAAAACCACGATCATAGGAGCATGATTTTTTAGGATGGTCCATTCCCCATCGTCTGCGGTAAAGGTTAAGGCCTCGATCTCGCCGGAGAAAAACCGCCGCTCTGGGGTAAGGATCTCAAAGGGGAAGGTATTATCAGCCATTTTTCTCCATCTCCTCTGCCTTTGCAATGGCTTCGTCGATGTCTCCCACCATCGTAAAAGCGGATTCCGGCAAATGATCCACTTGCCCGTCTACAATGGCTTTAAAGCTGCGGATGGTGTCCGCCAAAGGCACAAAACGGCCTGGTTTGCCGGTAAAGGCTTCCGCCACATGCATGGGCTGGGATAGGAACTGTTGGATCTTCCTGGCCCGGTATACAGTCTTCTGATCCTCCTCGCTCAATTCATCCATACCCAGGATGGCAATGATATCCTTCAGCTCATTATACCGCTGCAAGCAAGCCTGTACCCGCCTGGCCACCTCGTAATGCTCCTTTCCCACGATGGAGGGGTCCAGGGTACGGGAGGAGGATTCCAGCGGGCTGACTGCTGGATAGATGCCCATTTCTGCAATATGTCGGGACAACACCGTGGTGGCGTCCAAATGGGTAAAAATCGTAGCGGGCGCAGGGTCTGTCAGGTCGTCCGCCGGCACATAGATGGCCTGCACGGAGGTAATGGAACCGTTTTTGGTGGAAGTGATGCGCTCCTCCAGCTCACCCAATTCCTCCGCCAGGGTTGGCTGATAGCCCACCGCCGAGGGCATACGCCCCAGCATGGCAGATACCTCGTTGCCAGCCTGTACATAGCGGAAAATATTATCGATGAACAAAAGCACATCCTGGTTCATCCGGTCCCGGAAATATTCTGCCATGGTAAGGCCGGTCATGGCCACCCGCATACGGGATCCCGGAGGTTCGTTCATCTGGCCAAAGGCCATGGCGGTCTTGGTAATGGCCCCGGAAGAACGCATATCGTGGATCAGATCATTGCCTTCCCGGCTCCGCTCCCCTACCCCTGTAAATACGGAGTACCCGCCATGTTCCTTGGCGATGTTGTAGATGAGCTCCAGGATCAGCACGGTCTTGCCTACGCCCGCGCCGCCAAATAGGCCGATCTTGCCGCCCTTTGCGTAAGGGGTCAATAGATCGATGACCTTGATGCCGGTCTCAAAAAAGGTGGTCTTGGGGCTCAGATCCTGGAAGGCAGGCGCATCCCGGTATATCCCCCAACGCTCCCCGGTAAGGGCCGGTCCATTGTCCAAGGGATTCCCCAAAACGTCTACCACCCGTCCCAAGGTTTGCTCCCCCACTGGGACCTGGATGCAGGCGCCGGTATTGGATACTTCCATGCCGCAGTGCAGGCCATAGGTGGACTCCATAGCGATACATTTGCATTCCCCGTTGGAGGTATGGGAGGCCACCTCCAGATGCACCCCATTTTCCGTGACCAACAGGTCATGGAGCCGAAAGCTTTCCGAGGGCGGATACTGTACGGTCAACACAGGCCCGCTGATCTTTGAAATAATGGCTTTTTCCAGCCCCTGTTCCATAGGTGGCTCCTCCTTTTTCTTGGATCGTGCATCCTCGATGGCAACGCTGCTGCTGCTGATCTCCGCGATCTCATTGGTGATTTGGGTCTGCCTGGCCATGTTTAGGTCAAGCTCCAACTGCTTGAGCAGCGTATCCGCATTCCGGGTGGCGCTTTGCATAGCGTTCATGCGGGCATAATGTTCCGCTGCATAGGACTGTACCAGGTTATCGAAAAGCCAGGATATAATGAACTGGGGTACCAGCTGATCAAATACTTCCTGGGGGGAAGGATTATAGATCACATCCCGCAGTTCTTCCGTTGCCTGGACCTTTTCATAGTCCCGCAGCCGTATGGGCAAAAGCCGCGCCTTATGTGGGGCGTTTACCGGCCTGCCGTCCGGCCCAGCGTATAGGGTATAAAACACATAGATCTCGTCGGTCTCGTCCTTGTCAAACAGCTCCATCACCGGCAATGCCAACTGGGAAGCGTTGTATAAGGTGGGATTTTGCGCAATGCCCTGTACGTCAAAAATGGGCTCGATCCCCCGCTTCTTAAAGAAACGGGTGGCGATAATTCCCACGGTTACCACATTGCAATCCGGATCCTTTCGGATCTCCTCATAAGCCATCCGCAGGATGTTGGCATTGTAGCTGCCCGCCATTTCCTTATCCCCTGCAATAACGATATAGGTATGGCGGTGGCCCCGGTGCCGGAGCAAATAAGGATGGTTCACATCCTGGGAGGATGCCAGGATGTCCTTCATGACGGATTGTAACCGCTGGTAGTAAGTATTATTGTAGGGTATGTGCACCGAAAATTTCTTCATTCTAGCGGAAGAAACCGTCTCCATGGCGCTGGTGATCTTACGGGTTTGGGTCACCGCATGGATATGGTGCCGAATCTCGCTTACGGTCTGCATGGTTTATGCCTCCCAGCTTGCCGCATAATCCAGGATAGCCTTGCGCAGGGCCTCTTCCATATGGGCATCCAGATCTTTGGTATTATCAATGCCCTGAACCAGCGGCGCGTGGGATGTATTCAAATACTCCAGCAAGCCGGCTTCAAAACGGGAAATATCCTTGACCGGCACATCCTTGTAGGCGTCGCATTGAAACGCCAGCAATAAGGCTGTCTGTGCAGAAAGCCGCAAAATCCGCTCCTTGGGCTGCTTGAGCAGCTCCGTCATCCGGTCGCCCCGATCCAGGAGCTTTTTCGTAACTGCATCCACATCCGCGCCAAACTGGGCAAATACCGCCATGTCTCGATATTGGGCCACCTCCATGCGCAAGCTACCGGAAACCTTTTTCATCGCCGGATACTGGGCGCTACGGCCTACCCGGGATACGGAAAGGCCCACATTGACTGCCGGCCGAACGCCTGCATGGAATAGCTCGCTCTCCAAATAGATCTGGCCATCGGTGATGGAGATCACATTGGTGGGGATATACGCAGAGATATCCCCCGCCATGGTCTCTACAATGGGCAAGGCAGTCATAGAGCCGCCGCCCTTCTCCTGGCAAAGCCGGGCGGCCCGTTCCAGAAGCCTAGAGTGCAGGTAGAACACATCCCCAGGATAAGCCTCACGGCCAGAGGGCCGACGCAGCAACAAGGACATGGCCCGGTAAGCCACCGCGTGCTTGGATAGGTCGTCGTAGACCACCAAGGCATCCTGGCCGTTATACATGAACTGTTCCGCCACAGCGCAGGCCGCGTATGGGGCCAAGTACTGCATGGCGGCGCTATCTGCGGCAGTGGAAGCCACTACCACCGTATGCTCCATGGCGCCGTTTTCCTGGAGCGTATGCACCAGATTTGCCACGCTGGAGGCCTTCTGCCCAATGGCGCAATAAATACACGCCACATTTGAGCTATGCTGGTTCATCATGGCGGCAAGGGCGATGGAGGTCTTGCCAGTCTGCCGGTCGCCGATGATAAGCTCCCGCTGCCCGCGGCCAATGGGGATCATGCTATCGATGGCCAAAATGCCCGTCTCCATCGGGGTATCCACCGGCGCACGGTCCATGATGGCAGGCGCCGGGGATTCTAGCTTACGAAAGGTCCGGCCCTCCAAAGGCATGCAATCCAATGGCCTGCCCAAAGGATCAATCACCCGGCCCAGCAGTTCTTTGCCAACGCAAATATCCGCTACCCGGCCGGTCCCTTTGGCTATGCTTCCCGGCGGCACAAAGCTGCCCCGGCTCAAGAGGGCGGCGCTTACCCCATCCAGCCCCATGTCCAGCGCAATGCCGTACACGTCGTTTTCAAAGGCAAGCAGTTCCCCATACTTAGCCCGGGAAAGCCCTTGGATCCGGACAATATCGTCTCCGCAGCTGATCACGGTGCCATATTCATATTGGACCATATGGGGCTCGTAAGCCCCCAGCTTTTCTGCTAAAAAGGCCCCCATAGAGGCCGGATCAAATTGTAACATCTCACGTCTCCCTTATGCCAGCTGCTGCTTCATGGCAGCCAGCTGGGAAGCATAGCTGAAATCGTATACGTTGCCCCCAATATAAGCAGCATAGCCGCCGATCAGCTGGGGGTCTACCTGATAGTCCAGGTTAAGTCCGCAACCCAATAGCTCTTCCAACTGGGCGGTAACCTGCGCCTGCTCTTGACTGGTAAGGGCATGTGCGGTTTTTAGCACGCCGTCACGGGTGCCTTTGCGGTCGCTGCGGCCCTGGGCAATCCGGGACTTGGTCTCCTCGTCAAAGCGCAATACCCTGCCCGCCAGCTCCACCGCCAGATGGGCCAGCTCACCCTTTGCATCGTCCATGGCCCGCACCTTTTCCGCCTGGGCGTCAGCCTGGGCTTGCTGTAGGAT
>ERZ1027089.364-NODE-364-length-24758-cov-8.800024_pt1 | contig 24758 bp, 19 predicted proteins | sample MGYA00519412_ERZ1027089 | MGnify/ENA primary metagenome ERZ1027089 (study PRJEB26926, sample SAMN06164433) | human gut metagenome | biome: ENVO:00009003; feature: ENVO:2100002; material: ENVO:00002003 | host: Homo sapiens | place: USA | collected 2012 ... | reverse complement strand
TAATGATACGGCGACCACCGAGATCAACACCTATTAAGTCGTCGGCAGCGTCAGATGTGTATAAGAGACAGGTTCCTATTCTTGCTACTATTTATAATGATTGGCACAATGATAGAGAACTTATGTATAAGATATTTAAGTTTATTGATTGTTATGCTGATGAAGATGGATATATTCATCGTAATGGTTTAAAAGATCAAAAGGCTTTTGATTATGCTATTGAAGTTGCTCAACTTAATTCAGACTTTAGACCAACTAAAGATATGATTGAAGCTATTAATTGGCTTGTTGAGCATAATATCAATTATGTCGGACAGATGTTCTTTGAAACTGTTAATGCTCTTCAAGCTGGTAAAGATCTTATGGCTGTTATGAATAAGAATCTTCGTAATGATTTAAAGAAAGATTCTTTTACTAAAGAAGAGATTGGTGGTATGCTCGGTTATATGCGTGAGATTACGAAGATGGGTAAAGACTTACCTAAACTTATTGCTGAACTTAAAGAAGCCGAAGATAATTACGTTAAATCTAAACTCAAGAAAACTATTGTTCGTGGTGGTAAAGAACTTGTTGCTTCAATGGATGTGCATAATAATATAGATAATGGTATTGGTAGTGGAATAGATATGATTGATTAAGCTATGAATAGTAAATATGAGTTTTCACAAGATGCTATTGATAACTTTATGTTTATTCATGCTTATTGGAAAAATAGTTGTGATGGCATCAATGCTGCTCCTGAGAACAAATGGGGCTATAAACGTGGAGATATTCCTTTTATAGATTATCTCTGTGAAGATAAAAGTAAATATCCAAAAGCGTCTGAGGGTATTAGTTATATTACTAATAAACCTTTATATGATCTGGATAATGATTTTCTTATTGGTAACTCTGGTGGTATTCTTATGAATATTGATTTCATTGTTATTAATATAGAAAGACTTTCTAAAGCTGCTGATACTTTTGATGAATATGGTACGTATTGTGATTACGACCCTAGTACTCCGGCTTATGAATCATTTTGGCAAAGAGAAACATCTCGTCGTAAGAAAGGTGTTTTTGTTAAAGCTAAACTTTATTATAAAGATATTCCTAAGTTCTTTGACGCTAATACTACTGATGAGGAACGTGAAAGTTTACTTCAACCTTTACGTATAACTGGTGCGCATTATACTTATCTTAATTATGGTCGTATTGAACGTACACCTAATGATAAAGAACGTGCAATACTTAAACGTGAAGGTGCTGAATACGTTGAGACTGTTATAGGTTTTCCTCGTTATTGGGATGGTGACTATTGGAACTTCAAAATAGATGAGTTTATTGCTAATAATAAGTTTCATCTTACTAAGGCTAAAGCTCGTCGTAAAGGTTTCTCATATAAACGTGGTAGTCAAGCTGCAAATACAATTAACTTATTTCCGAATGTTACGGTAACTCTTGCTGCTGACCAATTAGCTTATCTTACAGATAAAGGTGCTACTACGTTTATGGCTAAGAAATGTCTTGACCATTTTGAGGAACATACGTTTTGGAAAAGAGGTTACATTTCAGAAGCTATTGATGATATACTTCTAGGTTATCGTGTATCTACTAAAGGTCTTAAAAATTTTGGTTGGATGTCTAATCTTTATAGCGTTGCTTGTGGTAAAAATGAATCCGCTGCTGTAGGTAAGAAAGCTATTGAGATTGACTTTGAGGAAGCAGGTAAGTTTCCTAATCTCCAAAAAGCTCTTGACGTTACTTTATCTAATACAGAATCTGGTGCTATATCTGTTGGTACTATTCGTGTTTATGGTACGGGCGGTACTAAAGGTGCTAACTGGGCTGCATTTAGTAAAGCCTTTTATAATCCCAAAATGAATAAGATGCTTTGCATGGAAAATGTTTGGGATATTAATAAACGTCATGAAGTATGTGGTTTCTTCTTTCCACAAGTATGGGATTGTGAACCTTATGTTGAACATGGTAATGCAATTATATTCACGGCTTATGCTTGGGATAAACAAGATAAAGAGAATCATTTTCATAATAATGATAGTGAAACTCATATAATCTATAAAGCACAACGTGCTAATACTCCTGCCGAAGCGTTCATTAATACAACCGAGAATATGTTCGCTTCTCCTGAACTTAATCTGCACGTTTCAGATTTAATTAATGACAATGCTACTAGATTCTTTCAAGACGGTTGGATTGTTGTTAATGATTTAGGTAATTCTAATAAAGCTGAATTTATACCAAAAGCTGAATGTATTAAACGTGATATATTTGATAAAGGTAGATTCCATGAGTTTGTTAATCAAGTTCCGCATGGTTCTCGTGATGATACTCACGGTTGCGTTAGAATGTACTATCGTCCGTTCTTAGTAAATGGTGAAGTGCCTAAAGATTTATACTTTACCGTTGTGGATGCATATAAGGTAGATAAGGCTCAAAAAGACGTAACAGATAAACATTCTCTTTATTCTGCACAAGTATGGATGCGTAGTAATACTATTACTCCATATCCAAATCAAAAACTGCTTGTATGCGAATATATAGGACGTTTGGACACAATGGAGCAAAATGATATAGTCACTATGGGTATGTGTCTTATGTATAATGCTGAATGCTGTCCGGAAGCTGGTACTGGTGAGACTGTTTCTAACTTCATTAAATATAAACTTAGACGTTACTTAATGCTTGACCCAACCAACGCCAATACTCGTAAATTGACTAATCCTAACAATAATGATTATGGTATTGTGATTGGTGATGGCGATAAGAAATATAATGGTCTTCGTATGCTAAAGGAGTTTATTTATGAACCTCTTTCATATACTGCTGATGGTAAACCTATTCGTAGACTTAAGTCTATTAGTAGTGTTCGATTGCTTCTAGAGTGTCAGAGATTTACTGCTGAGGGTAACTTCGACCATATTAGTGCTGCTATTGTTGCTATGTATGTCTTTCTTGCAGACTCTTTAAATACTAAGCGCCTTGTTGAAGGTAATACAGAGAATAATGACAGACGTATTGCAAATCGTTTAAATCGTCGTTAAATGGATGCTTCTAAGATTCCTAATTCTTTAGAAAAGCCTGATGTTTTTGCTTCGGAAGCTACTAAGCGTGGAGCTGTTTGGACTAAGGCTATGTGTGATTGGGTTATTGCTACTGCTCATTCTAATAATGATAAAGCAGATATTAAAGCCTTTCTTGACGCTGCGAATGGGATTGTAGATGAATCTACTTACAAGTATGTAATGGCGACCTACAACTCCGTTAATGGTAGAAAAGAAGATTTGCCCGGTAAGATTAGAGATGTTGATTTTATTACTCCTATTAAAGAGAAATATATAGGAGAATTCATTAACACCTATAATAACTACCAAGTTTATAATGCTGATATTGATGTTGTCACTAGACGCAATGCTGATCTTCGTGTTGCTCTTGATGGTCTTCTTCGTCAGCAATTTATAAACATCATGAATGCTAACGGTGTTCAAACCGGTGAGCCTTCTAAAGATCTTCCATCTGCTGAAGACTTTATGAAACAAGCTGCTAAGGATTGGATTGATGAAGAAGCTGATCGTGGTCAGAAAACTCTTGATCTTCTTAATTCCCTTATTAAAGCTAATGAGAAATATATTCAAGCTTTCTATTATTGGTTCTGCACTGAAAGTGTTTATTCTTATCGTGATGTAAGATACAATGATGTTATCTTTGAAATTATTTCTCCTCTTGAGTATTATCGAATTGATAGTGGTAATCTTTTTGTTGAAGATGATGATTATGGGATGCGAGAATTTGATATTAACATCAATGATATAATTGGTGAATATCAAGAAGTTCTTTCTAAAAGAGATATTGCTTACATTAAAGATATAATTCATAATCATGAAAGTACGAGTGAATATACAGTTACTCCTGTTATGCTTCGTTCTCGTGAGATTGCTTTTAATCCTACGATTGATGCGCAGAATGCTGCTCCGTACCACTCCTTGCCCTCTACCGGGGTCCTCAAAGCTCGTCATTGTGTTTTTAAGGTTCCTATGAAGCGTGGTGTTCTTACTTATACTAATGCTTATGGTGAAATTGAGCAAAAGATTGTTGATGAAGATTATGTCTTAGATACTACTCTTGGTGATATTGATATTGAATATACTTGGGTTCTTCAATGTTGGGAAGCTTATCGTTTTGGTGATAAAGATTGGGGTGTATATACTAAAGCTCAACCTATCATTGTTCAACGTGAAGAAGTAAATAATCTTAATCATTGTAAGTTACCTTATAATGGTTTAAGTCGTTTGATGCTTCTTAATAATCCTAAACCTATTCCTTATCGCTTATTACCTTATCTTGCTCTTTATCGTCTTTATACTTTAGTTGAGGAACGTACTATTAGTAAATTCCGGTCATGGCTATTGATACCTGAAAGTTTCTTAGCTGATACTAAAGATATGACTATGGAAGAGCGTCTTGATGCAGCTAATCGAGATGGCACTCTTGTATTTGATGATAGTGAAATAGCTAAACAGCAAGCATCACTTCAAGCTATTAAAGAGATTGCTAATACTACAATGATTAATTATCTTAATACTATTAATCAAATTAAGCAATCTATTAAGCAAGAAGCGTATGAACTTGCTAATATGAACGATCAACGCGCAGGAGATATTCAAGCTCGTGCCGGTAAAGCTGTCACTGAAATGGGACTTAATCAGGCTCTAATGGGATCTGTGTGGTCACTTAAAATCTTTGATTGCTTCCGTTCTCGTGATATGATGGCTAATCTTGATGCTGCTAAAATTGCTTGGATTGATGGCTATGAAGGTTCTTATGTAGATCCAAATACCAATGAGATTGTTCAAGTTCGTGTAAATGGTACTGACTTTGTTAATTCTAATTTAGGTATCTTTGTTGGTAACTCTGCTGAACTTAATGAACAAGTACGTAAGCTTGAGGAAATTGCTTTTGGTGCTGCTCAAAACGGAAATTATGATGTAGCTGTTGAGGCTGTTTGTAATCATAACGTTGCTTCTTTACGCAAATATATTAAAGAAGCTGCCGAAGCTCAACGTCAATTTGAACTTCAAAAAGAAGAGATTCAAAAGAAGTGGGATGCTGAGATTGAACAAACTCGTGCTGCTAATGCGGAAGCTCAACGTAAATTTGAAGCTGAACAAGCTCAACTTGATCGCGATTCTAAGGAAGCTATTGCTGCTGATACTAATCTTACTAATATTATTATTACTGATGCTAAGCTTCAAGTAGATAAGAATGGTAATGATTACATTAGTGAAGATGAATCTAATGGTGGTACTCTTGATGATTATCTTAAAATGACTAAGTTAAACTTAGATATTGATAGAGTTAATCTGGAACGTGCCAAGTTTGAAGAACAAAAGCGCATGAATCGTATTAACGCCAATAAGCCACGAAAGTCTTAATGTAGGCTCTTATTTTTGTCGAATTGAACAACTATATCGACTGAAATTTGAGTTCATCAGAGGTCTTCATTTGAGCCTTAAAATGGCATAAATTAATTGGAATTTCAGAGAGCCGTGTGATAGGCGGTACTAATGCTGTTTCTAATAATATTTCTAATGCTATTTTTAATACATATATTATTATTACATTTGTCACTGTTATAACTTAATTTATAAAAGATAAAACACTATGCCAAATCCTATTGTTCCCGGTGGTGTTACTGATAGTAATACTACTAAAACTACGGAAGAGATAGCTGCTGAACAAGCTGCTAAAGCCGCTAAAGAAACAGAAGAAGCTGCTAAAGCAGAAGAAGAACGTAAGAAAGCAGAAGAGGAAGAAGCTAAGCGTAAAGCTGAAGAAGAAGCTGCTAAAACTGCTACTCAGAAAACTGAAACTGAAACTGAAACTCCTACTAAGATTGTTCTTACTACTGATGACGGTGATGTTGAGTATGATCTTGATGCTAACGGTAATGCCGTTAAAGATGGAGAGATTGTTTATACTAAAGCTCAGTTAGATGAGTTTGCTGCTGCTGAAACTCAAGAAGAAACTATAGATGTTTCTGCTATTTCTGCTATTTCTGGTTTAACTCCGGTAAATGCTGATGGTACTCCTAAGCAATATGAAATGACTGTTGAAGGTCTTGCTCAACGTGATGCTGATATTGCAGAGCTTGCTAAACGTCAAGCTGAAAGTGAAGCTATCAACAATTTCTTCCGTACTAATCCGGATATTTATCAAGCTGCTCTTTACAAACAAACGTATGGTTCTCTTGAGGGTTTTGCTAATCATGTTGATTGGACTACAATGACCCTTGAAGATAAATCAGATGATCAGTTAGAAGCTGTTATTCGTTCTGCTGAAAAACGCAAAGGTACTTCTGATGCTCAAATCGAACGTATTATTCGTTTTTCTAAAGCTGATAAAGTATTAGCTGAAACTGCTAAAGAAAGTCTTGATTATCTTGCTAATGCTCAGAGACGTGAGATTGAAGCTGCAAATGCTAGGCAAGAAGCCGAATATCAAGCTGCTCAAGAGGCTCTTGATAAAGCCTACGGTATTACCTATGATGAGAATGGTAAAGCTAAAGTGCTTAACATTCCTGATTCTTTATACGATAAGATCGTTAATAAAGGTACTATCGGAGGTCTTGCAATTCCAACAGCAGGCGTTAAAAGAACTGTTAATGGTAAAGAGCAAATTCTTTCTCGTAAAGATATTGTCAAGTATTTAACAGCTCCTGTTGTTGAAGTTAATGGTGATTTCTATACGCAAGCTCAGAAAGATGTTTTTGATATGCTTGCTGATAATGAAACGTTCGCTATGGTAGCACTTCGTAACTTGTTAGGTGCTGATATTAGTCAGTTAGCTGCTGCATCTATACGACAAGAAGCTGTTCGTCGTTTGAACATTACTTCTAGTGGTAAACCTAAAGTTAAGGTATCCACTCAAGGTGGCGGTACTAAAGTTAATCCTAATAGACGTCCTATTGTTCCGGGTGGTATTATTGATTCAAATAAATAATTATCGTAACTATGCTTAGAGAAATTGGAAAAAAACAGTATTCCAAAGAGGTTTACTCTGATGCCGATATGCTATTGAACTTTAATGTTCTTGGTGCTGTCGATTTGAATAAGTCTCTTACTTATCTTTGGGGTAGGAACAGTAATCAATTCCCTCTTCTTTCTCTTACGGAAGGTCAAGGGAATATCTCTCGTAAGAAACCTATTAATGCTGGTGATACTCAGTATAAGTGGAAGATTATGGGGAAACCTACTGTCACTTCCCCGATTGTGCGTTTGATTACGCTTACTCAAACCCCCGGTAAAGGGTTTATGTCTTTCAAAGCGGAGTTCCAAGATAACTGGATTCCTTATCAGTATTCTGCTATTACTCCTGACGGAAAGCACATGGTTCGTATGCAGACCGATGGTGAGCAGACTGCTTCCGGTGGATATATCTATGAAATGATTATCCTTGGTGGTAATCCTGATGAGTTTATTGATCTCAGCAATTTTGAGAGAGGTAAATATTGGGGTATGGGTGCTCCTACGATTGCCGGTGAATTATCTACTGGTTCTCGTTCTACTGCTGAATCTTGGAGTGAAATGACTAACCAATTTGGTTTCCATAGATTCTCCAAAATTATTACCGGTAACATTGCTAATATTGTAACCGAGTTTGAACTTGATTATGATGATGGTTCTAAAGGTACTCTTTGGATGCCTTATGAAATGCGTCAGTTCGAGTTCATGCGTAGACGTTTGTTAGAAGAGGATTTGTGGTTCTCTGCTTACAACCGTGATATTAACGGTGTTATTCATAATCAAGAAAAACATTCAAACAAACCTATTCCTCGTGGTGCTGGTGTTCGTGATATTCTTATCGCATTCGGTAACTACTTCGAATACTCATTCATGACTATCGAGCTTATTGATATGATTCTTTCTCGTATTTTTGAAGTTCGTAACGATATTGATTTGAGTAACAAAAATATCGTTCTTTATACCGGTAAAGGTGGTTCTAAAATGTTCCAACAGTGTATTAAGAATGAAGCTATCGGAAATGGTTACTTTGATAAGTTAGGTTCTGAGGAGATTCAAAGTCGTGGTGGTATCCTTTCTTATGGTGCATACTTCAATCAGTATAAGCACTATTCCGGAGCTACCGTTTCTGTTAAGGTTGTAGATTTGTTTGATACCGGTTCTCGTGCCGAAATGGATCGTAAGAATGGTCGTATGTATGGTGGCTTCCCTGTTACCTCTTATACGATGGTGTTCTTGGATCACTCTATTGATAACACGAGTGGTGAAGCAAATATTCAGTTGGTTTGTGAAGAGGGTCGTGAATATTTGTACGGTGTTTATCAAGGTATTACTCCGCTACCTAAAGAGTGGGGTGCTTATAGTAAGATGTTATCTACTAGAGAGGATATTGCTACTTATGAGGTTATGTCTTCACAAGGTATCAATATGCTTAATGGTACTACTTCTTTCTGGGCTGAAATGATTTTTGAATAAGCGTACATTACGATTATTGTAAAGTATAAACTTACTAAAGTATAAACTATATGATATACTCACGCAAAATAACCTTAGCGTTAAAGCTGAATCCGACTATGTTTCAAGTCGTGAATCAGAAAAGTATTGGTGCTTTCAATACTATTTTCGGTCCGAGCATTAAAGCGGTTCTTACTCTATCTAGTAAAACTGCTGAAATGGCTTCTATACTTCCTACGATCATTGGAGCTTCTGCTGATAGCCGTAACGTAAACTTTCAAGACCTCGTTTTGAAGCATCTTAAAAACTCAACTGTTGAAGTTCCCGCTCAAGGTTATGAGCTTGAAACTGGTTGGGAGTTTTCTCTTAACGATCCTGTTAAACGTGATGCTATTCTTGATTGGGCTAAAAAGAACAGTATTAATACTGAGGTTGCTCCGAATAAATTAGAGAAAGCTATCTTTGATGCTATGCTCTTTGGTGAAGGTACTGCGGTTCATGAAGAGAATCTGTATATGTACATGACTCCTATTAAGCCACAAGATTATATTCTTTGGCGTCTTGCTCTGCTTACTTCTACTGTTGCTAATAAACCGGAAGATGTTGAGAAATCTACTAACATTCGGTTTTACTTACATAGCATCGAAGATGTTAAGCGTATGAAAGATGCTAAGACTAAAGCTGTTGTTAATACTGCTACTAAGTTGGCTCAGTTGTTCACAGGTGATGAGTCTTCTTATAAACGTATTAGAAATATGCTTATCTGTAATGCTCCTGCTGATACTCTACAGATTATTAAAATGGAACATGGAGATTTGCAGACGGCTGTAGCTGAACTTTCTCAAACGAATGCAGATGCGTTTATTTCTCTGTTTGATAACAAGAATGTAGAAGCAATGGCGCAAGTCTATAAGTTACTCGCCGCTCAAGTCATTACGAAAGACGGTGATAATTACTTTGACACTGTGCGTCCGGAAGTAGTTCTTGGTTCTTCCATTGAGGGTGTTATGGCTTTCTTAGCTGCTCCCGAAAATGTTGAATATAAAGCACAACTTTTCACTGCTTATAAGGCTTCGGTTATAAACTAACAAAATAGTGTCAGTATGTATAGTAGTTGTAAAGAAGCACATATTGCTGTAAACGATAAGATTCAGCAGATTAATGCTAATAGGCAAGAATCTATTCGTCCGCAGTATATTGATATTGCTCTTAATGAAGCTATTGACGTACTGCTTACGCAAAAGATTAAAGCCTTTGAAGAGACTGGTCGTTATTACGATGATTTGCAGGTGCTAAAGACTACATATAGAAGTCCTCTTTACCTTCTCGCAAATGAGGGTAATAGAGGCTTCGCTTTTTTACCTGCGAATTACCTACATGGTGTCTCTTATAATGCAAGTGTTATATATGATAAGTTTAAACGTTATCGAGCAACTGAATCTGTTACTACTAGGATTTACGTTGTTAATATCAGTGAGCTATTTAAAACTATTCCCGATTATATAGAAGATTTCGTTATTCAAATCGGTAATGATACCGTTACGTTTCATTATCCTGCTAAGATCTATCGTAAAGAGGGTCTATTTGAATATATCAACTATATGCTCTCCATATTACTGCGAAAAGGTTACAATGTGACTTATGAACGTTACAATAACGAGTATTATCCCGAATCACTAGTGTTTTACTTCGATACGCCACAGCTAATTGTAGTTGGAGATAAATATACTATTGAATTAGTACAATTTAACTACGAGCATTATTCGGGCTTATACGAGGTTATCACTTCTGACGGAGTGATTACAAAGGTGCGAGAGAGCAAACCTGCGGGTATGGATTTGGTTTCTGATGTTCAGCGTAGAGATATGCTTCAAACGTATCACAATCGTCTTAATAGACACATTCATCCTGTATGTACGATAGAAAGCAATAGGGTTTTAGTAGATATGGATGATACGTTTGTGATTACTGATGTTGCTATTACATATCTTAGACAACCTACTAGGTTTAATATTGTAACTGATACTGCTACTGAACTTCCGTTTAAAACCGAGATTATTAACCTTGCTACGCAGAAGCTTCTTGGTAAACTTAAAGATGAAGGTTATCAAATTGCTATAAATGAAAATAATTCTTTAAAATAAAACGTTACTATGAGAATTGTAAGTTACGGAAAAACATTTGTCGATAATGTTACTGTTAATACTAAGTTATCTAACGGTCAACTCGGCATTTGTACTGCTTATGGTACTGCTTTGCCTACTACTGATAGACCTGAGCCGTTTGTAATTATGTCTGCAATTCCTACTAAGGACGGTGGATTTATGAATCAACGTGGAGTGGATATTAATCCTTTTAACTTCACTTATAACGTTCGTAAATATACGGAGACAGATCAGAAAGAAACTATTATTCTTAAAGGTCTTACGAATCCGGCACTTAAGCCTGCTGAAGGTATTGTATATAATGCAGATGCTGAGTTCTGTGGTGCTATTGAAATTTGTTCTTCTGAGGAGTATCGTCATGGTCTGACGGTTAATCCTAATCCTCAGATTGTTCAAATACCTGTTCGGATTCATGCTACTGATACCGTTGATCGGTTGATAGAGAAGATTAAGAAGAACCTTAGTCTTACTGCTTATAACAAAGAGTTATTTGATATTACTATCGAGAAAGCTAATGATGCTGTTAAGATAACTGTTGTTGCTAAAAAGCCTACCAAATTGACGATGAACGTATTCGGTATTCTTGCCGATCAAAAAGCCAATGGTACTATTACCATTGAACATACGAAATTATCCGGTTTCTTAGCTGATGTTGCTCTTAGTGATGAAGACCTTCGTTATTCTCTGATTAACATGGGTTGGAATTCTCTTGATGAGTGGCAGAAAGCTTGGGGTATTGGTGACCCGAAAGTTGGCTTTGATAAAGTCGCTTATCTTGTTATTTCTACGGCTGAGTTTAATCAATTCCCTGAAATTGCCGCTGATAACAATAGTCCTCGCAAATTCCAAATCGTTGTTGGTACGGAAACTGTGATCAACAATGTTGTGAATAAACTTGAAGATATTAAGACTTTAGCTAAAGGTTCCGGTGATAATGCCATTTCTCTGAATACTGCAACTGACTAAAGTTGCTTGGAAAACTACGCAGTGCTTAACGGTTCTGCGTAGTTATATTTGTTTAAACTTAATGCTATGGAATGTAATATTAAAATTGTCAAGTTAAAACAAGTTCTTCCTCTTGGTACATTTCCTAAGCGTGAGCATAACGTTCGATTCTTCTATCATCGTACTGATGGTTGTTACTATATGTATGATGAAAAAGGCTGCGAAATTAATCTAACTACTGATGGTAATATTATTGCTATTGATAGAGAGTTAATTGTTGGTAGTGAGTCTTTGACTGATGATACTCTTGTTTGCATTGGTCTTAAAGCTAATTATGTGCATCCTAGTCGTGGTGTTAGAAATAATACTTGTGGTTGTCAAGATACATATATTCGTGCTTGGACTTACATCAAAGATCTTCAAGATTTTATGCAGTCTGGTCATATCGAACGTGATTACTATAGAGTTACTTTAGTTCCTTCTCCTGAAGAAGGTGGTATTGTTGGATGTAGTGGTTCTGCTATTGTTCCTGATGAAAATTCAGATGGCTTCCGTTTCCAATTTGAAGCTGGTAGTCGTGTTGAACTTTATGCTAAACCTGTTCAAGGTTATCACTTTAAAGGTTGGAAAGAGTTCCATACCAATGAGATTATGTCTATTAGTCCTAATTGGTCTTTTACTATTAAGAAAGATATGGATTTGATAGGTGTATTTGAAAAGGATGAAGCTCCTATTGAACAATTCTATATTAATGTCAATGCTGATCCGGCTAATGCAGGATATGTAGTTGGTGCCGGAACATTCCCAAAAGGTACAAGGCATTCTATAACAGCTGCGGCAATTCAAGGGTATCATTTTACTCATTGGACTGATAGTTTAAATCGTATTGTTTCTACTAATCTTCAATATGATCTTATTGTTGATAAAGATGAAACTTATACTGCACACTTCGAGCTTGATGCTCCTGTTATTGAGGAGTACAATGTAACTATTATAACTAATCCTGCTGATAAAGGTTCAGTTAGCGGTGGCGGTACTTATAAGTCCGGTCAAACTGCAATAATTGTTCCTAGTCCGGTTGAGGGTTGGGCTGTTGATACAGTTACTGCTTCTGGTGGTAATCTTGTAGATAATGGTAATGGTATATATAGTATCGTTGTTACGCGAGATCTTACGATTACGGTAAACTTTAAAGAAGCTATTCGTTATTTCACATTTAGTATCGTGGCTGATGCGAATGGTTTAGTTCGATATAAAGATATTAATGATGCTTGGTCTCAATGGGTAGAAAGACACGAAGTCACTGCTCCGGAAAAGACTATTGTCACTATCGCTGGTAAAGCTAACGGTGGTTATGAATTTGAAAAGTGGGTAACTCCTACTGGTGCTAATCTTCCTAATAATGAAAACAATATCATTGTTGAAGAAGGTCTGCATCGCAAAGTTTATACTGCTTATTTTAAGGAAACTTACATTCCACCTGAAACTCATATTGTTAATATCACTGCTGGTTCTAATGGTAAATGTAAATATAAGATTGGCTCTGGTAAATATTCAGAAGCTGCATCTTCGCATTCTAACATTAGTGTTACTGACGGTGAGACAATTGAAGTATTAGGTGTTCCTGATAGCGGTTATTCTTTTGAACAATGGAATATTGGTGGAACTACTTCTAACTCTAATCCTTATTCAAATGTTATCACTAAGAATGTAGATTTCTCTTGTACGTTCGTAGAGATTCCGCTGGAAGAAGTTACTATTACGGTAGGTTCTGATGGAACTAATGAAACTCGTTATCGTATAGGTGATGGTTCTTGGTCTAATTGGTCTACTTCTGAACATACGTTTAAAACTACTGTAGGTTCAATTTATTCAGTTGAAGCTCGTGCGGTTGGTAACTACAAGTTTAGAGAGTGGAATACAAGCGGTGCAAAGGTTTCAGATAATCCTGCAACATTCACTGCTAAAACTGGAACAAATGCAACGCATATTGCTACGTTCGACCAAGTGATCATGCGAACGCTAACTCTTACTGCTGGAACAGGTGGTAAATGCCGTGCAAAGATCAATGGAAGTTGGAGCGACTATTATAGTGGCACAAAGACTTACTTTAATATTGTTGACGGAACTACCATTTCTGTAGAAGCATTAGCAGATAGCGGCTATCATTTTAAGGAATGGACTGATTCGGGTGCGCCCTCGACTACTTCACGTGATATTGTCATGAATAACTCTAAATCTATTGAAGCTCGTTTTGAGGTTAATGCTCCTGATAAATTCCAAGTTACCTATGAAGCTATTCCTAATGGAAGTGCTACAATGGAAGGTGCTGGTACTTATAATGATGGTGATACTTGTACGATTAAAGTTAATGTAAGTCCGGGTTATACTTTGAATAAAGTGCTTGTTGATGGTGTTAAAATCACTTTTAACAGTAACAATCAGTATAGCTTTGTGGTTGAGAAAAACATTAAGGTTACTATTGAATGTGATCTTATTCCTGAACCCACACATTATACACTTACAGTTAAAACCGAAGATGAAGGTGTAGCTCAAGGTGGTGTTGGTATCAATAAAGAATCTAATTTGGGAGTTGAAACTGCTGAATTTGAGGATGGTACTATTGCTACTATTCATGCTACAGCTGCTGAGGGTTATAGCTTTGGCGGTTGGTGGAAAGATGGAGTTAAGGTTTCTGACGATGTAACTCTAAGTGTTACTATTGACGCGGATAAGACTTACATTGCTAAGTTTACTCAAGATCCATATCTCGAATTAGATAAGACTTCTCTTACTTTCGAAGCTACTGGTGGAACTCAAACTGTTAATGTTACTTCTAACGTCAAATGGACGGTTTCATAATTAGGGAGGGGTACTAAGATGGCTATTGCTTCTTGGCTTACCCCTACCACTAAGAGTGGCACGGGTAATAAAACGGTTGGTTTAACTGCGAGTAAGAATGCCGGTGCGAGCAGAACAACTATTGTTACTGTTTCAGTCAGCGGTATTACGAAAACTATTAATTGTACTCAAGTAGAAGCTGATAAGTTTACTATTAAGATTTCAGCTTTAACTACTAATAGTTCAGGAATTACTATTACAAATGTTGGTGATTGTTCTATTGGTTCATCCGCTACAGATGGAGTTAAAGAAGGAACTTATTATCGTGATACACAAGTCGTATTAACGGCTAAAGCTGCTCCGACCGGGTACGATTTTGTTGGTTGGTATGAAGGTTCTAATCTTGTTTCTACAAGTCTTTCTTTTAGTGTTACTTTAACTGCTAATAGAACTCTTGTTGCTAAATATAAGATTAAGAGCTATGCTGTTAATGCAACTTCTGAGGATACAAACAAAGGTACTGTAAGTCCTGCTGGTCAAACCGTAGAACACGGTGCTAATGCTACTGTAGTTGCAACTCCTAAAGCTGCTTATAATTTTGCTGGTTGGTACAATGGAACAACTAAAGTATCTAGCAATGCTTCATATACATTTGCTGTTACTGCCAATATCAGCTTAACTGCTAAGTTTACAATTAAGACTTTCACAACTACTACTGCTAATTCAACTGGTGGTACAGCGAGCGTTAATAAGTCTAGTGTAGAATACGGTGGCTCTGCTATTTGGACAGCTACTCCAAGTACTGGCTATAATTTTAGTAAGTGGTCTAATGGTTCTACTACTAATCCTCTGACAGTTTCTAACATTACTGCCAATACTCATATTACTCCGGTATTTGTTCTTAAGTCATATACTGTAACTTGGAATCCTAATGGTGGAACTGTAAATCCTACGTCAACTACTAAGACTCATGGTTCTACTTTAGGCACATTACCTACTCCGACAAGAGCTGCTAATGTTCAATACACTTATACATTTAAGGGTTGGTTTACAGCTGCAACGGGTGGTACTCAAGTATCTGCATCTACTACTGTAACAAAAAACGTTACTTATTATGCTCAGTGGACTGCTAATATTAGAAGTTACACTGCAACATTCAATGGTAACGGTGGTGGTACTCCTAGTCCATCAACTATTACTAAAACGTATGGTTCAGAATTAGGTACTCTTCCGACTTGTTCTAGGACAGGTTATACATTACTTGGTTGGTACACGGCATCTAGTGGTGGTTCGAAGATTTCATCTATTACTAGGATGATTGGTACTGTTACCTATTATGCTCAATGGTCTATTAATAGTTATACTTTAACCTATAATGTTAATGGTGGAAATGCAGTAAGTCCTGCTTCTAAGAGCGTTCAATACGGAAGTGCTTATGGTACTTTACCAACGCCTACTAAGAATTCGAATGCTGAATTTACTTATACATTTGCGGGTTGGTATACTGCTGCTAGTGGCGGAACGCAAGTTACTGCTAATACGATAATGGGTGCAGGTAATACTACAATATATGCACATTGGACTGCTAATATTAGAAGTCACACTGCAACATTCAATGGTAACGGTGGTGGTACTCCTAGTCCATCAACTATTACTAAAACGTATGGTTCAGAATTAGGTACTCTTCCGACTTGTTCTAGGACAGGTTATACATTACTTGGTTGGTACACGGCATCTAGTGGTGGTTCGAAGATTTCATCTATTACTAGGATGATTGGTACTGTTACCTATTATGCTCAATGGTCTATTAATAGTTATACTTTAACCTATAATGTTAATGGTGGAAATGCAGTAAGTCCTGCTTCTAAGAGCGTTCAATACGGAAGTGCTTATGGTACTTTACCAACGCCTACTAAGAATTCGAATGCTGAATTTACTTATACATTTGCGGGTTGGTATACTGCTGCTAGTGGCGGAACGCAAGTTACTGCTAATACGATAATGGGTGCAGGTAATACTACAATATATGCACATTGGACTGCAACTAGACGGAGTTATACAATAAGTTATCAAACAACATACGGATCTTTGAATAGGACTAGTCAATCTGTTGCTTATGGATCTAAAGGTTCTTGTACTTTGACTATGCCTTCAAATAATGCTCAGTACACTTATACTTTCCAAGGTTGGTATACTGCTGCTAACGGTGGTGGAACTAAGGTTGGTTCTTCATTAACTTTAGAAACGCCGAGTGTAACAGGTGCTGCTACTTATTATGCTTATGTGACCAGAGCTGTTAATAGGTACACTTTTACATTTAATGCTAATGGTGGTAGTACTCCTTCTTCTTCATCTATAACTAAGAATTATAATGAAGCTATTGGAACATTACCTACTTGTTCAAGAGCTGCGGATAATACTTATACGTATACATTCGCAGGTTGGTTCGATACTTCTGCTACTAGCGGTGGTACTCAATTAACTACAACAACTAAGGTTACTTCTAATAAGACTTGGTACGCTAGATGGACTGCAACTTATAAGAACTATACAGTTACTTGGAATGGTAATGGTGGTACTCCTAGCAAGTCTAGTAGTTCATTCCATTACAATGCTGCTTTAGGAACTCTACCTACTGCTACAAGAACTGGATATACTTTCGAGGGATGGTCTACATCAGCTAGTGGTTCTGTTAATGTAAGCACAACTACCAAAGTTACTGGTAATGTTACTTACTATGCTATCTGGCAAATTAATAGTTATACATTGACTGTAACTGCGGGTACAGGTGGTACTGTTAGTGGAAGTGGTTCTTACAATTATGGTGCAACTGCTACATTAAAGGCTACACCGTCTGCCGGTTATCACTTTGTTAAATGGAGTGATGGTAATACGAATGCTAGCAGAACTGTTACTGTTACTGGAGATGCTACTTACACTGCAACGTTTGAACAAGATCCTTATTTGAATCTTGATAAAACTAGTCTAACGTTTGAAGCTGCTGGTGGTACACAAACTATCAAAGTAACTTCTAATGTTAATTGGACTGTTTCTTAAACTTTTAAATGTTCCGCTACGCTTTGCAGACCCCAGTAGGGGAATAGCTTGTGGGGCGTGCGGAACTTCAAACTTTTTTACAAATAATTAGATTTTTATCATTATGATTGAAGATTCTGCTTTGAATGAAAGAGCAACTGCTGTTGAAATTGGGGGTTTGGTTGATAAAGTTGGTGCACCTGTTATGCGTGCCGGATATGCTTTGAAAGCTAAACCGAGTTGGATCACTTTAAGTGCTGTTGAGGGAACTGGTAACTCTAAAGTAGAGGTTACTGCTCCGGTTTATAAAGGTCGTAACGGACGTTCTGGTTTGATTACCGTTGCTGTTAACGATTTGACTGAAGACGTTACTTTGCAGCAGGAAGGTTCTATGATTTGGGATGTTACTACTAAATCGTTGGCTTTCGTTAAAGCCGGTGAAGCTAAGAAGTTCACTGGTAATTCCAATTTAGCTTCTATTACGTTTGCTATTGACTCTAAAATTTCTTCTTGGTTGAGTGTCGATAAATTGATCGTAAATGGGAAAAAATATAATTCTGGTGTTGAGATTGAAGGTGATCCGGGAGCAAATAATATTTACGCTTTCGAAATTACGTTTACCGCTGCTGCCAACCCGACGGTTAGCACTCGTACCGGTAGTATTATTGTAAATAGTCAGAAATACACTGTAACTCAAGCTGCTGGTGATGCTACTCTGTCTGTATCTCCGACTGCATTGACTTTCGCTGCTGCGGGAGGAACTAAACAGATAACGATTACTACGAATACCGCTTGGACTATTTCGTAAGTCGTCTGTTGATTTGATTATGGGTCTGATAGGTGCTAAAGTGCCTATTAGACCTTTTGTTGTATAAATAAATATATAAATTATAACAAAACCTAATTGGATAAATACCTCACCTAATTCGGGTAATGGTAATGGGTCTATTCAAGTCACTGTTCAAGCTAATGAGGGGGGGGGATGCTAGGCAAGGTTCTGTTGCTGTTGCAGGTGGAGGTTTATCTAAAACTATTGCGGTTAATCAAGACGCAAAATTACTTGTTATAGGTGACTTTGGTCGAAATAGTACTGAATATGGTCTATGGACTACTATACAAGTTAATGCTATAGGAATTAAAGGTATCGCATATTGTACAATGGTTGATTCGTCTGTTGTTGAGAAAGAACTTAATGATACAGTCAATGTTGCTGAATCTGAACATTGTATGTTTGTATCGCTTAAAGGTAGACGTGTTAATGATACTAGTAAAGTAGTTACATTTAATATGCAAACTACCTTAGATTTTATCGGTCATGCTGACACTTTATGCGAATTGTTTACTGATATTGATTTTAATTCTACTAAAAAGAATACTCAACTAGATGTTACTCCGTATTATGAGCAATTAGTTTATGGGATTAATGATTGTCTTATGACTATGTATCCGGATAACCATATGTTGATTAATTTCGATATTGTTGATTTTGATGAAGCTGCTAAGGAACGTATTAGAAGTATGGTTACTTGTGATCGTTTCGTTGTTGCTTTCTAATTTGTTACAAATTTAAATATTTTAGTTATAGCAAAACCTGATTGGATTACAATTACTCCAGCAAGCGGTTCAAATAACGGAAGTTTTGACGTTACAGCTGCTGCAAATACTGGATTAGCTAGAAATGGTATAATAACTGTAGCAGGGGGGGGGTAAGTAAAACGTTAGATGTTAATCAAGCGAAAGTAGCTTCTGCTGTTACAATTAATATACTAAATGCTTTATATCTTCCTGATAGTACTAGTCAGAATCCTATTACAGTTGGTAGTAAACAGATAATCTTAAATGATGGTTCCAAAGCTACTGCTTTTGATTTAGGTATTATTCCATTACAACAAGGAAATACATTTAGAATTGTATGTATGTGTAACAATGAGAATATGACTGGAACTGGTACTATTTCTCATTCTACTCCTAATAATTGGAAAAATGAAACGGTCGGTAATTCGTTTTTATTCTTTAAAGATAATCAAGCAGCATTTATAAAAGAGATTATTGCTTGGGATGGAGTTGTTAAAGCTAAAGATGCTACAAATAGTTTGATTACACCTATGATATTTGAACTTGTGTATGATGGTTCTGTTGTAGGTTATATTTATTGTAGAATGCAAGTTGTTTAAACTATGGAAGAAACAATTGTTTTTAATCTTTTTAATTCTATAAGTTTTGCTTTTATCGCTATTGTGCTTTTAGTTACTTATGGTATTAACGAGATTGCTACTAAGATTGCTAAGAAGAAACTACCGAGATACTTCAAGTCTCTTGTTAGCTTAATCGTAGGTATTGCAACTATGGGGCTTTACTTATACAAATTAGATGCTTCACTGGAAACGGTGCTGCTATCTTTTCTGATATGTACCTTTGGGTATGATTTAATTATCAAACCTATACTCAAAGCTATAAAACGGCATTTTGCTGATTCTAAAAGCGTATAATCGCGGACTAAAGGAGTGCCACTGCTAAATTGTGTAGTACTCCCTTTTGTCATATCAAGGAAAATCATTGCTTGCTTAAATCATAGACTAAACGTTCTATTAATGATTTAAATTCCTTTAGATATGACACCTGTGACTTATACATATTTGAATAAGCTCTTATTAATTAGAGATATTCAAGAGATTGCTAAAACTTATATCAATGATGATAGAAGTTATCGTTGGATTTGGAAGAACAAAATTGCTGACGTATATCATATTGGTTATGTAACTTTTATGAATTACATTAGTGATCCTGACAGTTACGAAGGTATTGCTTTCCAAAGATGGTTAGCTGATATTAAAGCTCAAGACGATGAAGTGCCTTGGCAGAGATTCATCTAATTAGTTTTGGTTGCAGGTGTTATTTATATCAAGGCAATTTTAATTATTCCTAATCCGATTACTGATTCCGCTGGTAGTCGGATTTTTTTGTTTATAGCAACTTATTCAAACACGCAAGTATGAATTATAAAACACGTTGTGTAATGAGTGGTATTTTTATTGCTATATTGAACTTGATTGGTGTTATTGTTTCATCTATTGGTGTTGTCTTCGTAAAAGAATGGATTGCTAAGAAGAGACGTAAGGTTATTACTAATCTTCTTACATCTAAAGCAGAATGTTGGATGCAACTCGATAAAATAGCCTCAAACATTAGAGAATCTCTTAATGCTAAAGGTGTTTACGTTGCATACTTTCATAATGGTGGTAAGTTCTGTAATGGTATTAATATGGATAAGTTTACTGTTATCGCAGAAGATTACGATATTAGTATTACAGATCCTTATAAGAATCGTTATAAGAATGTTCTTACTTCTATTATGCCTTATACTATTCTACGCTTATACAGAGATAGTAAGTACATTTTCCGTATGAGTGCTTTGACAAAGTATCATTCTAATATGTATGTTGGAGATCTTCGTTCACGTGGATGTAATACTGCTATTAGCATTCTTATTCGTGACTTGAAAACTGATATGCCTATTGGCTTTCTTAGTGCTGAGTTCGAGCTTGACTTTGAACCTGATGCTGAAATGATGCAAACATTCTGGAAAAATCACAATCGTATTTCTCGCAATATGACTATGGTTATAGATGCGACAGAAGATACCATTAAAAACTAAAATACCATGACTGTTATTTACGCAAGAACTAATCTGCCATCAAGGTGTGGTAGAGGTTTCAAAAATCAAAAGAACATTATTAGAGTTACTAACCGGTATACTAATGCTGGTCCGTGGCACGGGGTTGTTCCAGTTAAGAATCGTCCTATTATGATCATAGGTAGTTCTGATACTCCTGAACTTAAATTGTCTACTAATCTTCTTGAATTTATCCCTAGAGGTGAAACTAAGGAGCTTGGTATTACTACTAATAAATCTTGGCGAATTGTTTAATGTATTATTATGGCAACACTTAATCAATTAGGAAGTAAGATTTCTAATATATTAGGTAAGCCCGGTGATCATAGCATTCAAGAGAGAGCTAAAGATGCTTGTAAGGCACTCTTTGCTACTTTTATTCGTCAGAGTATTGAGCGCAATGGTGTAGATGAGGTGCTTAAAGTTAGCTTTAATGTTCCTCTTATCTGCGTTCCGCTTACCGATATAGAAAACACATATGCGGGAATTGGTGCTAAAGATATGGTTCTTACTACTGAGCATCGAGTTCCTACATCTTTACGTATGCCTAATGATGCACCTTTTCTTCATGTTTATACTCAACATGATGATGGGAGTCTTATTACATATAAGTACGCTAATAATAGCGTAGTTCCGCTCCTTACCACAGTCTATTCCCCTACTGGGGTTTGGGGAGTGTATCAAATCGTTAATGGTAAACTTAAAATTATTATCAAAAATACTCTCAAAAACTTTGAGATTGATGCTAAAAATTATAAGTTTGTAACAATCGTGTATGTAGCTGAAAATCCTGCTGAGGTTATCACTATGTATATGGAAGATGATGGTCAAGATATTGAACTTCCTCTTCCAGCTGATATGATAGAACGTATAACTTATGAGGTTCTTAGAACTGAATTTGGTATTAAGCCTACAGAACACGAAGTTAAGATTATTAGTGATGCAACTTATGCTCCTAATGATCCTAATGGTACTCAACGTTTAATCCATAATAAAGTAGAATAAACTATATGGAATCCATGCACTATTACCATGACTATCTCGAACAATGTTATAATACTATCGAGAAATTAAGTACTGATCTTCATAATATTTATGTTAGACGTAATAATCTAGCTAATATCTGTTATGCTAATCTGAATCTTCTTGAATCGAATGGAATAACTAAAGAGATTATTGATGATCTTATTTTAGGTAAACGAGTTAAAGGTGTTAAGCTCTTACGTAAACTTAATTGGAGTGACGAAGCTAAAGCAGTATCTCTTCGTATTACGTTTAATCGTTTTGTTTATCTATCTACTATTCGTATTCCTAAACTTCTTGCTATTATTAGATATTATGATTGGATGTGTCGTATTCCTTATCCGATATTCAATCAAATACAAAGAGGTCTTAATAAGTCTCTAATTGAGAATCTTATTCGTGGTGATAGTGTTTCTTTAGGTACTTACATTGGTAAGTTTCAAGTTCAACGTGCTGTTGCTAGAGAATCTGTTGATTGGGCTGCTTCGTTTCGTCTTAGGGATGAGATGATTGCTGCTGGTATTGAAGTTAAGAGTTTTCTTAATCCTTATGGTAAGAATTGGCACGTTAAATCTGATAATCCGTATTATTGGTTCTGTAAATGGATACGTCATAATATGGGTGTTGATGTTGTACCTAATCAAATATTCTATAAATTTAAACCTAATCATTGTCATGTAAACATTATGACTAGCGATAAGGTGCTTAGGCATAAATCTATAGAAGAAGTTATTAAAGCGGATAATCTTGCATTTGATGCTAAACTCAAATACATGATTGAACATGATAAAACTATTATGGATAGGTATCCGCCTACTAAAAGCAAAAGAGAACGTATTAAAAACAATGAAGTAGATGAATACATTAGACCAAAACTTGATTAGTTCTAGTGTTGTTATTCATAGGATTATAGAAGATTATGATGTTCATTCTATGGACTTTATGACTCGTATTCCTACTTGGATATGTGAAGCTCTTGCTGATTTAAATATTCAACAGCATCTTATTAATGTTGGTAAAGTTATCGATTTTGATGAGTATCGTTGTGAGATTCCAGAGGGTTGTGAGAATATACGTCTTGTTACAATTAATGGTAAACGTGCGGATTTTACTACTAATCCTGCTCCTTTTGAGCATGATGATGGAAATTATATACCGCTCGCCGTTTCATTCCCGATAGGGGTAAACCTTACAGAGAATGTCGTTTTTGACTTCATACGAACGATTTCCGGCAGTTTATACACGTATTCGATTAACGGGTCGTATTTGCATCTGAATGTCAGAAAAGGCACGCTGGGCATCTTATTTCACGGGTTGCCAATGACACTTGACGAGATTCTTAAAATCAATGTTCCTCTTATACCTAATAATGATGTTCTTATTGATGCTCTAAAGAACTTTGTTATGATGCGTATTCTTCAACGTAATTACAGGCATCCAGTTTTAAATCTTAGAGATAGTAATCCTTATACTAATCCTGCACTTGCTTACGATAATGCTAAAATTAAAGTTCGCAATGCTTGTAATAGGCTTACTAAAGATAAACGTGATGATTGTAGTAGGTCGTTATTAAACTTCTTAAATATGAAAAATCATTATGTGAACGGCTATGAAAGTAAACGCAGGTCTTTACCCTAACGCGAATCCGTCATTAGTCAATAGTGATACTAAGTCTTATGCACTTAATGTTCTATATAACGAGGATAGTGAGACTCTCATCAATGAAAATGGATTTGAGAAACATCATGATTATTCTGATTATGGTCAGTGTATTGGCACCATTCCGATTCCCGTTGGAGTGGTGCTTTTTTTTGTTAATAGAAACGGTGCTAATCCTAGTGTATCTGACGGAGATTACATTATATGGCATAGTGATGAAACTATTGAAGGTGATATAAAGTATTCAGATGTTATTTATAAAGCTCCTCTGGTTGGCGATAGTACAGTTTTAAACTTTAGTGAAGATCGTCCTATTACTGGTGCTTATTCTTATAACAAAAATAATCATCTGATTATTACTTTTACAGAAGGTAATTCGACTGCTGCTAATGAAACTCGTTTGATGAATCTTAATACCTTTTGTGATGACTATAATCTCGTAAAAGACTATTCTGATGATATTACGACTATTTACAGCTTAGGTACTGATTTAACTAAAGAGAAACTATTGAATCTTATACCTGATGTTGAATATCCTACATTAACAGTTCAGTCTATTGATGGGGGTGGTTTACTTGCAGGCTCATATCAATTTGCTGTTGCATATAAACTTAAAACCGGAGATTATACTGACTATTCTTTGTTATCTCCTACATACTTTGCTGCACCTAAATACAATGAAAGTATTAAAGCTGGTCAGCTTACTTCTCGTAAGTTTCAAATTAATATTACTAATATAGATTCTCAATTTGATGAATGTAAACTTGGTATTATTTATAAAGGTGAAGATGAAGAGAAAGCTTACGAGTATGAAAATATTGATATTAAAGGTAAAAATAGTATAACTGTTTATATCAGTGGTATCAATAGTTTGAATACAGTTACTCTTAATGATCTGTCTCTTATACACATCTCCGAGCCCACGAGACCTCTCTACATCTC
>ERZ1027089.359-NODE-359-length-24917-cov-6.437857_pt1 | contig 24917 bp, 20 predicted proteins | sample MGYA00519412_ERZ1027089 | MGnify/ENA primary metagenome ERZ1027089 (study PRJEB26926, sample SAMN06164433) | human gut metagenome | biome: ENVO:00009003; feature: ENVO:2100002; material: ENVO:00002003 | host: Homo sapiens | place: USA | collected 2012 ... | reverse complement strand
CTCCCACCCATGAGCAAGCTCATGTGGGTTCAGACCTTTTGACCCTGGCTTTGATACCTACGGATTGTTCCGTGCTGCGCACTCCCACAATCCTGGTATCAATTTATCTTACTATATTTCGGGATAAAAAGGAAGCTTTGCATTTTGGCGGCGCTCCCTTCGTGGCATCCCGTGGGCAAATTCTCATGCAAGCATGGAATTCTGTGCGCGGGATGCCACGAGGGAACTGTAGTCTAAATTTTAAAAAATTTTGAATTTTGCTGTTCTGCCCTTAAAATCTGCCTGGAAATAGTGTATGATGTTACTATCTTTCAATAAAGGACGGTACATTACATGAAATTTTTCCAGAAAAGATCCTTCTTTTCTTTTATGATAGCACTTGGAGTCGGCGCCAATCTGTTTTGTGGCGCTGTTTTAACGGCTCGCGCCGAGGTCATCGATTACCAGGCGCTGGCGGAGGCCAACCTTTCGATCCCGGTTGAGAGCAACGAAATCAAAAACTGGCCGGAGGGTCCGATCCTCAACGCTCGCTCCGCGATTTTGATGGATGCGGACAGCGGTGCAATCCTTTATGCCAAAAATATCCATGAAAAGCTCTATCCCGCCAGCACAACCAAGATTCTGACTGCCTACATTGCGCGTCAGAACAGCGAATTAAATGAAATGATCGAATATTCCGATACCGCGGTGCACAGCATCGACTGGCGAAGTGATTCCAACATCGGCATCAAAGCCGGTGAAGCGATCACGATGGAACAATCCCTCTACGGTCTGCTGGTGGGCTCCGGCAGTGAATGCGGCAATGCCATCGGCGAACATATCAGCGGCAGTATGGAAGCGTTTGTAGATTTAATGAACCAAACCGCAAAGGAGCTCGGCTGCACGGATTCCCATTTCGTCAATACCAATGGCAAGCATGATGACAATCACTATACCTCCACCCATGACCTCGCTCTGATCGGGCAGAAGTTTTTCTCCGATGACGTGCTTTGCCGCATGTCTGACACGGCAAGCTACAAAATTCCGGCGAGCGCAACGCTGTCACAGGATCTGATTCCGAACAGCAAAAACAAGCTGCTGCCCGGTAAAACCTACGCTTACGAATATCTCGTCGGCAGTAAGACCGGCTACACCGCAAACGCTCGCTCTAACCTCGTTTCCTGCGCCCAGAAAGACGGGCTGAAGCTGATCTGCGTCGTTATGATGGAGGAGTCCCCGCAGCAGTTCAAGGATACGATAAGCTTATTTGATTACGGTTTCAGCAACTTTTCTTCTGTTACAGCATCCAAAGAAGACACCACCTATCAGGTAAAAAACGGCGACCTGTTCGCAAATACGTTCAATCAGTCCGACATCCTTTCTATCGACCCGGATGCGAAAGTTCTCCTTCCGGATACGCTCACCTTTGCCGATCTGGATTCCGAGCTGAGCTATGATAACCTGAAGGATGGACAGGCCGCTGTCATCCACTACTCCTACGAAGGTCAGGATCTCGGCAGCGCGCCGATCCTCTTTTCCAGCATAACGCCCTTTGATTTCAGTGCAGAACCGGTTTCTGAAACGGAAAGCGCAGCCATCGCAACAGCGGATGGCTCTTCCAAGGCAGATGCGAACAGCGTACAAAGCAGCGCTTCTAATGCGCAAAGCAGCACAGACAGCTCCGGCACGGATGGCAATGTGAATGCTTCCAGTGCAAACGGTTCCTCCGGCACACAGGGCGCCACGAGCGCGCAGGCTGGCACTACAGCGTCTGAATCCGTCGCTTCCACAACTTCTCCGACCGCAGTTTCCACACCGGGGGGAAATGTTATTTTCTTAAACGTCCGTAAAATTTTGCTTGCAGTCAGCATTGTCGCGGTTATCCTGATCGTCATTCTGGTGATCCGTTCCATTCTGATCGGACACAGCCGCAATCGCAAGCGCCGCGATATCATGAAACGACACCGCAGCCGCAAAGATGAAATCATCGACTTCGACCGTTACACCGATCCCTTCGCGTAAGACACAGGACGGGATGCACAAAAATGCCGCAGACCATTTCTTTTGAAACCGGTCTGCGGCGTTTTTTCGTATTATTTTATTATATGGGCTCCCCGGCGTGTCTCCGATGTCAGCGTCCCGCCTCACCGTTTCCCGAGCTTTTCCTGCGCTTCGCGGTGTCTGTGCTCCTTGCGCAGCTGGCGAATGTGATCTTTTCTCTCCATCAGGGCGGCAACCTCTTTCTCTCCGACCAGCTTCGTCGTCTTGACGGCGTAAACCATGTCATCGTCCGCTTTTTTCACGCGGATTTTTCCTTTCATCCAACCGTGCTTATCGCACCACGACAGGCTGTAATAGTGCTTGCCGTTTGGCGAGAACCAGCGGACTTTTTTGCGAAGGTTATGATGGCACAGATAACATCTGGTGGAAAGAACCTCTTTATCCGCCATCAACGCCTCCTTATCCGGAAACGGTCGGGAAATATATTTTGCATAATTATCGAATACGACATGCACCTCGCTGCGGTGGTTTTCCGGCAGCTGGAACGTGTCGAAGGAAACCCGCTGCAGTGCAATCGGGTCTTTGATCATCTGAAATACCCGTGCGGTATACACCGCGTCACTGATCGCCCGGTGAAACGGAATATCCTTTGGAATCTGCAGATAATCCACTGCATATTCCAGGCTCCTTCGCACCTTCTGATCTTCGTAGGCGATGGAAAACAGCTTCTGAATATCATAGAACCGGACAGGTCCTTTTCCAAGGGGCTCCATACCGAAAAACCGCATATTTTTCTGAAGCTCCGTCAGATCCTGCGGTCCCCAGGTACCGAACATGAAATCCTCGCCACACCACGCCAGAAAGTCCTTCATCACGACATCAAATGTCCGACATCCGGAGAGATCTTTCATGTGAATGCCGATCAGCTTTTCCGTAATATGATGCATGGTATCATAAACCTGCGGACGGATCAGCTCCTCAAAGGTATCCACAATTTCCATCCGGCTGTTTAATTTTACCGCACCGATCTCAATAATTTCAAACGTAAGCAGTCTGTTGCGGGCATCGCGGCTGTCAGACGCCTGATTCCATTCCAGATCCAGAACCACATAATCCATTGATCGTTCCTCCGCCCACTACAACATCACCGTCATAAAGTACAACCGACTGTCCGCAGGTAATTGCCCTCTGGGGCTCGTCAAAGACCAGATGAATGCTGTCCGGTCCGGTGATCTCTGCGTTCGCCCACTGCTCCTGGTGACGGTAACGGATTTTCGCCTTGATGCGCTGCGTGCCCGTCGGCACCTCGCCGCTGATCCAGTGGAAATCCTTCGCCGTCAGCTCCTTCGACCACAGATCCCGGTCGCGTCCAAGGACTACCGTATTGGTCTTTGGATCGATCCTGCACACATACATCGGCTCCTGCAGGGCTAGTCCAAGCCCTTTGCGCTGTCCGATCGTATAGCAGATAATTCCCTTATGCTGCCCCAGCACATGTCCTTCCTGATCTACAAAATTGCCCGGCTCAAAGCTTTTGCCGGTGTATCGTTCAATAAACCCTGCATAATCTCCGTCCGGTACAAAGCAGATATCCTGACTATCATGCTTGCGCGCATTGATCAGTCCCTGTTCTTCCGCCATTTCCCGGATCTGCGGCTTCGTCATGCCGCCCAGGGGGAACAGCGTATGTGCAAGCTGCTCCTGCGTCAGGCTGTAGAGCACATAACTCTGGTCTTTCTTTTCATCGATGGCTTTTTTCAGGAGGAACTTTCCGTCCTGTTCTTCGATTCGGGCATAGTGCCCGGTTACAACGTAATCGTAATCCAGCTCCTTTGCCCGCTTCATCAGCTTCTCGAACTTCATATAACGGTTACAGTCGATACACGGATTCGGGGTGAATCCGTTTTCATAGGCGCAGACAAAGCGGTCCATGATCTGTGTGCCGAAATCTTCCGTAAAATTGAACACGAAATACGGAATGCCCAACTGACGTGCAACGCTTCTTGCATCCTCCACGTCATCTAACGAACAGCAGGTATGCCCTTTTCGTTCGCAGCTGTCCTCTCCGGCAAACAGGCGCATCGTAACGCCCATACAATCATATCCGTCCCGCTTCATCAGCCATGCCGCAACGCTCGAATCTACGCCGCCGCTCATGGCAATCATCGCCTTTTTCATTCTCTGTCTCCGTTCTTTTATTCCTGCCCTGCCTCTCCCGGAACTTTCCAGCTCATGCTTCTCAGGCTCAGGGCCAGTGTTGTCGTATTATGCAGCAGCGCGGATGTCGTAGGCTGAATCAGCCCGGTCACACCGGCTGCAATTAAACTACCGTTGATGCCAAGGATTGCACGGTAGTTGACATGAATCCGACGCATCATTTCTTTGCTTAAGCGGCGCAGGTAAACCAGCTCCTGCAGGCTGTCCGCACCGACTGTGATATCCGCAATTTCCCGCGCAAGCTCCGAACCGTCGCTGATCGCGATGCCGACATCCGCAGCAGAAAGCGCCGGGGAGTCGTTGATTCCGTCGCCGACCATGACTACCCTGCGTCCGGCTTCTTTTTCCTGCTGGACAAAGTTCGCCTTGTCCTCCGGCAGAACTTCCGCATGGTATTCGTCCACGCCGATCTGTTTTGCGATCGCCGCTGCTGTTCGCTCGCTGTCGCCAGTCATCATGACGATTTTTGTAAAGCCTTCCCGTTTCAGCTCGCGGATAACCTGTTTTGCCTCTTCACGCACCGGATCTTCAATACAGAGTACTGCTTCCAGCACGTTGTCAATTGCCAGATACAGATGGGAATACTGCAGCGGCAGTTCATCGAAGCACTGCTGGTATTCCGGACGGATCCGGCACTTCTCATCTTCAAATACAAAGTGGGCGCTGCCGATCACCACACGTTTTTCCCCAACATAAGAGGCAATGCCATGTGCAACGATATATTCCACCTTGGAATGTACTTCCTCATGTTCCAGATTACGCTCTGCCGCTGCACGCACAACCGCCTTTGCCATCGAATGAGGAAAATGCTCCTCCAGACATGCTGCCAGACACAAAAGATCGTCTTCCTTTTCCTCACCGAATGCGATAACAGAATGCAGCGTAGGCTGCGCTTTGGTCAGCGTACCGGTCTTATCGAATACGATGGTGGAAGCCTCCGAAAACGCTTCCAGATATTTTCCGCCCTTTACGGTGATCTTCGCTGCGTTTGCTTCCCGGATCGCTGTCAGGACAGTCAGGGGCATCGCAAGCTTTAATGCGCAGGAAAAATCAACCATCAGTACGGATAACGTTCTGGTAACATTTCTTGTAAGCAGCCATGTAAGACCGGTTCCAAGGAAGGTATAAGGAACCAGCCTGTCCGCCAGATGCTCCGCACGCCCTTCTACTGCGGACTTGAGCTTTTCGGAATCCTCGATCATCGTAACGATCTTTTCGTAGCGGGTCGAGCCGGAAACCGCCTTGACCTCAATCGTCAGCTCGCCCTCTTCCACAACGGTTCCGGCATAAACGAATCCTCCCTTTTCCTTGCGGACAGGTTCGGATTCACCGGTCATGGAAGCCTGATTGATCATTGCTTCGCCATCTGCCACTACACCGTCAAACGGAATGACGTTGCCGACATGGATCACGATATGGTCGCCCGGCACAACGGATGCAGAATCCACAAGGATTTCCTGATCCCGGGTCTTTATCCACACTTTGCCGACATTTAACGACATGCTGCGCGCCAGATCACCGACAGACTTTTTATGTGTCCACTCCTCAAGGATTTCACCCAGACCAAGCAGGAACATAACCGATCCTGCCGTCTGGCAGTCCCGCCGCAGAATCGATACGGTAATCGCTGTCGCATCCAGAACCGGGACTTCCAGTTTTCCTTTGGAAAGGCATAGGATGCCTTCTTTTACATAACGGAAAGCTTTCCATATAGTATACACATTTCTGATCGGTAAGGGAAGCATGTATTTTGTAAATAACCGTTTTGCCACATGCCCAATCAGTTTTTCTTTATACTCTACATTCAGCGCACGTCCCGAACTGGAACGGACGGAATCCGGCAGCTGAACGTCTTCATAATGAAAGCTTTTCAGTGCCTCCATCAGTTCTTTTAATTCGCCGTCATACTCGATCACCGCATCCTGCGTCTGCTCGTATACGGTCACTTTTGTCACACCTGGCTGTGCTTCCAGAAAATACTGCAGGGTGTCCGCCTGATCAAAGCTCATTCTGGACTGCCCCATATGCACCCGGATTCGCCCGGGAATTTTGTGTTTGATTTTAAAGTTCATTTTTTCCGCTCATTTCTGCGCACGCTTTTTGCGCATGTCAAGTTTGTGTCAAGTGCGCGCAGACACAAATCTCGCGATTGAAAATTTTATTTTTCAATCTTATCTCCACTTCGCTGATACGCTTCGCGCTTTTTCAGAAAACAGGACTCCGTCAAAAAGGACGGCGCCGTCTCCGGCTCCGTCCCCCACTGCCCTGAATCAGGCTTCTTCTTTTACTTCAGCTTCCGCTTCTTCTGCAGCTCTGTCTTCATTGATCTGCTTTGCTTCTGCCAGAACATCGCCAGCGTTTTCCTGAACTGTTGTTACGGTCTTCATAACGCTGTCCTTTGCGCGAAGCGCTGCTGCGGTACACTGTACGTATGCTTTCTTCGCGTCTTTGCTGGAAAGGATCTTGATTCCGGCTGTTCCGAATAATACGCCTCCTAAAAATAAACCGATTTTCTTTGCATCAGATGCTTTCATCATGTTCGTTTCCTCCTTCGACCGGCGCAGGATACGTCTATACTACCTGTCGTACGGCATAACTTTCTTTTGTTAGTCATCATTGACTGCAAACATGGTAGCACGCTTTTTTTCCTGTGTCAATTCGTGTCTTACAGTTCACTCGAATTTTCCTGCAAGCAGATTTTCATGCTCGCATGGAAAATTGCTTGCAGGAAGGTTCGAAGAGAGCGCCATTCCATGAGCAAAAACGAGCTGCGAAGCAGCGGAAAGCATCGAAGATGCGATTTTGCGAATGGCGCGGGTGAACTGTTTACTCCTGCTTTCCGAACACAATCCGTTTCCCGATAAAAATGATCAGAAGTGCTGCAACGCCCACCAAAACGATTGTGCCGCCCGGCTTTAGGCCCAGATAAAACGCCGCAAACAGCCCGATAATCATGAACAGCACGTTCAAACCGACAGCGTACCATACAGTCTGTTTAAAGTTCTTTCCCAGCTGCATCGCACAAGCTACCGGAACGACCATCATCGACGATACCATCAACGCGCCTACTGTCCGTGCTGCAACCGAAACCGTCACTGCAATCATAATCGTGAAGATAAAATTGACGATGCCGACCGGCACACCCGCCAACCGCGCGCTTCTTTCATCCAATGAAATATAAAACAGCTCTTTGTATAGAAGCAAAAATAACACAAGCACCACAACAGACACCACGATGACTGAAATCATCTCAGCATCACTGATCGCCACAATGCTGCCGAACAGAAAGCTGTTGAAGTTTGCCGAATTTTTCACAAAACCGGACAGCACACCCGCCAGACCGATTCCTGCTGACATGATAATGGATATCGACATTTCCGAATAGCGCGGAAGCTTTCTGCGAATCGCCTCAATGCCGAAGGACGCTGCCACACAGGCTGCTGCTGCGCCCGCCACCGGATTGACACCCAGCAAAAGTCCTGCTGCGACGCCGGCGAGCGACGTATGGGAAAGTGCATCACCGATCATGGAAAGACGTTTGCAGACAACGACCATTCCGACGCAGGGCACAACCGCCGCCAGTAAAATTCCGACAACAAACGCCCGCTGCATAAACAGATACTCAAAAATTCTCATGCCTGTCCGTCTCCTTTCCCGGCTTCCTGTTTTACCTTTCCGTCCTCCAACACCCAGATATCATCTGCATAGGACGATGCACGTTTGAGGTCATGCGTCACCATCAGGACGGTGATCCTTTTCTCCGCATTGATTTTTTTGAGCAGTCGGTAAAAGTGTGACGCATTTTTTTCATCCAATGCCGACGTCGGCTCATCCAGAATCAGAAGCTTCGGCCCGTTGACCAGGGCGCGTGCCAGGAGCACTCTCTGCTGCTGCCCGCCAGAAAGTCTGCCGATCAAACGGTTCTGGTATTCCTCCATGCCCACCTGTGCCAGCGCAGCCCTTACCTGCTGCCGCTCTTTTTTCCCCGCAAACCGGAACAATCCGATCTGCTTATATAAATTTGCGCGCACGATTTCTTCCACGGATGCCGGAAAATCCTTCCAGCCACCCATCCCGTTCTGCGGCACATAGCTGATGCTCGACCAGTCCTTAAACTGTCGGATGTCTTGCCCTAAAATCTCAATGCTGCCGTCGCTGCTGCCTTCTTCTTGATCCCCTTTGTGGCTTTCCCCGATCGGGAGCTCTCCTAATAAAAGCCTTAAAAGCGTCGATTTTCCTGCCCCGTTTTCTCCTGCGAGAATCGCCAGCCGCCCTTCTTTCAGGCAAAGGCTGACGCCGTCCAGCACATTTTCCTTTCCATAGGAAAAGTGCAGATTTTTGATTTCTATCGCATTCATATGTCTGCTCCTTACCGCAAAGCTTCTGTCAGCTGCTGCAGATTTTCTTCCATGACGGAAAAATAATCTCCGCCGGTTTCTTCCTGTCTGTCGCTTAGGCCTTCCAGCGGGCTGAGGGTCAAAAGCTTCACGCCGGTTTCCGCCGCTACCGTTTCCGCCGTCCTCGAGCCGGACAGCTCTTCAAAGAAAATCGCACGGACGTTGTTTGCCCGGACAAAATCGATAATATCTGCCATCCGTCCCGGGTCGGGTTCGGAATCCGGCGACATGCCCTCGATGCTCACCTGCGTCAGGTTATAACGCCTGCACAGATATCCATACGCCTCATGCGCCACAACGATGTTTCGCTCCGACAGATTTTCCAGCGTCGTCTGATAGGTTTTGTCCAGCTCGTCGAGCTGTTTTGCCCATTTCTCATAATTTGCCTGATAGTCTGCGCGATGCTCCGGATCCGCCTCAGAAAACGCTTCGCAGATATTTTGCATTTCCTGTTTTGCGTTCATCGGGTCCAGCCAGACGTGCGGGTCATACTCACCGTGCTCGTGGCCATCATGACCGTCCGGCGCGACGACAACAGTGTGGTCGGCGGCATCGTCTTCATGCGCGGTCGCATTGCTCACAGCGGCGTCTTCTTCATCCGCATGATCGTGACCGTCCTCATCAGCATGCGCCGTCCCATGGTCATGACTCTTCTCTTCGTCCTCATCGGCATGCACAGCCTCATGGTCATGGCTCTCCTCTTCCTCTGCACTGCGCAGCAGGCTCACTCCCTGCGACGCTTCCACGGAAATCAATTTTTTATTGGAAAGCCCCGCCAGAACGTCTGAAACCCAGTGCTCCATCCCAGCACCGTTATAGATAAAAACGTCCGCCTGCTCCATCCGGGTAATATCCTTTGTGGACGGCTCCCAATCGTGGGGCTCTGTACCGGACGGCACCATGCAGGTCACCTGGACGTGCTCGCCGCCGATTTTCTGTGCGAAATCGTACATCGTATAAAAACTCGCCATCACCTGTAGCTTGTTGGGATCCACCGGTTCGTCAGAAGCTTCCGTGCCGCAGCCGACAAACACTGTGGTAAACAGTAAGCACGCGCAGAGCGCCAACGCTACTCGACGCAGGATGCCGCTTTCCGATACCCGTGTGCAGCGCAGCTGCGGCATTCTGATGCCGGAAATCACAGCATGCTTCCCGCATTGCTTTTTTCTATTCATCCTCATTTCTGTCCTGCAGTCCTTCCTGTGTTTCCCTGAATTTGCGGCACTCCCGACAGCAGCCGTAAAAGATCAGATGCGAGGAATCCAGTGCAAAGTCATGCTCTTTCAGGATATGTTCGGAAAATCCATGGAGCTTGTTACATTCCAAAGGAATGATCTTCCCGCACTGCAGGCAGACAAGCCGCCCCGGGCTGCCCGGTCTCAATTCTCCGATATAGCGGTACTGCGCGCCTGCGCCGTCCACTGCCGGAATTTTGATCACGGCGTTCTCCTCTGTGAGACGGTCGAGAGCCCGATAAACCGTCGTCTGTCCAACGTGAATTCCTTCGGCTTTGAGACAGTCCATACACTGTTCCGCTGTCACAAACCGGTCGCTGTGTTTTTCCAGACAATCCCGGATCAGCTCCTGTTGCTTCGTTCTATATCTGACACGTTCTGCCATTTTTCTCCCATTTCTGCGCACGCTTTTTGTGCATGCCGAGTTTGTGTCAAGTGCGCACAGACACAAATCCCGCGATTGAAAAATTTTATTTTTCAATCTTCTTTCCCTATGAACCGCAGCGGTTCATTTTGAAATTAAAAACCATTTTCAATTTATTATATCGGTTTTTTCCAGTGTGTCAAGTGGAAAAGACTGTGATAACTACCTTTTACTCTCCCCTTTAAAATTTATGATGTTGTTTTTTATTTTCTTTCCCGTTACCCCTTTTCTCAGTTCTCTGCGGCGAAGCGATTGCACTGTTTTTTCAAATTTTATATAATGAATTATGCAACGAAAAAGAAGTCCGATTCAAGGTTTACAGCATTTTCCCTTTTAAAGAGCTGTCAACCGACACTCGTGAACGATACGAATGGAGCTTTCCCCTTTATGAAACAGGAACTTACAAAACCTTCATCCCTCCGCGCCATTTCCATGCTGGCGGTTTTTACATTTCTCTTTTTGAGCACAGAGTATTTCTATGTCAACCAGATCGCTCAAAACGCCTCCAGCGCCCGGACGGTGAACGTCCAGAATTATGCGCTCGGTATCAGTGCGATCGGCTTTTGCCTCTATCCTCTGCTGTTTCGGTTTTTTCGCGATCGCCTGCACAGCGCTGTGTTTTTCACACTTACAATGCTGGCAATCGTCTGCTTTGTAATCCTTGGCAGTCCTGTTCCGCCCGGTCTTCTGACTGCCGTCGGAATGCTTCTGTTTCTGGTTCTCGGCATCCTCGGCAGCGCAGTGCATTACCATTTTCTTTGTGAAATTTCTGACAAAAAATATTTCGCACGCATGGTTGGCATTTCCTATGGGTTTGCTATCCTGCTGCAATTTCTAAACAACAGTCTGATTTCTTCTGCCCTGGCAGAACAGCTGCTGCTTTGCGCCGCGTTACTTTTTATCGTATTTTTCCTGTTCCGGTTTCAGCACCGGAAGGCAAGCCGCAGCTCCCAGATGCCGGACACTGCAAATTCCAGCCCTCAGGTGTCCGATGTGACAAATCCCTGTCCACATATGTCAGACACGTCAGCTTGCGTCTCTTCCGGCAGCACCGACCCACAGCATAAGCTCCCTGCTCCATCTGCCTCCGGTGCCCTGCCGCAGCTCGTTTTGCTGATCTTTCTCGTCATTTTTATGACCTGTATTTTCAGTACACTGGACAACACCGTTACACTGGGACACGCAGACGGAACCATGGATATCGGTCAGTGGCCTCGTATCCTGCTCGCCTGCAGCGGACTTGCTGCCGGATTTTTGTTTGACCTCCATAACAGACGTTTCATGAATCTCATCATGTACTGCATTATGATGCTTTCCACGCTCAGCGTCGCAATCCTGCAGCTTGGCGGTTCTTTCCTGATCGGACTGATCGTCTTTTACCTGTCCTCCGGATTTTTCGTCGTATTCTTTACGACCTCTTTTCTGGCGCTGTCCGAAGATACCCGCTGCCCGCGCCTCTGGGCAGGAATGGGGCGTGCTGTCAACAATGCGGGCGCTGCCCTGGTCTCAAACCTGTCTCTCTCCCTGATCGCATCGAACAGCAGCATCACGCTGATTATCACGGCTCTTGTCCTGTTCGCAACGGTAAGCATTTTGATCGCAGCCTATAGCATGTTAAATGCGCCGGGCGTACAGACTGAGACAGGCGGCACTATGACTCACAAAATGCAGGCAACTTGCGAAGCGAACGCGATCCATAACACAAAGGCCGCCCTCGGCAACGATTCGTCCGCCTCTACGGTTTCGGACATTTCCTCCGATCCGGATTATCCACAGAACACTCCCAATGCAGACCCGTTTTCCACATTTTCCACGGCATTTTCTCTGACTGACCGGGAACAGTCTGTTTTTGACCAACTCGTCAACACAGAAAAGAGCATCCAGGAAATCGCCGACAGCCTTTTCATCTCCCGAAGAACCTGTCAGCGCTATATCACATCCATTTATGAAAAGGTCGGTGCAAAATCCCGGATGGGACTGTACCAGTCCTACATCGAATGGCAGCGCAAAAACCTGTAACCGGAGCTGAAATTATATTTCCCTAAGTCTCAGGAACCAGCTCTTTTAAAATATCCGAATACGTCACAAGCCGGACATTGCCAAGATGTTCGGCTTTTTCTATGCAGCCCTGGGTGAAACCGGTCTTGGCAAACAGATAAAGGAAGGTCTGATCATAATGAAACAAATGGCTACGCTCAACAAGCGTATCCAACACACCAACATCCACTTTTTCATTCGTCCATTTGCATTCTCCAAACAAAGCTGCCTGCCGATCCTGCTCTGCCATAATGTCGATCTCCGTCTGGCTTCTGGTACGCGGATCTGTTCCCCACCAACGTCCCAGCTCCGAAAAATCAACCGGGCTTTTTCCTTTCAGCAGCAATGCCCAGAGATACTGCGAACAGATATCCTCAAAAATATGTCCCATATAATCTGACAAGTGCGGCTCAATCCGCCTGTAAGCCAGTTCCACCGCGCCACGGGCGATGATCGAATTATTTTCCGGAACAAAACGATACCAGAACCGAAACATATTATCCTCGATCGAATAAATTGTTTTGCGCGTCGTTTTTTCTCCATAAGGAACTTCCTTACGAATAATACCAAGTGCAATCAGATTTTTCACATAGGTCGAACAAACATTGGAATCTTCCCCTACTTTCGTCGAAATCTCAGCCATCCGGGATGCCCCTGTTGCTATCGCTGTAATAATTGCATTGTAAATAGCAGGTTCCCGTACCTCCTGCTTCAGCAGACTGGAGGGTTCTTCATAAATTGCGGAGTTCGGATTTAAAAAGGTATTTTTAATATTTTCCTCCACACTCTGATGATCATTCATCTGTAAAAGGTACTGTGGCGTACCTCCTGCAACTCCATACATCAAGGCTTTTTCTTCCGGGCTGAAATACTGGCAATAACGACAGGTTTCCGCAAAATCAAACGGCTGTATTTTCATCTGGGCAGTGCGCCGTCCGTACAGGGGGGCTTTATATGCCAAAACCTGATCCTCCATATAGGACATCGAGGATCCGCAGAGAATCAACATCAGTTTTGAAGCTTCTTTATATTTATCAATCAACAACTGTAATGTGGAAGCAAGGCTTTTGGAAGCGCGCGCCACATACGGATATTCATCGATCGTCAGAATGACCCGTTTCTTTTCTGCCAGTCGGAACACATATTCCAGTGCCGCCTGAAAAGAAAGAAAGGACGTCTCAGCCTCTATCCCGCTGCTGTATTCCATAATACTTTTGCTCAAGTTTTCAAGATTTTGTTTTTCACTGCTTTCAACACCCATAAAATAAATCGCATCTTTATCCTGAATAAAACGACTGATCAAAGCAGTTTTTCCCACACGCCGTCTGCCGTAAATAACAGCGAACTCAAAATGATCCGAATAAAACAGCCGCTCCAGCGTCTGCAGCTCTCTTTCCCGTCCGATAAACATTCTGCCGTACCTCCTGTTTCTTTCATCATAGTATCGAATTACGGTTTAGTCAATTACGATTTACTAAAGTATGATTCGATAAATTGCATTTTTCTCAAATTACCGACTCAAATCGATTCCTAATCCACACTTCTCCCTATTTTCCCCTGGCGCACCAGCGCCAAACCGCATTTTTCGCCGTTTTGGCGCGCATACGACATACCCGGATGACCGCCTGACGCATAGACTGAAGGTAACAATAAAACTGCAAAACGGAAAATGCCCGCCTGACGCAAACCGCAGCACAGCGTTCAATGCAGTCGCATTTTCCTTCGGAAAACAAGGAGGACTCTATGAAGCAGTGTGATAATGGTCATTTCTATGATGAAGCAAGATTTGAAAGCTGTCCGTATTGCAAAGAGAATACAGGGATCGGAAAGACGATGGCTGCCGCGAATATCGGCAAGACAGTGGCTGCCTTTCCGGGCAATCCTGCTGCAGCAGCTGCGACAGCCTTCGACAGCGGCAAAACAGTCGCTGTGATGAAAAAGAAAATCGGTATTGATCCGGCAGTCGGCTTTTTGATCTGCATCGAAGGTCCACACCGCGGAACGGATTTCCGTCTCGTTTCAGGAAGAAACTTTATCGGCCGGGCTGCCGCGATGGATGTTTCCCTGCCAGACGACGATACCGTATCCCGTGAAAGCCATGCACTGGTCACTTACGATGCCAAACACAATGCCTTTTCCCTTTCGTCCGGGCAGGGACGCGGCATTACCTACTGCAATGATGAACAGGTCGAAATGGTTCATCCACTCAAAGCATACGACATCATCGAGGTCGGGAAAAGCCGACTGCTTTTCCTGCCTCTTTGCAGCCAACAGTTTCAGTGGAGTGAGGAATAGCTCATGTTCTTTTTTAAAAAGCGAAAAAAAGCACAAACTCAGCAGCAGCCATCCGAACCAGCACCGGAGTCGCTTTGCATTACCACCGTTCTGACCCCGGAAAAAACTTCCATTCTGGAAATTGCAAACCTGCAGGGGCTCGGACAGCGTGAACAGCAGCAGGATGCCTTCGGAATCTCTCCGGCAGACCGCTATGAAACAGACGGAATTTTAGCCGTTCTCTGTGACGGCATGGGCGGAATGGCGGAAGGACAACGGATCGCAATTCAAACCGTATCCTGTCTGTTAAACCATTTCCCATTTCCCAAGCCGCAGACAAAAGCTGTATCGGAGCTGATCTTTACATGCACCCGGAAGATCTATCAGCAGTTTTACGGCCATGGCGGCTGCACCCTTGTCGCTGCCTGGATTTCGGGAAATCAACTGCACTTCTGGAGCGTCGGAGACAGTGACCTTTTTCTGCTCCGGGAACATCAGCTCTATGCATTAAACACCCGGCAGGAATTTCAAAAGGACCTGCTGCTGCGTTCCTTTCACGGCGCATTTCCCATCGAGGAAGCTTTTTCTGACCCACAGGCAGGCGCACTTTCCCAATATATCGGGAAGGAGGAGGTCACGCCGGATCGCACCTACATTCCACTTTCCCTTTTCCCGGGGGACGTCCTGCTCTTATGCTCCGACGGAATCAGCGATCCGCTGACCCTGAAACAAATCCGCGAGGCGATGGAGCTTCCGGTTCAGGACTGCTGCAGCGCGCTTGAAACAGCAATCCGAAAAGCCGCACTTCCCACACAGGATAACTATACCGCAATCGTTTTACATTATTACGGGGAAAAGGAGAATACTGAATGAAAACCAAACAACTCTCTTCTAAACAGCTGATCGCCCTTGTGCTAATCCTGATCGGCGCTGTCTCATCCATTTTCGGCATCACAGGGCTGACCAAAAGCTCCTCTGAGGATCCCTATGAATCCAGAAACGGTATCGTCATGGTCTATGCGACAGTCTATGACAACGAAGGAAACAGCGAAGCCGGAATGGGAACCGGCTGGGCCATCGGCACGCCCGGACAGCCGATTCAGTACATCGTGACAAACGGGCATGTCGTCAATAAAGCCTATACCTATCCCCGCTATGATTCCAGTCTTTACGGAGGGGAAATTGATGTCTTTTTTTCCGCAGCGGAAAACGACTATGTAAAAGCCAAGGTCGTCTACTTTTCCCCTCAGGAGGAAAAGGATATCGCCATCCTGCAGCTGCCCTCCCCGACGGATAAACGGACTGCCCTGACGCTGCGCGACTCCGGCGACATCAAGATCGGCGACACCGCCTACGCGCTCGGCTATCCCGGCAATTCCTCCCAGCGTCAGGATTTTGCCACCTACGATATAGACGATATTACAATCACCCGAGGCATCATCAGCAAACGTACAACCACCTCTTTTTCCACCTATGAGGCATTTCAAATGGACGTTTCCATCGCTCCCGGCAACTCCGGCGGTCCTCTGGTCGATGAAAAAGGAAACGTAATCGGTATCAACGTTGCAGGCGCCATTGATCCCAATACCGGGCTGAGCCTTGGCATGAACTATGCCATCATCATCAACGAGCTGACGAAAATCCTGGATGTTGAGCGCATTCCCTACACGTTTTCGAGCTCTGGTTTTTCCCTGTTCCACGGTCCCGGCAGTGCTGTGCTGCTCCTACTCGGCATTCTGTTGATCGCAGCGGGCACGTTTTTCTTCTGGAAGGAAAGGAAGGCTGCAGCCAGCGTTACAAATAACCGCAGCGGCCTGGCAGATCGAAACAGCGGTCTGGCGAATGGCTCAGCAAGCGGCTTAAACGGCAATCCTGTACACTCCGGTGCGGCAGGCAGCTCCGGCGCTCATGCGATCCTGCGTGGAATGACCGGCAGCTACGCAGGGCAGAGCTTCGACCTGCTCAAGGGAAAGGTTACCATCGGCAGAGATCCTACGTTCTGCAACATCGTTTATGAAAAGAGCACGCCCGGCATCAGCAGCCGCCACTGCCAGCTTTCCTACAATCCGGGGGAAAGCTGCTTCGTCCTGACCGACCTCGGTTCCTCCTATGGAACCTTCCTTGGAAATGGGAAAAAGCTCGCCCCGAACGTCCCCGAAAAGCTCTATGCCGGAGATACGTTCTTCCTCTGCGATCCCTCAAACCGTTTTCTCGTTGCGAAGGAATAATAGAATGCACGCTCTGCCAGTATTCTATTGTCATGAATAAACGAGATTTGTGTCCGCGCGCACTTGGCACAAACTCGACATGCACAAAAAGCGTGCGCAGAAATGAGAGAACCTATGACTGCATCTGATACGATTTCTACCCAAACAGGGCTTTCCTGTGCGGCTCTCCTTGAAACGCGGCTGGTCGAGCTCTCCCCCGATACGCTTTCTTTTCCCGAAGCTGCCGTCTTTTACCATCTGATGGCAGATGGGCGGCTGCAAAAAGAGACTTCTCTCCCGGTACTTTTGCCGGGGGAGGGCGGCCTTGTCTGCTGCGGAGATTTTTATATTGAACCTTTGGAAATCCAGATTGAATTTTCAAAAGCCAACAACGCGACAGACTGGCTCGTAGGGCTGCTGTTTCGCCATACGGAACGCATCCGCAGCATCGATGAGACGCTTTTCGTCCTGACCTGCATCAGCCGTCCCGATGCGATCTCGCCAGCCTTTTCCTAATACACCGGAACATTTTACAACTGTCTATCATCAAAAGCCGCTTTTGCGGCGGAATGTGAGGAATTATGAATCCCGAACGTATCTGTTACGGCTGCTTTTCCGAAAAAGAACCCGGCACGGTCTGCCCCGTCTGCGGGTTCGATGAAACAAAGCAGCAGCCCTATCTCGCCCTTCCTCTGGGCACAATTGTAAACGGTCGCTACCTGATCGGCAAAGTCCTCGGCATCGGCGGCTTCGGCATTACCTACCTCGGCTTTGACCTGACCCTCGAAATCAAAGTCGCCATCAAAGAATATATGCCCTCCGCCATGGCTACCCGGAACACCGACCGCTATACTGTCGTTCTGACCAGTCATCAGGAAAAGGATTATCAATCCGGAATGGAACGTTTTCTGGAGGAAGCACGCATTCTGGCAAAGCTCCAGAACACACCGAATATCGTTTCCGTCCAGAACTATTTCCGGGAAAACAACACCGCATACTTCGTCATGGAATACGTGAACGGCACCAGTCTAAAAGCCTATCTTGCTGCGCACGGGGAAAAAATTTTCTGCGAAGAAGCATTGAAAATCCTGCTGCCTGTTATGAACGCGCTCGTTTCTGTCCACTCCATGCAGCTTTTACACCGGGATATCAGCCCGGACAACATTTACCTGACCGCCGACGGTGACAGCAGGCTTCTGGACTTCGGCGCAGCGCGCTTTGCTTCCGGTGATGGGAAAAGCGTTTCCGTTATTCTAAAGCATGGCTATGCCCCGGAGGAGCAATACTCTTCCCATGGAAATCAGGGACCCTGGACAGACGTTTATGCCATGGGTGCAACGCTTTATCGCTGCATCACCGGAGTTCTTCCGCCGGATTCCATCGAACGGATTCACGGCGATACGCTCAAACGCCCCTCCGAGCTTGGCATCTCCATTTCCCCTGCCATCGAACAGGCGATTCTGAAGGCGCTCAGCATCCGTACGGAAGACCGCTTCATGAGCATGGAAGCCTTTATCTGCGCGCTGAACGGGGATGTCGCAACTGCATCGGCACAATCGCCATCCCCCGGATCAACGGCAAACGCACCGCAGCCATATTCCGGCGCGGTGTCTTCCCGACCTGCCACATTTTTTGCTGTCCTGTCGGCACATCTGAAACAAAATCCGCTTCTGGCAGTCGCTCTTGGCGGCGCTTTGGTCGCGGTAGTCGCCCTCGTCCTCTTTTTGCCCCTTTCCGGAAAATCCGGAAAAAATACCAGCTACACAAACTCTGCTTCGTCCATGAATCCTTCTTCTGCATCTGCACCTCCCGGTTCGGATACGCCGACGCCCTCTCAAACCCCGCCCGGGCAGGATTCAGACGCACCGGACGATCCTTCCTCCGGCGATTCAAACGACAGCACCGGTACGGAAGTTGTCACATATGATCTCGGAATTTTAAATGCTACCATCGACGTTCCGGCAGAGTATAGCGTTTCAGATGATGGTTTTACTTTTACCAACAATGCCAGAAACTGCCGGATCGAAACCAGCTTCAACTGGGCTACAATTGTTCCGATCTATTCCCTTGCCGACATCGAAAACTACCGGGAGGATATTGTTTCCTCCTACGCAGAGGGCTACGGTCTTACCGACGCCATGATTCTGACCGCAGGACCGGACGACTTCGGCGGACAATCCGCTTACCAGATTTTCTTCCAGGGAACAGATTCCAGCCAGACCACCCTGCAGCATGTACTGCTTGCAGTAGAAGGAAGGAATGACTTTGGCGCATATCTGCTCGTCGGCTCCTATCCAAAGGATTCCGAAACAGACCACACACAGATTTACAACAGTCTGACATCCTTTCGTATAAATGGTCCTGTGGATATTACCTACGAGCGCTATTGCGACACCGCTGCAGGCATCCAATGCATCACGGATTCCACTCAGATCAGCAGCACAAGACGCAGCAGCTTTACGCTTCCAAACGGCAACAGCGGAACCGCCCTCCTTCTTTTCCTTTCCTCCAACGAAGAGGAATATATTGAGGTGGAGCAGGGACTTTCTGCCGGAAAAAACGCAGACGAATGTATTGCTTACCTTTCCGGCATCTGGGAAGATGTCTCCGGCGCTTCCCTTTCGGAGATCATGACAGAAAGCCGGGAAGACGATATTATCTGGAAATTTCGGATCGTTTCTCACGATTCCGATATTTCTATCTTCGCTGCAGCTGATATCGACGGTGTCCCCTATATCGTCGGTGCAAGCACATCCGAAGAAAATATTGATAACTCCAGCAATGTACTTGCCGAAATAATAGGCACGCTGCGGCCGCTGTAAGTCTGCAGCATTGAAAAAAGCAAAAAACGCCAGTTTTCATTGGAAAATGTAATAGGAGGGCTCTCTCATGTTCACGCTCAAACAGGATCTAGGCTGTCCGCGGCGTATGACCGTCTATGCGATTTTTGATATTCTGGATCGCCTGAAAAGCTCCTATGACCAGGTTATGACCGGTGATATTCAGGCGCAGGTTTCCGTATTTGGCAAAGAATGTCTCTGTGCCTTTGCAGTTACGGAAAGCTCTCTGGATACCTCAATTCTCCACATCACTCTCCTGCGGCCGATTTCCGACATGACAAAGGAGGACGAGCAACTCGTCCTCCTCTATCTCATGGAACATATTCTTCTTCATATTAATGAAGTTCTGGTACACTGAAAATCATTTTTGTCCAGCTTTCGATAATACCACATGTTTAACAGTGCCGCAAATATCCACGCCAGCGGATAGGCCATTGCCAGTCCCGGAAAGCCCCAGATACGGCTTAAGCAAAGTGCTGCAAAAACACGCATGAGAAGCTCCAAAAATCCGCCCATCATCGGGATCTTCGTATTTCCGGTTCCCTGCACCGCGCCCCGGTAGGTGAACAACAGTGCCGCACACCATAAGCAGCTGGCTTCAATACTGTTGTAAATTCTGGACAGCCGGATCACCTCTACTGCACCGCTTCCAACGAAAATCGAAACGAGCGGCTTACAGAACACAATGATCAATCCGCCTACCACAACACTGAAAAAGAGACAGCTCAAAAGGGAAACCCTCATTCCTTTTCGAATTCTCTGATATTGCTTCGCACCAAAATTCTGTGCCGTAAACGTTACCATGGCAACTGCGATCGAATACATCGGCATCACGACAAAGGTTTCCAGCTTATTACATGCAGTGTATGCCGCAATCGCATCTGCACCCATCCCGTTCAATGCACTCTGAAATACCATCATTCCGACGCCCGTAATGGAGTCCTGAATCGAAAGCGGCAGCCCTACCCGGAGATGATCCGCTAGAAAAGCAAATGATATTTTAAAATCTTCTTTTCTGACACGCAGCTGCGGATATTTCCGAAAGCTGTAGATCAGACAGCCGACCCCGGAAAGGCTTTGGGCCAGAATCGTCGCTGCAGCTGCTCCGATCACATCCATATGAAACACCAGAATAAACACAAAATCCAATATAATGTTCAACACAGAGGAAATGATCAGAAAAATAAGCGGTACTTTACTGTTTCCGATCGCCCTCAAAAGGCTTGATTCCACGTTGTATAAAAGCTGTCCTCCAAGTCCGATAAAGCAGACCAGCTGATAAGCATACGCACGCTGAAACAGATTTTCCGGCATATTCAAAATATGCAAAAGCCCTGGCAGGCAAACAATACCTACCACGGTACAAAGCAGGGAAACCACCGCCCAGATCATATAGATCACCGCTGTGGAACGTCTCGCATTTTCCGTTTTTCCCGCGCCAATAAACTGAGATGTCACAACGGTCACACCGCCGGCAAGGCCGGAACAAAATCCAAACACCAGAAACTGCAGACTTCCGATGCTTCCCACCGACGCCAGCGCATCAGAACCAAGGGTACGGCCCACGATGATCGTATCCACAGCAGAATACAGCTGTTGAAATACGTTTCCTGCCAGGATCGGCAGCATAAACATCAGAATCGTCCGGAAAACATCTCCCTTTGTCAAATCGTACTTTCTTTCCAATTTCTTCTTCCAAACCTTTCCTCCGATTTTGCTCTGTTGCTATTATATCTGTCCGTTTTGGCACTGTCAACGCTGTAAAAAAGTAAAGTTTTACTTCCTCACAATGTTTTTTTCAACTGACAGTTTCGATTATGAAAAAATCAGCCGAAATGCACTATCGCGCCCCGGCTGATTCCTGTCTTTCTATTCTTTCTCCCTTTACACGGACATCGGGCAGCTTCTTCTTTCTTCCCGATCCATGTCTCCTCTCTCGTATCTGGCATTGAATTCCATGTTGATGTCACGGATTTCTTTTTTGCCGTCAATGTAATCCTGATACATATCCGCAAGTCCCGCCATACAGCCGTCGCAGCTGGCGGACAGATTGCCAAGTGCCTCCTCCACGATCTGTTTGCGTTCCTCGCAAGTGGTTTCTTTAATCAGATATCCTGCCATTTCCTATCCTTTCCGTCCGGATCTTCCGGGCATTCTTTGTTTTTTACAAACTGTTCAGTACCCTCACAGTTACGTTTTTTTACTTTTATCTGGTGCTTTCGCTTGTCAGAATCTCCTGCAGACGCTTCTCCATCTTCTCCACCTGATCTGCATAATCCCAGGCGATGTTGTTCTGCTGCCCGATATCGTAATCCATATTGTAAAGCTGCGGATCCTTTGATAAACCGGTTTCAATCCTGGTAAAGGGCATATATGGAGCTCCTTCGCTGGGAGATAAGTATACCCAGCTGCCGCAGCGCAGCATTTTCCCACAGGTTAAGTCCTCTGTCATCAGTTCTGATCTGCCTGCAGAATCCTCTCCGATCAATGCCGCATACCTGTCCTGGCTGTCTACTGCGCTGTCCTCTCCTGTTTCGATGCCAAGCATGTGTGCAAAGGAGGCATACAGATCCACTTGGCTGATCAGCGCCTCGGAAACGCCCCGGTGTGTCAGCCCAGAACTGTATACAATAAACGGAATCCTGGTACCACCGTCAAATTTGCTGTATTTTCCGCCTCTCAGCGGTCCTGCTGCCCGATGCGTTCCATTTAATTCATATGCCCTGTCCAGATAACCGTCATCCAGTACCGGTCCGTTATCACTGGAAAAAATAATCATAGTGTTATCCAGAATCCCTTCTTTTTCCAGTGCATCCATCACTTCCCCAACGCACCAGTCAAGCTCTGCGATCACATCCCCTCTGGGTCCCAGTCCGGTCGCGCCCTCAAAGCGTGCAGAAGGCACGCGAGGTACATGGGGCTGATGAAGGGCATAATACAAAAAGAATGGTTTTTCTGCCCTGCAGCTGTCTGAAATAAACTGCTTTGCCCGATTTAAAAAGGTTTCCGCCAGCTCTTCATCCTTCCAGACCGCTTTGCTTCCGCCGCGCATATAGCCAATCCTTCCGATGCCGTTTACAATGCTCTTATCGTGTCCGTGAGAAGAGCGCACGCGCAGAAGCTCCGGGTTTTTATAATACGTTGGAATATCCTCAAAGGGCGATTCTGCTTCGTAGGAAACCTCGATTGGATCTTTTGGATCCAGGTTTACTACCGAGCGTCCCTCTAAGAATACACAGGGCACTCGGTCTGCCGTTGCCGGAAAAATAAACGATTCCTCAAAACCAAGGTCTATCGGTGTCAGATTGATCTCCTGATTCCAGTCGATCGGTTTGCTGCCATCTCCCAGCCCCAGGTGCCATTTTCCAACAATTCCGGTATGATACCCCGCTCTCTGAAACAGCTTTGGAACGGTATCAAGCTCTCTTTTAATAATACAGCCTGCATCTCCCGGCAGAATATGTGCCTGATCATTCCGGAACGGATAACGCCCTGTCAGAATGCTGAAACGTGCAGGCGTACAAACCGCAGAGGTGGAATATGCGTTGGTAAATTTCAATCCTTCTGCACATAGCCTGTCCAGATTCGGGGTGTCGATCTTCCTGCTCCCATAGCATCCAAGATCCCCAAAACCAAGATCATCGGCATAAATGATTACCACATTTTGCTGTGCCGGTTTTTTCACAGCCTGTTTTCCTTGTCTGAACATAATAAGTAATCCTCCTTTTCACCCTGGGCATCCTATAGATGATAGTATATCAGATTTCTGAAAGACTGTTCAAAAAAAATAGGGAACCAAACAATAGAATACACGCGCTGTGAGCATTCTATTGTCATGAAGAAAAAGATTTCCTTTGCAAAGCAAACATCTGTTCGTGTATAATATAAAAAAGCCGCTGCAATGTTGTAAAAAAGAATGTGCCTTGGCACATTCTCGCGCCGAGGCGCGGTTGCCTCGGCAACCATCTACCCTTGCGCCGAGTGCGCATCCTCGCGGAGCGTTTTTATTTCATAGGACGCATTTTCCTATGAAATAAAGAAAGGAGCCCACATTTCATGGAAGACCGCATCTATATTGCCATCGACTTAAAGTCCTTTTACGCTTCCGTAGAATGTCGGGAGCGCGGCCTTGACCCCCTTGACACCAATCTTGTCGTGGCAGACATCAGCCGTACAGACAAAACCATCTGTCTTGCTGTCACACCATCTCTGAAAAGCTTTGGCATGTCCGGACGAAGTCGTCTTTTTGAAGTAAAACAGCGAGTCCGGGAAGTCAATATCGAACGAAAACAGCATGCGCCCGGACAGATACTTTCCGGTACATCCTATTTTTTCTCGGAGCTTTCTCAGAATCCGGCACTCGCCGTTGATTTTCTGATCGCGACGCCCCAGATGGCGCATTATATGGAATGCAGCACCAGAATTTATTCTATCTATATGAAATACGTCGCACCGGAGGATATCGTAGTTTATTCCATCGACGAGGTTTTTATGGACATTACGGATTATCTGCCCGCCAGCGGGATGACTGCCCGCGAATTTGCCCGTAAAATTATTCTCGATGTCATGGATACGACAGGAATCACCGCTACTGCCGGCATCGGGACGAATCTTTTTCTCTGCAAGGTTGCAATGGATATCGTAGCAAAGCACCTCCCGGCAGATGAATACGGCGTGCGCATCGCTTTTCTCGATGAAATGACATTCCGACAAAAGCTCTGGGCACATCAGCCGCTCACTGACTTCTGGCGCATCGGACACGGCTATGCCAGAAAGCTTGCCGAAAATGGATTGTTCACGATGGGGGATATCGCACGCTGCTCTGTCAAAAATGAAGACCTGCTCTATCGGCTTTTCGGGAAAAATGCAGAGCTTCTGATCGATCACGCCTGGGGCTTTGAACCCTGCACCGTCCCGGAAATCAAAGCCTACAAACCGGAAACCAACAGCATCAGCTCCGGGCAGGTTCTGCATTGTCCGTATGAGACAGACAAAGCAAAGCTCGTTTTGAAAGAAATGGCAGACCAGCTCGCCCTCGATCTTGTAAATAAAAAAATCGTAACCGACCAGATTGTCCTCACTGTCGGCTACGATATCGAAAACCTGTCCGATCCCTCCCGGAGATCCGCCTACCACGGTTCCATCGAAACAGACCGCTACGGCCGCTCGATTCCAAAGCAGGCGCATGGAACCCAAAATCTGGACGACTATACCTCCTCTTCCCACAGGATCATGAACGCCGCCGTCGATCTTTTCGATCGTCTTATCGCTGTCTCTTATACACATCTGACGCTGCCGACGACTTA
>ERZ1027089.336-NODE-336-length-26088-cov-5.551569_pt1 | contig 26088 bp, 23 predicted proteins | sample MGYA00519412_ERZ1027089 | MGnify/ENA primary metagenome ERZ1027089 (study PRJEB26926, sample SAMN06164433) | human gut metagenome | biome: ENVO:00009003; feature: ENVO:2100002; material: ENVO:00002003 | host: Homo sapiens | place: USA | collected 2012 ... | reverse complement strand
CGAGATGTAGAGAGGTCTCGTGGGCTCGGAGATGTGTATAAGAGACAGCTTGAGATGAGCTTTGAGCAATACGCGCTTGTCGGCAGCACCGTGAAGTCATACCTCGCGTGGCTCATGGACAAGGGGCAGCTGAAAGCAGAATGCAAAAACAATATGCTGCTGTGGGAGACTGCCGAGTAAGGCCATGGAAATTTCGATAATTCAATACCTAATCGTCTGTCCGCTCGTTTTTCTTGCAGGATTTGTCGATGCCGTTGCCGGCGGCGGAGGGCTTATCTCGCTTCCTGCCTATCTCATAGCTGGCTTCCCCGTTCACTTTGCCATAGGGACTAACAAGGTAAGCTCCGCCATGGGCACGACGCTCACCACTGTGCGCTACACGAAAAGCGGCTTTATCCCCTGGAAACAGGCGATATTCTGCGTGCTGTTCGCGCTGGCAGGCTCAGCTTGCGGCGCAAACCTTGCGCTGCTTATTGACGACGGTGTGTTCAAGATAATCATGCTTGTCATTCTTCCGCTGACGGCGCTGTACGTCATGAAAGGCAAAGCGCTCAGCGGCGAGCGCGAGCCGTATTCAAAGCTCAAGACCATGCTTTTGAGCTGCGTCATAGCATTTGTTATTGGCGCTTACGACGGCTTTTACGGTCCCGGGACCGGCACATTTCTCATCCTGCTGCTGACGGCCGCGGCTCATATGCCCGTCACGGAGGCAAACGGCGTAAGCAAGGCGATAAACCTCGCAACGAACATCTCGGCGCTTGTAGTTTTCCTCATAAACGGCAAGGTCATTTTCGCAGTCGGGCTCGTCGCCGGACTGTTTTCCATTGCCGGCAACTGGCTCGGCTCAAGCTTTTTCAAAAAAGGCGGCAGCAAGGCCGTAAAGCCGATAATGATATGCGTCCTCGTCATATTCTTCGTGAAAGTGCTCGGCGAGGTCATAGGATGAAAAACGTATAATAAATCCGCATCGATGCAGTCTTTATTCTTATGTTTTATTGTATCAACCGGCCTAATGCGGCAGGGCGATTCTATATCAGCAAAACAGCCTCTTTCTGCCTGAAACTATCAAGCAAAAAGAGGCCATTTTTAATAGTTTTCGTATCAGCCGATCGTTATCGTACTTGGCAGCAGTTTTCGTACTTAGCTTAAAAGTTCCGAAACCGTTCGGATTTCATGCAGATCGGCGGTTTTTCGGCAAAAATTATGCCTTGCGAACCTTGTCGATGTGGCGGGTGAGGTCGAGCATCTTGCAAGAGAAGCCCCACTCGTTATCGTACCATGCCATGAGCTTTACGAAGTTGTCGTTGAGAGCCAGGCCGGCCTTTGCGTCGAAGATGCTGGTGTGAGGATCGGTGATGAAGTCGGAGGAAACGACCTCGTCCTCGCAGTACTCGATAACACCCTTCATCGGGCCTTCGCTTGCTGCCTTGACCGCTGCGCAGATCTCGTCGTAGCTTGCGCCCTTCTCGAGGCGGCAGGTCAGGTCAACGATGGAAACGTCAGCGCTGGGGATACGCATGGAGGTACCGGTCAGCTTGCCCTTAAGCTCGGGGATGACCTTGCCGACAGCCTTTGCAGCGCCGGTGCTGGTGGGGATGATATTGCCATGAACGCCGCGGCCGAGACGCCAGTTTTTCTTGGAGAAGCCGTCAACGACTTCCTGAGTTGCGGTGTCTGCATGGACGGTGGTCATGAGGCCTTCGACGATGCCGAAGTTGTCGTTAATGACCTTAGCAAGAGGTGCAAGGCAGTTGGTGGTGCAGGATGCATTGGAAACGACCTTGATGTCGGGAGTGTACTTATCGAGGTTTACGCCGCAGACGAACATCGGGGTATCGTCCTTGGACGGGCCGGACAGGACGACGACCTGTGCGCCTGCGTCAAGGTGAGCCTGTGCCTTCTCGGTGGTGAGGAATGCGCCGGTGCATTCGAGAACGTACTCAACGCCCATCTCGCCCCAGGGCAGCTCTGCCGGGTTGCGGTTGCCGACGACGGCGACGCGCTTGCCATTTACGGTTATGGAATTATCGTCATACTCAACGGTTCCCTGGAAGCGGCCATGCACGGAGTCGTACTTAACGGTGTACGCCAGCTGAGCAGGGGTCTTGTCGGGAGCATTGATGGCAACGATCTCGATATCGTCAGCGACGATGCCGGCTCTGAATGCCAGACGGCCGATGCGGCCAAAACCATTGATAGCAATTTTGATCATTATTATGTTCCTCCATTAAATTAATTTCAGCGTGGAAAACATTACTTGCTGTATTGCCATAATTGTAACATATACTATGCTCAAAAATCAATATTTCGATACAGCCAAATATCCGTTAAAAAATCGCCTTTTTTAGGGCGGCTATTGTATATTTTGCTTGTTTTTGATAGAATAGTACCGAAAAAACTTGCGAGGTGAAGATAAATGTCGGATTCCATACTTTTGGCCGCCGCATTTTCAATGCTCGAAACAGCCGTCGCGGTGTCGCGCCGCGGAAAAATAGTGTACATGAACCCTGCCGCAGTCAGCCTTGCCGGCTCCGACCTCACGTCAAAGCCCGTGGATATGCTCATGCCCTCGCACATTTCAAATAACCAGGCCGACAGCTTTGTTACGACGGCGCTCATAGGCTCAAAAAGCTGTACGGTGAAGGTAAGCTCGGCAAACGGATACCGCATCCACGTCATAAGCTGCGACGGTTTCCCCTCCTCACCCAGCGACAGCGTTTTTGACACGCTGCGCTCGTGCATGTCGAACATAAAATTTTCTGCATCATGCATATCCGTCATCGCCGAGGACGTTGCAAACGACAAGCTCAGCGAATATGTCAGCACGCTCAACCGCAACTATTACCGCATAAAGCGCGCTTTGGACAATCTCGGCACGCTCTCCGGCATTGAGGAAGGCTCGCTTCCCTTCCGCCCCGAGCCGATCGATATGACCGAGCTTTTCAGAAATATGATCGACACCGTGAACCTTCTCACGCAGAAGCAGAATATAAGCATCTCGTTCAGCTCCGAGGAACATGTTCGCCTTGTCGCAGACCGGGCACTTATCAGTCAGCTGGTGCTCAACCTTCTGTCAAACGGCATAGCAAGCTGCAGCCGCGGCGGCAGGATCGCCGTCTCGCTGCTGAGGACGGACAAAAACCTTATAGTCTGCGTTGACGATAACGGCGCGGGCATCCCTCCCGATGAGCTGTCCACCGTTTTCGGAAAATACAAGCAGCGCGACAGCCTTTCGCGCCCGGCCGGAAGCGGCATAGGTCTTGCCGTTGCCAAGAGCATCGCGCAGCTGCACAATGGTGCGCTTATCATCGAAAGCCGCGGCGAGGGCAGGGGCACATGTGTGCGAGCAATGCTCTCATATGACATACCGGCAGGAAAAAAACTTTCCGCGCCGGATAACGAATACAACAGCTCCGATATGCAGTGCCTGCTCACGCAGCTCTCCGGCTGTCTGACGCTCGACTGCTATTCCGAATTTCTCGAAGACTGAACCGGCGCAGGCAAAGGCCTGCGCCGGTTTTTCATCACTCCAGATACAGCTCCTCGAGGCGTTTGAGTTTTTCATCGTCAAGCGACATCTGATCGCGCAGAAAGCTCTCCATGCCGCCGTGAAGCTCATCTATCGTATCCAAGGCCGCGTCGAGGAAATCCTCCTGCACGGTATCTATCATGCGGATAAACTCCAGCGTTTTGGCATCGTCGGTGTATTTTTTGCAGTTATTGACGAGCTTCTCCGTGCCCGGAGCACAGCGGTCGCGCGTTATAAGATAGTCGGCATAGATCGTCTCGCGCGGCACGCCGAGAGCCGAGAGGATCAGCGCCGTTGCCGTGCCTACCCTGTCCTTACCCATGGTGCAGTGATACAGCAGCGCGCCTTCCTCATGGCGCAGGAGTATCTCAAAGAATTTCCTGTAATGCTGCACCGAGTGCTCGACCGACACCATGATCGGATACAGCGAACGCATCTGCGCTGCGCCGTCCGGATCGCGTGCCATGAGCCTCTGCGCCATTTTCACCGTGCGCTGCGCCTCCTCGTCCTCGGTCTCGGGCTTATCGCGAGTTATGCCCTCGGCCTTATCTTCAAGTATCGGGCAGATTATGTACTCTGTGCCTTCGGGCAGTCTATCCGGCTTCTGCATGCGCTCGGCTGCGGTTCTAAAGTCAACAACGGTGCGCAGTCCGGCGTTTTTGAGATATGCCATATCGTTATCGTCAAGGCGAGAGAGCATTCCGCTGCGGATAAGCCGGCCGTATTTGAGTGTTCTGCCGTCCTTTGTTTCGATTCCGCCGAGGTCGCGCGCGTTCGGCGCGCCGCTCAGTATTATCTTTGGCTCGTACATCACATATCCTCCATACCGTAAAGCTTTTTGCCGTTTTCAAACGTGGCGCGCTCGACCTCGGATGCGCTCACGCCCTTGACCTCGGCAATTTTGTCGATAACATATTTCAGGTTCGACGAATCGTTGCGCTTGCCGCGGTTCAGGACCGGCGTGAGATAAGGGCTGTCCGTCTCGATGACCATGCGCTCGAGCGGGCACATTTGGAGCACCTCAAGCGCCTTGCGCGCGTTTTTATAGGTTATCGGCCCGTCAAAGCCGAGATACCAGCCGCGCTTTAAAAGCTCGGCGGCCATCTCCGCGCTGCCGGAATAGCAGTGGAACACGCCCCTGAGCGCAGGATAGCGGCTGACGATATCAAAGCTGTCGCCGTGCGCCTCACGGTCGTGGACGATGACTGGCTTATCAAGCTCAAGTGCAAGCTCGATCTGGCGGATAAACAGCGCTTTCTGCTCGTCCTTATGCTCGGCATCCCAATAGTAATCAAGCCCTATCTCGCCGACGGCAACACATTTCGGGTGGTGCATGAGCTTTATCATTTCGTCAAAGCCCTCGTCGGTAAGCTTATCCATATCCTCCGGGTGCCAGCCGACGGCGGCGTACACAAAGTCGTATTTTTCCGCAAGAGCTATCGCGGCGCGGCTGCTTTCAAGGTCGCAGCCCGGATCGACGATCAGACCGACGTTTTTCTCCGGCATGGACGCGAGTATGTCAAAGCGGTCGGCGTTGAACGCGCCGCTGTCGTAATGCGCATGGGTGTCAAATATCATTTATCTTACCTCCGTTACATTATAATTATAGCATCACTTGCTATACCGGCGCAAGCGGTGATATAATGGCTGTGGAGGGCTGAATATGGATTACTATGATATTTTAATTGACGGAATTTTCGCCGAGATATATGTTTCGCGTATAATTCACACAAGATCGTGGATCGCCGCCGAGCTGAGCGACGGTCGATACGGCATTGCGCTGCACGATAAGCTGCAAAGCCGCGAGCGCATGTTCCCGACGCTTGAGGGTCTCACCGCGCGCAAGGCGGCGGAGGCCGTGCGATCGTGGAACCTTCTCGAGGCGTCCGAGGCGATGGCTGTGATAAACGCATTTTACAATACAGTTGAGCATATGGATACTCTCGGTGCGCGCTGCGGCTTTGACAAAAGCTGCACCCAGGGCTTTGCCACCGAAGGCAAAAAAATCGCGCTCATCGGGCACCTCGTGCTTCAGCCCGACGCGCTCAAGGGCGCAAGCGAGGTTTACATAATCGAGCGCGACCCCAAGCCCGGCGACTATCCGGATTCGGCCTGCGAGTATATTCTTCCCGACTGCGATATCGTTATCATGACGGCGAGCGCCGCTATAAACAAAACGCTTCCCCGGCTGCTGGAGCTTTCAAAAAACGCAGTTAGCATAATCATCGGGCCTACAACTCCGCTGTGTCCGGAGCTTAAAGCGCTTGGCATCGACCGGCTTTCCGGCATGGTCGTGCGCGATAAGGTTACGTTCGAGGCATGGGCAACGGCAAGCCACGGCAGTCCGTATAAGCACGGGGACGTGTTTATGATATAGGTTTACATAATATTAAACCGGCATTCATTTGAATGCCTGTTTTTTATTCTTCGTCATTCTTTGTCATTCTTCGTCATCTTCGTAAACTCTGTCATCAAACGCGCCCATGAGAAACTTCCTGAACGGTTCAAATCTCCGCACGGCGGCTCCGGCCGCTTCCGCGAATGCGTCGAGATCGCGCAGATCATCGGGCGTAAAGCCGTATTCGGTGAGCCAGAATTTATACCTGAGCCAATCCGCCGCCGGGTGGTCGGGATCATAGCCGCGCGGCGTGCGCTTGAGCTGCTCGCCGAAAACCATGAGGCCGTTTTCGGCACATATCTCGTCAAGCTCCTCGTAGTTATAGGCTATATACTCGCGCAGTCGGTTTAGCTGCTTTGTCTCCCACGGCCACGCGCCGGTTTCAAGGATGCAGCGCTCATGACTTATGTGGATATAGTACGAAAGCGGCAGAAAGTCCTTTTTGTGCGGCGATAAATACGCCCTGAACGCCGGATTATACGGCGTTTTGTTTTTGCTGTAGCGCATGTCGCGCGGTATGCGATACATGAAGTTCTTCGGATTTTCAAACAAAAGCTCGTCGCCGATCTGCGGCGCGTCCTTTGCAAGAACAAACTTCATCACATCCAGCACCATGAGGAAATCCTCCTGTGCCTGCTCGTACTGCCTGTGGTTATCGTGAAACCACGTTCTGTCGTTATTTTTGCTCAGCGCCTCGGTATAGCCGAGCATTCTGCTAAAGTCCATCAGAAAAGTCCCGTTATCCTTCCGTTATCGTCGATATCTATGCCCTCGGCCGCCGGTACGCTCGGCAGGCCGGGCATGGTCATAATATTGCCTGCAAGCGCGACCGTAAACCCCGCTCCGGCGCTGACCTTTATCTGCCGAACGGTCACGGTGAAGTCCTCCGGCGCGCCGAGCTTTTTCGCATCGTCGGAAAAGCTGCTTTGCGTTTTGGCTATGCACACGGGCAATTTGTCAAAGCCGAGCGCCGTGAGGTGCGCTGCCTGCGCCTTCGCTTCCGGCAAAAGCACGGCTCCGCTGCCGCCGTAAATTTTCCTGACAACGGCGCTGATTTTATCTTCAATGCCAAGCTCATCCTCATAGCAGAAGCTAAAGCCGGAGTTATCCTCCTCGCAGAGCCGAACGACTGCCTCGGCAAGCTTTTTTCCGCCCTCGCCGCCGTGCGCCCACACATCCGAGAGGACAATGTCCGTGTCAAGCTGCGCGCACTTTTCCTCGACGAGCCTAAGCTCGGCTTCGGTATCCGTCGGGAAGCGGTTGAGCGCAACGACGCACGGGAGATGATACACATTTTTTATGTTTCGGACATGGCGCAGGAGATTGGGTATTCCCCTCTCGAGCGCGGCAAGATCCTCGGCGTCAAGCTGCGACTTATCCAGTCCGCCGTGCATTTTCAGCGCTCTGACCGTTGCAACGACTACCACCGCCGACGGTCGCAGGCCCGATGCCCTGCATTTTATATCTAAGAATTTTTCCGCGCCGAGGTCTGCTCCGAAGCCGGCCTCCGTCACGGCATAATCGGCGGCTTTCAGCGCCATACGCGTTGCCAGCACCGAGTTGCAGCCGTGGGCGATATTCGCAAACGGGCCGCCGTGGACAAACGCCGGAGTTCCCTCGAGAGTCTGCACAAGGTTGGGCTTTATGGCGTCCTTCAGAAGCGCCGCCATAGCTCCCTGTGCCTTGAGCCTGCTGCACGTCACGGGGCGGTTTTGAGTATCATATCCGATGACGATGCGCGCAAGGCGCGCTTTAAGGTCGGCAGCGGACTCGGCAAGGCAGAGTATGGCCATAATTTCGCTGGCAACGGTGATATCAAAGCCGTCGTCGCGCTCTACCCCGTCCTTTTCGCCGCCGAGGCCGTCGCGGATATACCTGAGCTGCCGGTCGTTCATATCGACGCATCTGCGCCAGGTTATTCTTTTCGTGTCTATATCGAGGGCGTTTCCGTGCATGATGTGGTTATCTATCATCGCGGCAAGCAGATTGTTCGCCGCGCCGATGGCGTGGATATCGCCGGTGAAATGCAGATTTATATCCTCCATTGGCACTATCTGCGCGTAGCCTCCGCCGCATGCGCCGCCCTTTATTCCGAACACGGGGCCAAGCGACGGCTCGCGCAGCGCAGCGGCCGCATTTTTGCCGATCTTACGCAAGCCGTCGGCAAGGCCGATGGCGGTCGTGGTCTTGCCCTCGCCTGCCGGTGTCGGCGTTATGGCCGTAACAAGAATGAGCTTGCCGTCGGCATTTTTGTTATCGCCAAGATAGCCGAGATCGACCTTGGCCTTATATTTTCCGTAGCACTCGAGCCACTGCTCGCCTATGCCGATTTTTCCGGCTATATCCTCAATAGGGCTCATGCGGCAGCTCTGTGCGATCTCAAGATCTCGTTTTCTGTCCATTAAACCCCTCCTTTTTTCGGTGTTTCAGAGTATTATAACACAAAAACAAGCTTTTGAACAGCCAAAAGCGCCTTATCGCGTCTTGCGCTGCGGCGCGCATTCCTATATAATATTTGGCATTGACACAAAGGAGTTTGCCATGCCGAAGCAAAAGTGGAGCTTGAACACGATCTACATATCCGAGCGCTTGCAGGAGAGCCTGCGCCCCATATCGCGTTGCCGCATGACAACGGTGGTCGCGCCGATGGGCTACGGCAAAACCACGGCCGTCAGCTGGTTTCTTGAGCAGCGCTCAAAGACCGAGGCGGTTCGGATCATCCGCATAAGCGTGTATTCCGGCAACCTCATGATCTTCTGGAAAAGCGTTCAGGACGCGTTTGCCCGCGCCGGGCTTGATTTTCTGCGCGATTACGCCTGCCCGACGGACGCCGTCGGCGGCGGTATTTTGGCTGACGGCTTATGCCACGAGCTTGCAGGCAAAACTCCGTGTTATATTTTCATCGACGATTTTCACCTGCTCACGGATGATCGCGCCTGCGCGTTTCTGTGCACGCTTGCAAACCGTTTGCCGGAAAACGTGCATCTGATCGTAGCAAGCCGCGACCGCTTCCTGCCGGCCGCCGATATCGTGCGGCTCGGAAGCCGAGTCTATCAGATAGGCGTCGAGCAGCTTCGCTTAAACCACACGGAGCTTGCCGTTTACGCACATCGCTGCGGAACGGAGCTTTCCGATGAGCAGATCGAAAGCCTGCTGTATTCCAGCGAGGGGTGGTTTTCCGCCGTGTACCTCAATCTGCGCACGCTCTCCGAGCGAGGCTCGCTGCCCGACCGCGATTCGGACATATACTCCATGTTTATTGCCGCCATGATAGATCCTCTGCCTAAGAAGCAGCGCGAGCTTTTGGCGGTGATGGGTCTTGCCGACGAGTTCACCGCCGAGATGGCGCGATTTGTGACCGATAACGGCGATGCGCAGGAGCTGCTTGACCTGCTCACGGCGCAGAACGCATTTGTAAAATGCCTGCCGGACGGCGTGACATATCGCTTCCATCATATGATGAAGCAGTGCGCCGAACGAACGTTCTTACTGCTGCCAAAGCAAAAGAAGGAGCTTTATTGGCATCGCTTCGGCTCATGGTACGAAAGCCGGCGGCAGTATCTGCACGCCATGTCGTCTTACAGAAAATGCGGAGACTTCGACGCACTGCTGCGCGTTGTGCGGAAAGATGCCGGTATTCTGCTTTCTTCTCTCGATCCGCAGCGCGTGCTGTCCGGCATTGAAGATTGCCCCGTTGACGTTCTCAAGGCTCATCCGCTGTCGATACTCGTGCTGATGCGCAGCATGTTCAACTGGCGGCGCATCCCCAAAATGCTGGAGCTTAAAGCACTGCTGCTTTCGGCAATTGACGATAACGGCGAGCTGAGCGAGGCCGAGCGCGGAAATCTTCTGGGCGAGTGCGACCTTATCATGAGCTTTTTAAGCTACAACGACATAAGCGCCATGAGTCGGCTTCACCGCAGCGCCAGCGCGCAAATGTCGCGCATTGCGATCAGCATACACAAAAGCGGCGGCTGGACCTTCGGCTCTCCGTCGGTGCTTATGATGTTTCATCGTGCTCCGGGCAAAATGCAAAGCGAGCTTGCCGACATGGACGAGTGCATGCCGCATTACTACAAGATAACCGACGGGCACGGTCAGGGCGCGGAAAAGATCATGCGCGCCGAGGCCGCCTTTGCGCAGGGGCGCTTTACCGACGCGCACATCGAGCTTGAAAGCGCTTACGCCCGGATAGAGGGCAACGGGCAGGAGAACATGGCGCTCTGCTGCGATTTTCTTGCATGGCGGCTGTCGCTGTGCACGGATGTTGAGATGAGATACAGCTTTGAGCAACGCCGCGAGCAGCTTCTGCGGCAGCATAACGCCGCGTGGCTCAATATTCTTGACGCGGCAAGCGCTTACTATCACGCGCTGCTTGGCAAAACAGAGCGCATCCCGGAGGTTTTTTCCGCGCACAGGCTCTCGTTGATAAGCATTCTCGCACCGGGTAAGCCCATGGCGGAGATGATCGAAAATCAGGTGCTGCTCGCCCAGGGCGCATACGCGAAGGTCATAGGCCGCAGCGAGGGGCAGCTTGCCGTCTGCGAGGCGATGCACTATGCATTGGTCGCGCTGCATGTCAGGCTCCAGACCGCCGCAGCGTATGAGGCGCTCGGCAAGCGTGCCGAGGCATGCCGTCTTCTCGATCAGGCACTTAAGGACGCTGCACCCGACTGGATAATGATCCCGTTTGTTGAAAATTACGCTTATATTAAGCCAACCTTACAGTATTGCTCCGGTCAGCCGGAGCTTATCGGCAGCATCGTGCGGCTCGGTGAGGCTATGTTGGCTCGCAAAAAAGCCGCGCCGGACGCAGGCTCTCGCCCGGCAGAGTTTGCCGCGCTGACAGATCGCGAATACGAGATCGCGTCTCTCACGCTCAGGCGGCTGAGCAACCGCGAGATCGCCGAAAAGCTGTTTCTGTCCGAGGGCAGCGTCAAGCAATATATGAAGCAGATATACTCAAAGCTCGGCATACAGGGCGATACGAGAACAAAAAGAAAGCAGCTTTCGGAGCTTATGCAGCAAAACTTCTAACCTTTGGTGAATGGTTATTTTTTATTGTCCGCCGTACAATAGCTGTACGGTGGACTTTTTTTGCCTTTTTTGAGCCGAAAGGAGGACTGGCATTTGACCCGGAAATATATATCAGCCGTCACGCCGCTGAAGGATAATGTTTTGCAGGTTGATTTTGTGACCGGCAGCCGTCTGCTTCTGGACATGAGCCGATATCTGGACAAGCTCCGCTTCCGCCCACTGGCAAACCCCGAGGTGTGGAACAGCGCCGTTACAAACGGCATTTTCATCCGATTCGGGAACGTGGAGCTCAGTCATGATGAGATCTTATCCATGGCAGAGCAGTAAAGAATAATTAAAATCATAAGGAGAGAATAAAATGAAAAGCCTTAACAAGTATCTGGTGCTTATAATGGCGCTGCTTATGTGCTTGGCCATTACAGCCTGCGGAAACGACGACAGCAGCGACGATGATTACAGAGCGCCGGCTGTCATAGAGGACGCAGCTTACGATTCTGCGGCTGCGTACGACAGCAGCTACAACGAGTATCTCGGCCTATGGGCCGCTTCCGACAGCGACGTGTGCGATGCGCTCGAGGTCGAGGCAATTGACAGCGGCCTGTACTTCACCCTGTACAATGGCTACGACATAGTAGCCGCCGGCAACGCGCAGAACGTTACGGAATATGCCTACATCTATTTCTTCAACGAAAATGACGGCAAGGCCTATCAGGTCAGCGGCGGCACCGATGGCATGACCATCGAGTCCTTCGGCACTTTCGTCATGGACACTCCCGCTCCCAGGACCGACGGATATTTTGCCGACATTGCAAACACATGGTGTCTCAACGGCTCTCCCTACTCCACCAGCTACATATCTATCGATGAAAACGGCGAATGGGAGCTGTTCGAGGGCGAGGGCGACGGTACGTTTAAAATGACAGACTACGGATATATTGAGCAGGACCCCGGTATTGAGGAGCAATACTATGCCCATTCCCGTCAGTATGCCGATGTAACCTATGATATTAACATGTCCTTTGAAAAGGAAGCGTTCTCGTGGGGAGACGACGGCGACAGCTACATACGCCTTGATCTGTGCGAGACTGAGTGAGGTGCGGCATGATTTCTTTTAAAAGACTTACGCCCCTGCTTATGGCCCTTCTCATGTGCCTGAGCCTTGCAGCCTGCAGCAGCAATGATGACCCGGAGGCAGGCGGCGACTGGCGTACTACCGGCATAGTCATCGGCAGCGGAACCATCACGCACGACGGTGAGAGCGTGGATGTTCTCGTGACCATAAGCACCGAAAGCGCAGCATTCTATAGGGATGAGGCAGAGCAAATATTGTTTGACAGCGTGTCGTTTCCCGTGGCAATACCCGACGCGAAGGACACATTCACTTCCATATCCTTCGATGACCTCAGCGCCGACGGCGAAAGCGATGTCTACATCCGCTTTGAACATGAAAACGGAGACAGTACAGAGCTTGTATGGATATGGGATCCCGACGAGCGCTATGTTTTCAGCGAAGATCTTTCATCCGTGTCGATTGCCGGCGGCTCATACTTTGAAGATAATGATCTCTATGCTAACGCCGCTGTCGACAACGGCAGCTATCTGCTGGAGAGCGGCGTTTGCAGCTACGCAAACCTTGGCGACGGCTACACCGTCGGTGACTGCTACTGGGAGGTCAAAATGATCTCCGACCAGACTCATGACGGCATACGCGAGCTGGAGTTTGATGCCGTGTGCTATGTTCCGAAGGATTCCGTCGGCAGCTTCAGCGGCGATTACATAACGAACACCGACAGCGAGCTATATGACGAATACACCGGCATGTGGCTCACAGCCGCGTCCTCATACGGCGACAGTGAGCGCGGAGATAATTACTATCTGCACACCGTCAGCGCAAACGGAAAGACCTATGATATAGAGTTTGCCTATTCTACCGACTGGCAGAGCAATGTCGATAAGTGGGCTTCGGTGCTGACAAAAAGCTACGTTGTCTATCTGCCCGAGGACTACGACGGCCTTATTTTTGCCGCCGAGACTCAGCCTGATAATTACAAGGACAGCGCAAAGCGTATGCAGCTTGACAGCATTTCTCCCGAAGCATGCCTTATGGACATAGTCACGCTCGACGCGCGCAGCAGCCTGTATTTCGATATCTGCTGACGGAGGGTCGGGCTATGAATGACAGGCATTACGAAAAAATGAGTGAGGCCGAGCTTTCAAAAAAGCTTGGGCAATATCAGAAGCAGGCGCGCATCTGGACGATCATCGGGCTGGTCGGCGTTCTGGGCGGAGTGATCTCGTTTTTTGCCGTGGATGACATGGCGCTAAAATCGATCTTAACGGCAGTGCTGTTTTTCGGCGGTGTGTGTGCCGCGCTGCTTCTCGGCGGCGGTGCTCAGAAAAAGCTGAAAACTCTTATGCAGGAGCAAATGGGCGATTTCTTCCGCGCGGAGCTTGAAAATGCCTTCGGGCCGGATATGCACACGGCGCAGATGCTGATTGACGAAAAGCTTGTGCGCTCGCTCCGGCTGCTTGACGGGCAGTGGGAGGAGATCGAAACGGAAAATTTCCGCGAGGGCGAGCACAACGGCGTACACTTTTCAGCAGCAAACGTGCGCCTTAACCATGTCTACGAGCGCGGCGCACCGCAAGACGGCTTGGAGACCTGCCGCGACATGGTGTTCAAGGGCATTGTTTTGCGCCTTGAGATGCGCTACCCGGCAGCCGAGAGCGTGCTTGTCGGCGCTCGCACGGAGAACAGTCCATGCGGCATCGCGACCGGCAATGAAGAGTTTGACCGCTGCTTCTGTGTTGCAGCCGAGCATGAGCAGTATGCTAAGAGCATTTTTACTCCGCTGCTCACCGCGAAGATACTTGAATTTTGCCGAAGCATCGACGGGCAGCTTCTCGGCTTTTGCCTGAACGGAAGCACTCTTTCAATGGCTATAGAAACAGACTACGCCTTTGCCTGTGTTGCAAGCAGCGTTGACCTACGCGACCTTGACGCTCTGCGCCGCAGCTATGTAAGCTCACTGCAGGAGATGGGACGCATAATCGATCTTCTGGCCGAAAACTCCGAGCTGTTTGCCGAATAAACAATAGACAACTCCCGAAAGCGCTTGCTTTCGGGAGTTGTTGCTTATATGACTTATTGCTTATCGGCTTTTAAAACCTCGCTTCTTATCTGCGCGATGGTTTTGCCGCTTTTGCGCGCAAGGGCGGCGAGATCCTCATACTCTGCCTTTTCGCGCACAACGCCGTAGCCGGACGATATTTTGACGCGAACTTCTCCGTCCAGCGTCCGCACCGCTTTTTCGCTTCTGCCAAGCTCGTATCTTTTGCATGCATATTCCCTCACGCCAAGTGTCGTTGTGTGCTTAAATATGCACTCAAGCATCTGTTCTCGCTGCTTTTCCCGGCACATGCATGTAAGCTTAACGCCGGGTCTGCTTTTTTTCATACCGATATTGGTAAAGTATACATCTAATGCACCGAGTGAGAAAAGCTCCTCCATTGCAAAGGCAAGCTCCTCGGGCGTCATATCGTCAAGGTTGCAGGCAAGCTCGATTATTCTGTCGCCCTCGTCTGCCGTTTCGCCGATAAACGCCCTGACTACGTTTGCGCACTCGAAGTTCTTTTTGCCCGTACCGCAGCCTGCATTTTCAATCTTCATAGTCGGCATGGCTACGAATTCGGACACAAAATATTTAAGCAGCGCAGCGCCCGTAGGAGTACACAGCTCGGACTTTATCTGCCCCGAATATATCGGCACACCGCGCAGGATAAGCTCCGTCGCCGGGGCAGGAACCGGCAGAACGCCGTGCGCGCAGCGCACCGTACCAGAGCCTACGTTCACCTCCGACGCGAGTATCCGCTCCGGAGCAAGCTCATGCATGAGCGCGCACACGCTCAGCACATCGGCCAGCGCATCAAGCGAGCCGACCTCATGAAAATGCACGTTTTCCATCGGATGTCCGTGGGCACGGCTTTCGGCCTCGGCAATGATGGAATAGACCTTTTTTGCATTTTCCCGGATCGCTTCGTCAAGCGGTACCGAATCTATAAACGCCATGATCTCGGTAATGCTCGTGTGCTCATGGTGATGATGCGTTTTCTCGCCCTCCTCGTCGCCGTTTATGAGAACCGTCACATGCGTTCCGCGCAGTCCGCACTTACTGTCGGGTGCCGCCGTCAGCACGGCTTTTCCGCCGAGTGCGGCATTCATGCGGCGCAGGAAATCGTCCTTATCCGGATGCAGCTCCAGAAGCGCCGCCGTCAGCATATCTCCGGCGCAGCCCATGGAGCAGTCTATATACAGCGTTCTCATTGGCTCTCTGCCCTCGCTTTCGGGTCAAGCTTTATAACGCCGAAGTATTTTGAAAGCTCGGTTTTAATTTTTTCAAGCTCGGCCTGAGCTTTTTCCTGCTGCTTTGCCGTAAATTGCAGCAGCGCGCCGCCGTCGCGCAGGCGCACGCGGAAGTCGGTAAAACCGAGGGAAAACAGGTATTCCTCACTTTTCTCCACTGCCTCAAGCTTTTCGCCGCTTATCCTCTCTCCGGTCGGAACGCGCGTTGCAAGGCAGGCGTAGGCGGGCTTATTCCATGTAAACAATCCTGCCTCACGCGAACGGGCGCGAACCTCGCTTTTTGTTATGCCGCAGAGCTTCAGCGGCGAGAGGACGTTCTGCTCCCTTAGCACCTTCATTCCGGGGCGGTCGCCGCCGTCGTCGCTTGCATTCGTGCCGTCTATGAGCGTATCGTAGCCGTCAGCTGCCGCAGCGGCGCGTATAGCTCCCATGATATGCCTCTTGCAGTAATAGCAGCGATCTGCCGGATTATCCGTCACGTCGTCAAATTGCAGAACGTCAACGCTTATCTCGTGCAGCTCAATTCCCAGCTGCTCGGCCAGACGGTGTGCGTCATTGCGCTCAAACTCCGGCTGGAACTGAGATTTGACAAAGTACGGAGCAATGTCCGCGCCGCATTTCACCGCGGCATACAACAGATACGCCGAGTCCGCGCCGCCCGAAAAGGCGAGCGCAGCTTTTTTGTGTTCATTGAAAAATTCGTTAATATTCATATCAGTCAAGGTGGTTTATCATGCTGGCAAGATAGCCTGCCCCGAATCCGTTATCTATGTTTACTACCGACATGCCGCTCGCGCAGGAATTGAGCATGCTAAGCAGCGCCGCGACGCCGCCGAAGGATGCACCGTAGCCCACGCTTGTCGGCACGGCGATCACCGGGCAATCTGCAAGTCCGCCGATAACCGACGGCAGCGCGCCCTCCATTCCGGCAACGGCGACGATAACACGCGCCGTCATGATCTCCGGCATGTGCGACAGCAGGCGATGCACGCCGGAAACGCCGACATCGTACAATCGCGTGACCTTATTGCCGAGTATCTCCGCCGTGACGGCCGCCTCCTCGGCAACGGGTATATCCGTCGTGCCGCCGGTGGCAACGACGACCGTTCCGACCCCGTCCGGTTCCGGGATCACGCCGACTATTCCGAGCCTTGCGTCGGTTCGGTAGTCAAGGTCATGCTTTGAGGATACAAGCTCGGCGGCTTCGACCGACATTCGTGTTATAAGCACCGTTTTCTGGCCGCGGTCGAGCATTGCTTCAACGATTTTCAGTATCTGCTCGGGGGTCTTGCCCTCGCCGTAGATGACCTCCGCTATGCCCTGACGCAGCTCGCGATGGTGGTCGATCTTCGCAAAGCCGAGATCCTGAAACGGCTCCATTTTAAGCTCCAGCGCCGCCTCGGATGGGCTTAGCTCGCCGCTGCTGACTCTTTCGAGAATATGCATTATATCTTTCTGACTCATCTGATCGTCCTTACTTTCAAAGAGATGTGGCTATTTTGGGTTTTTTCGGTTGACCGCATCATAACCGCTCATGATCAAATACAGTATACCACAGCCTCCGGCCGAAGTCACTCATAAGATGATGCTGCCCCGTATAACGCATTCTGCTCTCGGATATCTGCCAGTCAAAGCTCAAATTCGTCATAAAAACTCCCCCCGGTCATGGGTATTGTGTACCCATTAGATCGGGGGGGGGAGTTATTGTCTTAAAGTGTTGCTATTATAGTATAATCCACCTTTGACGCGAAAAAGGCAGCTACGAAGAGCTGTCTTTTTCTATACACCCATGTTGAAAAACTGCATGGGTGTATTTTCATTCACTTTGCTTCGACAAATATCTGCTTATGTGCTTTACGCATAAATGTGTAAGTAGCAAGACCGATAAGCATTGTCGCAACGGCACCGACCATCATATTATGACGGGCACTTTCGCCGAACGCGCTGGCAATAAACGGGACAACATATCCGCACAGGAAAACGCCCGAACCTTCAAACGCTTGGAGGAAGCTCATTGCAGTGGTAAGGTTTTTACCCTTGACTCCGAGGCCTATGTACGTTTGCAGCGCAGATATCGCTATCATTATACCGAGCTGGCAGCCAATTGCCGCAATGTAGCAGCAGGGTATTGTGGGAATTACGGTAGGCAGGAATGTGCAAACACCGCCGATAAGCAGGGCAATCGGAAGCGACCATCCCTTGAACGCTTTCATCCAGAACGATACCGCAACGCAGCCGATCATGCTGACCGCCGTGCACAGTGAGTTCACGCCGCCGACAAGTGTAGTATCGCCGAGCTGTGCTTCGTTGATTATGAAGTCTGAATTGTTGAGATACCAACCGTTCCAGAATATGCATCCGAGAAAATAAGTGCCAAGCAAGAGTATTGCATATGTCGGCATACGGTGGTGCTCTTCATTTCCGAGCTTTTTGCTCTCTTCCTGTTTTTCATCCGAAACAGATTCAACCGGGATGTCGGGATAGAAAAGGATGACAAGGATTATAACCGGAATAATTACATAGACCGTTTTAAAGCCGCCTGCCCAGTTGCCGCCTCTTGCAAAGAATCCGCAAATAAGGGCAAACAGAGTCTGTCCGAGCATAAGTGCGGCCTGATGGAAGCCCATGACTTTATCCTTGAGTGAATCGGGTGCAATACTGGGAAGAACCGAGGCATTCGCCGCCGCCACAACACCTGCCGGAATGCCCATGAGCGCAGAGCACGCCACTATGCCTGCAACAGGAATCTCAACATATGCAACAACAAGGCCGGCAGCAACCGCGATTACCATGCTTATTATTACAAGGAGCTTTCTGTTGAACTTAGCCAGCAGAAATGCCGATGCAAATGCCGATATCATCATAACGACCGCCGGAAGCGATGCTATAAGGACGGTAACACTGTCCTGCCCGGGAAACGCAGTGTAAATATCGCCGAGAACTATCGTCGTAAATGAGTAGATATATACTGTAAACGACGCAAGCAGTACAACTATTAAAGACATTGCTTTTTTCATAATTTTCTCCTAAAAGGTAGATTTATTCGTTTAACTGAGCCTGATCCGCTAAAGCACGTGCTTCGTTTTCCTCGACGCATTTCTGATATTTTTTATCGCTAAGGCCAAAGAAAAATTGCAATATGAGCTGCCCTGCCGCCATGATCGTCGGGATTATGAAGGTTCCAAACAGGATCCCGTTTTTGGTTGCAAAGCTCTGCACTATGTTAGGAATAAAGCCTGCCGCATCCAAAACGACCATCGTCAGCTTTCCGCCGATCGCGGCACCGAGGGAAATATCCAAAGCGTATATGCCGTAAATAAGGCCGGTTTGAAGCTTGCCGGTAAGCCAGAAGCCATATTCTATAACATTGGGTACCAGCAGATTGGCAAAGCCGTAATGTGCACCCTGGAACACAGCGCTGATAATAAAGATAAAGAACAGCACGCCGAAACTCATGGATTTTGCGGCGGCCTCCGGGCCGATCGTGCGGCAGATAAGGAAAAACGCCGTGTTGAAAGCAATACTCAGAATAAGTACACATATAAATCCGCGGCTGCTGTCTTTAAAAATGCGCACAAAATATTTTATCAGCAGCGCACCGAGTATCGTTGCAACGGTGAACACTCCCATTGCTATCGCATAGAAGTTCTCCATGTCAAAATAATACTTGAACGAGTAGACCATCATCGCACTTTTTATGGTCATAAGCGTGTTTGCCAGAAACACACTTATGAGGATAATTATGCAGGGACGGTTCTTAGCGATAAGCCCGAGCTCTCCGATCAGATTGCGCTTTTCGGTTTTTTCCTTGCCCTGAGCTTCAATGATCTTTGAAGTTCCGTCGGGATTAAGCTCGTATTTTTTCTGTACTATGTAGTTAATGCCCATGCTGAGAAAGCCGATTATCGCAAACACTACGGCAGCCCAGAAGAAGCCGGTTCTTTCGCTGCCGTTGCCGAATGCTTTCACAAGAGGGAGAAATGCCGCAGAAACGAGGAACATGCCAACGTTGAAAAACACTTCTCGGATGCCGATTATTTCGCTGCGCTCTTCAACGCTTGTGGTCATGTTTACAAGCTGCGCATGGGTCGGCGCGCAAACGATCGTGTTCCATATGCAGCCGTAGGTGCCGAAAAACAGTATGATCCATATGATTCTGAAAGTCATGCTGACATTTTCCCATGGCGCAAAGATCAGCGGAAGTCCTATCGTCATAGGCAGAATGCCGATCTTAAGCCAGCCTCTGTACTTACCGCTTTTCCAGTGGCACCTGTCAATCGCTATGCCTATCAGGAAGTCCGTTACCGTATCGCAAGATCTGGCTATCAATATGATGTTGCCGGCAAGGCCGAGAGCCAGGCCGCATACATCGGTGAAGTAATACGAAAGGTAGCTCGCGAAGATATTCCACGCAAGCAGCGTTCCCATTCCGTCGCAGGACGCCCATGCGAGTTTATCTTTGAATGGAATTGCACTTTTTTGGGTCACTTTTTCTTTCATCAAGTTTTCCCCTATCTTTATTTCGCTCAATGTCATTTGATAATTTGTTGACATTGAAGCTCATATTTTTGTGGGGAAATTTTCATTCCCCACAAAAAGCAGTGACTTTAGTGACTTTATAATTATTATATCTGACGGGCGGTAAGATATCCAGCCCTAACCGCAGGACCGACAAGGCCAACACTGACCGCATCGCCTATGATTCTCACATCATATCCTGCATTTTTAAGCTCATCGGCTAATGCAGTATTAGGAGTGTGTCCGATAGAGATAACAACGGTATCGCACTCAATCTCCTCATTGACCTTGCCCGAAACGACAACCGAGTGGTCTTTGATCTCCTGAACAGCGGTGCTCGTGCAAATGCGCACTCCGTTCTTTTTCAGGTCGGCAAGCAGTCCGTTGCGCGGAGTATCTACCTCGTCCATCGCTATATCTTCCTGAAGCTCTACGATGGTGACATTCTTCATGTAAGACGCGATGTGGTTTGCAGTTTCTGCACCGGCATGACCGCCGCCGATAACAACGACATTATGGCCCGTGTTTGCCTTACCGGAAAGTACGTCGGTGCCGAGAACAACGATGTCCTTGTCGTAGCCAGGGATCTTCTTGGGAACAACAGGTGTTGTGCCGGTTGCGGCAATCACGACATCGGGCTTAACGGAGTCTACCAGCTCCTTGGTAACGGGCGTGTTCAGAATGACGGGAACATTGAGTTTTTTAAGCTCATGCATCTGCCATACAATAAATGCACCCAGCTCGCCCTTGCAGGGAGGCACTGATGCAAGGCGATATTTGCCGCCTGCCCAACGGTCTTTATCGTACACCGTTACATGATGTCCGCGCTTTGCTGCGCCTATGGCAGCTTCAAGGCCGGCAGGGCCTGCGCCTATAACGAGGACATTCTTCGGGCTGTCGGTCATAACCGTCTGGTATTCCGCTTCGGATTCGTGCCCGATTATCGGGTTAAGCTCACACGTTCCGGACTTTTCGAGGTTTACGTTTGCATCGCAGCCGTGCAGGCAGCCGACGCAGGTTCTGATATCGGTAAAACAGCCGGCCTTAGCCTTGTTTGGCGTTTCGGGATCGGCAATAGACTGTCTGCCCATTGCCACCATGTCCGCCTTGCCGGATTTGATGATTGCATTTGCAACACGAGTATCGTTAATTCTGCCTATTGCATAAACAGGAACACTTGCAACCGACTTGACCTCTTTTGCATTGTTGGCTATCCAGCCGTGATCGGTGTACATTGAGGGGATTATCTGATCGCCGGATCTGTATACACCGACAGAAACGCCGAAGTAGTCCACTCCGGCCTCCTCAAGGAACGGAACATATGCCTTTGTATCTTCAATGGTAAGACCGCCGGATACCCACTCGTCGCTTGACAGCTTGTAGCCTATGATGAAGTCGGGGCCTGTCTGCTCGCGCACTTCGTGAATGATCTCGAGCGCAAACCTCATACGATTGCAAAGGTCTCCGCCGTATTCGTCGGTTCTCTTGTTTGAGTAGGGAGACATGAATTCTTCAATGAGATAGCCGTGGGCGCCATGAAGCTCGCATCCGTCAAATCCGGCAGCCTTAGCTCTTGCCGCAGCCTGTCCAAACTGCTTAACTACCAGCTTTATTTCTGCAACGGTCATCTCATGAGGCATCATATCCGGGCTGAACGGACACGGAATAGCCGAAGGTGCCCAAGGAGTATCTTTATCGATAACGCCGATCTGGCGTCCGGGATGGTGAAGCTGAACGATCGACAGTGCTCCCCATTTATGAAGTCTATCGGTGTACTCCTTAAATCCGGGTATGTGCTCATCTTTCCAAAGGCCGCCGATATACTGATGTCCTTTGCCCGCAACGTTTGTTATCGCAAAGTCCTCGGTAATTATCATTGCAAAGCCGCCCTTTGCCTTTGCTTCATGATATGCAGCAAACCGCTCAGTGCAGCTTCCGTCCTCTTCGCAGAGGTTCATAACCATTGCCGGCACGATGCAGCGGTTTTTGAGCTGTCTTTTATTTATTGTGATTGGGCTAAACAAGCTGTCTAACATGTGTAAAACTCCTTAAAAGTATGCTGCTAAAATTGACGCAGGAAATCGGCTCACCTATACTCGTTTACTCGGTTTCCTGCGTCTGCTTAATATATTGGGCTGCTGTAAACCCAAGACCGCGGCAATTACCACTGAATGACTTTATCGTCCCAGCCGTCCTGAGGAGAAGCGCAAAGCGTATCCCAGAATGAAAGCTGGCTGATGAACCACTTGCCGTTGGGGTCGAGGTTGCCGTTTTCGTCGATCTTGACGTATTCATCCTCGTACTTGCCCTGCTCGAGGAAGCTCTTGCTGCCGGTCTCGGCGCGGCCTTCGAACATACGGAAAGCGCCGAACATATGCCATTTGCCGGTTGCGTGTACGCCGTCATCTGCAACGGTGATCTGAGGTGCCATGGGGTTGTGACCAAGGACTCCGACGCCGGGTACGCCGTCCATCTGAGTCTGATAGAACTGGAAGAGCTTTTCGATCTCTTCGCGGTTGTTGCCGCCGCCCCAGGGCTGAGTAGGATCGCCGATCCACTTTGCGTCGGGAGCAAACAGGTCTTTGATCTGAGTCCAGTCGTGGTTCGAGTCGCACATATCGCTGTAGCGAGCCTTGAGAACTTTTATCTCTTCAATGTCTTTGAGCTTCTGAACTTCCTTGGCGAGTTCTTCGAGAGTGATAGCCATTAGTTTTTCCTCCATAAATATTTTATTTGTTTGTTAACTGCTGAACATTGACGTCAATTGCTTTGTCTGTTATATTTATATCACGCAATCATGTAGTTTACTTGCACTATTTCGTCAATAAATACAAATATCTTTCATGATTTCGAGCTAAATACTGCAATTTTACACACCGGCACAAATATTTTACACGCCATTTCTCCTTATTCAATTCTATTGCAGGCAAAAATCCGGCAATCGCTCAGCGCTGCTCATCCGCGATCATCGAACTGCCCTGATACAAATATTTTATTTAGGAGTGGTAATATGGGAAAACTTCCAACCATGCGTTCGGACAATTCAGAGATACTTCCTTATAATTTTAAAGATTACTTCGTTTTTATCGGCACAGAAAAGCTGTCGGATCATCCTAATTTCTGCATGTTTAATCATTGGCATGACGAGACTGAAATTATTGTTCCGCTTAAAGGACACATGACATATAACATTAACGGTGACCTTATCAAGCTGTCTCCCGGTAAAGGCGTTTTTGTGAACTCCAACCAAATTCATTACGGTTTTTCCGACGACAGCACCGACTGTGTCTTCATCTATGCACTGTGGCACCCGATGGTTCTGTGCGCGACAAACGAAATTGAAAACGAATATGTCAATCCCATCACAAAAAATGCATCAATTCCTTACCTAAGGTTGGATGCGGACACACCTTGGCAGAAAACAATTCTATCCGATGTCAGCAAAATGTATGAGCAGCTTTCCGACAGAGCCGCTCCGTTAATGCTTCAAAGTCGCATATTTGACATATGGCACACCATATATGTGAATACAAAGCAGGAGCGTAAAGTGACTTCTTCTGCCTCCCCACAGCTATCAATTTTAAAGGACATGCTGTCACTCATTCACAACGGTTACGGGGAAAAAGTAACTCTAAACAAAATTGCCGATGCCGGGAAAATCAGCATCAGCAATTGCAATGTTATATTCAAGAAATATTTAAAAGAGTCGCCGATAAAATATCTGCTCAACTATCGTTTAATGAAGAGCACCGAGCTGCTTGTGGAAAATGCCCTGCCGAGCACAGAGGTTGCCTTTGAAGTTGGCTTTTCAAATCCAAGCTATTTTATCGACGCTTTCAAAAAGGCATACGGGCTCACTCCCAACGAATATCGGAAGAAATTCAGAGCGTCCGAAACGTTTGATCCTTATGCCGATATATAAGCATGTGCGCTGCTCTCGGATATCTGCCTGTCAAAACTCAAATTCGTCATAAAAACTCCCCCGATTATTGGTGTTGTGTACCCAATAAATCAGGGGAGTTTATCGTGATGAGCTTAAACAGTTTATAGGTCTAAAGCTCTTTTAACTTCGGGATTTTCGAGAGTTTATCGAAGTGCTGCCATATTCGTCCAGTCGATAAAGCCTTGAACTGCCTGTGTTTTCACCGCATTGCGCCCTGTTTTTGACGCAGGGAAAGGCAGTCGGCGATCATGGCGATGAATTCGCTGTTTGTCGGCTTGCCTTTGATGTTCGACACGGTGTAGCCGAAGAATTTCTGCAAAACCTCGATATCGCCGCGATCCCACGCGACCTCGATGGCATGGCGTATTGCACGCTCGACGCGCGACGGCGTTGTGCCGAATTTTTTAGCGACCTCGGGATACAGCACCTTGGTGACGGCATTGATTATATCCATGTCGTTTATCGTAAGTATTATCGCCTCGCGCAGGTACTGATAGCCCTTTATGTGCGCCGGAACGCCGATCTCGTGGATGATCTCGGTGACTGCCGCTTCGAGATTTGCATCGCTCGTGCGCGCAGGCAGAAGCACCTCCTCCTGGCTCGGCAGCGCGCCGATTTGGCGGATGCGATCCAGAAGTGCGGTGATATCGCAAGGCTCCGGCACGAAATACGCCGCTCCGAGTGCCGTGCACTGACGCACTATCTCGTTTCGGTACAGATGTGTAACGACGATCGCCTTCGCGCCGGGGCATGCCTCGGGCAGGCGGCGCAGCACCTCGATACCGTCGAGCTTCAAAAGCACCAGATCCATCACCAGCACATCCGGCTGCCGCTCGGCCGCAAGGGTAAGCGCTTCAACGCCGTTGTCGGTATTGCCGACGCACTCCATGTCATCCTCCTGTGACAGGACATCTCCCAGCAGACGTCGAAAGTCTTCGTCGATATCTGCAATTAGAACGCAGGTCTTGGTTTCCATAACTATTCTCCTCCAGTTTGCTACATGAACAGCGCTGTCCCTACCTTTTGAGGCAAAACAGCCGCTTTTATGGTAAAAACACAATAAAAATCTGATTATCCGCTAAAACACAGTATCTATCAGCATTTTCAAGAAAACAAACACATCAATTTACTACTTATTTACTACTAACGAATGAGCCTTGATACGCAAGTTTTCCTAGATATGCAAAGATATGGTACAGCACATCAGTATTGAAACAAGAAAAAATTGAATAACTTATAGACTATGGAACGCCTAACATGACGTTCCTTTTCTATTTTCAGCCGTTCTTATGGGACGGCTATTTTATTACCCAAAATGAAAGGAGCATTAGATTTATGAAAAAGACATGGAAACGATTGTGTACGGGCTTCTTAGCTCTTGCAACTGTCGTTACTGCTTTACCGACGACACCCGTTCATGCAGAAAACAAGCAATACTGGACGGAGTCAAAAGAGCGTGTCGGTATCGTTGAAAAAGTAATGAATGATGGTTCGATTGGTTCTACCTTTAACGAGGGACATTTGACCGTTGAGGGCGAGGACGCTTACTGTATCGACATTAACACAGATTTTAGGAACGGCTACAAGACCAGAGCTGACGCAAGCACCCGTATGAGTGCCGACCAGATAAGCGACGTTGCCTTATCTATCGAATATGTGAAACAGTACACAGACAGCCACAGCGGAATAAGCAACAATCATGCCTACCTTTTAAGACAGCTTGTTGTCTGGCAGAGATTGAGCGTACATCTAGGCTGGCAATGCGACAACGTGCGAGCTTCTTATGATGAAATTCCAAAGGCAACGCAGGACGAAGTTTTCTCTGGTGCAAGAGCCTTTATCAAAGAAAATAAGGGACGCTATGAATGTGGCGGTTATATCTACTCTGGCGAGGGGCAGGAATTGGGACAATTCTGGGCGAAACTGAATGTTGGAAATGCGAAACTTCAAAAGACTTCCAGTAATACCAGCATTACAGACGGTAACGAAATTTACTCAATCGCTGGTGCAACATACGGTGTCTTTTCTGATAAGGACTGCACAAAACAGCTTGCCACCCTTACGACTGATGAAAACGGAAATACAGATATTGTAGAGGTAAAGGCTGGCACAGTTTATATCAAGGAATTATCCGCACCAGCAGGATATAAAGTAGATAAAACTGTATATTCCTTAAAGATTGAAGCTGGAAAGACAGCGACATTGAATGTATCTGATACGCCAAAAGTAACGGACACTTTGATTGAGCTTTTCAAGATTGATATGGAAACACAGAAAGACAATCCGCAAGGGAACGCTTC